>Ga0256913_10000780_pt1 | contig 16514 bp, 14 predicted proteins | sample Axial_MatmetaG_FD_185970 | JGI IMG/M metagenome (GOLD analysis project Ga0256913, IMG submission 185970) | Deep-sea worm associated microbial mat communities from Axial Seamount, Juan de Fuca Ridge, Pacific Ocean - Axial_Mat | ecosystem: Environmental > Aquatic > Marine > Oceanic > Microbial...
CAAATAGGGTATAATCGCATCTATTTCTCTCTAATGAGAGTCGATTTTACCTATAGGATTTTAATGTGGAACAGGAAGTATTAGCCTATCTTGACAATGATGGAAATATTGTCGATACACAAACAGCAGCGATAGAGGGGACACATGGTAGTGTTATTAACTTTGACAATAGTGATAAGTCACTAGAGATCATCCGTCACTCTACTGCACACTTGATGGCACAAGCTATCAAAGAGTTATATCAATCAGCACAATTTTTTGTAGGACCTGTCGTCGATGAGGGGTTCTACTATGACTTTAGGATTGATGAGAAGATTGGTGAAGATGATCTCAAGAAGATAGAGAAGAAGATGAAAGATCTTATCAAAAAGAAATATAAGATAGAGAAGTACACTATCACCAAAGATGAAGCTATAGAGAAGTTTGCCAATGATGATCTCAAACAAGCAGTACTATCACGGATACCAGATGAGATAGTATCTATCTATAGACAAGGAGAGTTTGAAGATCTATGTAGAGGACCTCATGTCCCATCTTTGAGATATCTACACAATTTTAAGCTCACCCGTGTCGCAGGTGCATATCTAGGTGGTGATGAGAGTGCAGAGATGCTCACAAGGATATATGGTATATCTTTTGCAGACAAAGAGTCACTCAAATCACATCTACATATGATAGAGGAGGCAAAGAAGAGAGACCATCGTAAGTTGGGTACTCAGCTAGAGCTATTTATGTTTGATGAGGCATCTGGAGCTGGATTGCCATTTTGGATGCCTAAAGGGGCTAGACTTCGCTCCAAGATAGAGGATATACTCTTTAAGGCACACAGAAGAAGAGGGTATGAGCCAGTAAGAGGTCCAGAGATACTCAAAGCAGATATGTGGCGTACATCAGGACATTATGCATGTTATGGTGAAAATATGTATCTAACTGAGATCGATGGTCAAGAGTATGGTATCAAACCTATGAACTGTATAGGGCATATAGGGATCTTCAAGCAGACAAGCAAGAGCTATCGTGATCTGCCTATGAAGTATTTTGAGTATGGTGTGGTGCATAGACATGAGAAGTCTGGAGTACTACATGGGCTACTTAGAGTGAGAGAGTTTACCCAAGATGATGCACATATATTCTGTACACCTGAGCAGATCAAAGATGAGGTGATGGAGGTTGTAGAGTTTGTAGATGCAGTGATGAAGAAGTTTGATTTTGACTACACTATGGAGGTATCTACCAAGCCAGAGAAAGCCATAGGTGATGATGCTGTATGGGAGTTGGCTACACAAGGACTCAAAGATGCACTCAATGAAAATGATATACCATTTGGAGTAGATGAGGGTGGTGGTGCATTTTATGGACCAAAGATAGATGTGAAGATCACTGATGCCTTAGGGCGTAAGTGGCAGTGTGGTACTATACAGGTGGATTTCAACCTACCTGAGAGATTTGAAGTGGAGTATATAGCAGAGGACAATAGCAGAAAACAGCCTGTTATGATACATAGAGCTATATTGGGATCTTTTGAGAGATTTATAGCTATTCTTACAGAACACTATGCAGGGGAGTTCCCATTCTTCATAGCTCCTACCCAAGTGATATTTGTACCTATATCTGACGACCATGTAGAGTATGCAAAAAAACTCCAAGGGTTATTGATAGAGGAGAGTATAGATAGTGAAGTGTATGATAAAAATGATAGCCTCAACAAAAGAATTCGTCTCGCAGAGAAGCAAAAAGTTCCATATGTTGTCATAATTGGGGATGAAGAGGTCAAGAATGAAACAGTTGCGATAAGAGATAGGAGAGCTAAAGCACAATATAATCTTACTCAAGCTGAATTTATGGTAAAATTGTTGCAACAACTAAAAGAAGGAAGAATTTGAGTAGACAACAAAACAACAGAGGTGGTAGGGCAAAGAAAGATGATATAGTCATGAATGACAATATCAGAGCAACAGAGCTAAGAGTACTTAGTGATGATGGTGAGCAGTTTGGTATCATCTCAAAATCAGATGCCATGCAGATCGCTGAAGATAGAGGATTGGATCTTGTGCTAGTCTCACCTGATGCCAAGCCACCTGTCGCGAAAGTGATGGATTATGGTAAGCATAAGTATGAGATAGAGAAGAAGAAAAAAGAGGCAAAAAAGAATCAAAAGAAGATAGAGGTCAAAGAGGTTAAATTCTCTTGCAAAATTGCTGAAAATGACATAAACTACAAAGTCAAACATGCTAGAGAGTTCCTAGAGAAGGGTAAACATGTGAAGCTAAGAGTCTTTCTTAGGGGTAGAGAGATGGCAAATCCAGAACTAGGTATAGATGTACTCAAGAGGATCTGGCCTATGCTTGAGGATATAGGCAACCTAGAGAAAGATGCTCACCAAGAGGGACGATATATCAATATGTATGTTACACCGATTAAAAAATAATAATTTTTACTAGAGAGCTATATTTAGCTCTCTGTCGCTTAGATATATTAGATATCTTTGAGGATAATTTCACTCATCTTATTGGCACTCTTATAAGCCTCTTGTGCTTTGTCATGTACCAATACAGGAACAAACTTATCATCAAATTCAAATACTAACTGAAAATATTTAAGTTGCTTCTCTGTATCTTTGAGCAGTTTTTTGAAATTTGCATCTTTGTAGTATGGAGATGCTTTTAGTATCTTGATAGAGTCTGTATAGATCTTGACACCATTATCCCAATGCTTTTGTATAGTAGGATCAGGCAAACCCCACATCTTCATCATATAGTGTGCCGATAACCTCTGTGAAGATGCTGCTATCTCAATGGCTGCATTTAGAAGTTTTCCATTTTTTATCTTATCTTTTTCGAGAAGGAATTTTTTCATATTTGCCAACTCCTTTATCACTGATCTTATGTTGGCATGAATAAAGAGCCCCTCCTCCATCATCCTCTGTGGATTGTTGTCTTTGATAGCTGTCAATAGTGCCTCCTTGACAGGTGCCCATGCCTCTTTGCTCTTCTTGACACTCTCTATCATCTGAGGATCTTTAAAGTTCTTCTCTACATTTCCTATGATAGATTCATACTCAAGCATATCTTGTTGTAGTCTCTTCTTTGGAGCTTTATAGTTTACTTTAGTAGCTAGCAGAGAGTATGTCTCAAGCATATTTCTCATATTTGACATCTGTTTGCCTAAATCAAGTATCATATTTAGACTATTGTTATCTGCTGACGCATGTATGTTCGTTAGCGAAAATATGACCACCAAGATCAAAAATCTTATCTTTTTGTATATATTCATGATATTTCTCCTTATGATTTAGTTTTGCTTAGGTGCTTTTAATTTAACATAAAGAGACTTTATCTCATCCATGCCCTTCGAAATCTCATCGGTAGTGTTAAATACTATAAGTGGCAATCCACCCATCTCGATATCAAGATAGAATTTATGCACAACATTCCACAATCTATCTATCTTTTTAAGCTTTTGTGTGATCTCTGGTGTGTTTGTCTTGTTGTTCATCAATGTTTTGTGAGTATCCGAAAACTCTTTGACTGCTTTATTCATCTGCTTGATAGTATTATCATCTTTAATGCCTAGCTGATATGCGATATAGTACTTTGCAATCCTCTGAGATAGCATAGATTGTCTAGCTGTCATATCTACCAACTTACTGTTGTGTGCAGTTGTGATCTTGTGAAGAGATTTCATGACATACTCATTACCCTCCAACATCGACTCACTTAGATCTAGTACATACTGTGCATTATCTAGTGTAAACTTCTCTTTTGTCTTAGAGGCTATATCCTCATAGTTCATAGCAACAAAATCGATAAGATTTAAGACTCTAGCATCTTTAATAGACTCTTTTAGCTTATTTTGAGCATATAGTGACTCTTTGAGGGTCTTCTTTAGCTGCTTGTCCGATTTGTCTACTGCTATATCTGCACCTTTGTAGAGATAATCCTTAGCAATTCTTTGAGATAGCATCCTCTGCTTCCCTGCTATATCAATAAGTGCAAGTGTGCTTACTTGTTTTTCAGCTACGGCAAATTGAGAAAACAACAACATTACCAAGATGGCAAAACCTATATTGCCTATGATTATACGCCTAAATGTCATGACTGTTCCTTTTGTAATATGATATAAGTTTACATACTATTAACTCTGCTAGAGACTATGCTCTTTCATCAAGTTTTGCAAGGACTCTACCATCAAAGTAGCTATAAACCTATCTAATTGTATTGGATACCTATTGAAACAAAACTAAAATTAGAATAAAGTTGACTATTTTAAGTAATTTTATCTAAAAAAAACACAAAATAGCCATCTTGGTAGCTTCTATACAGCATATAGGTGTTATCATTTCTAAATAGAGTAATTATATTTAGGAGTCATCCATGAAATCAAATCAAATACGCTTAAATTTACTTATCATTCTTCTTCCACTTATAGTTATATTTTTTGTCGGAGGATATATGGCATATATTACTTGGGACAAATATACCAATACATCTGAGCTTCAGCATCGTCTCAACAAGATAGGTCTGCTCCAATCACTAGAACAGTCTATATATAATGAGATCATATGCACAACAAAGATAAGCTCGAACAGAGATGAACTCAAGGATCAGTGTGTTGAGAGTAGAAGAGAGACAGATCTAGCCATACAGAGATTGGGAGAGCAGTCTACCAAGGTGGAACTATACCACAAGATAAATAGTTTTTTTTATGGGACCAAGCAGACTACAGAAGATAAAACATCTATATTTGGGAAGAAGAAGCTATCAAAGATCATACAGGATATAAGATACAATATAGACACAACACAAAATTTGAAACTAAATACATTGATAAATAGTGCATATCATGAGAAGATACTCAATCCTATCAAACGCTACTGGGAGACTATAGGGGAGTATAGTGATGAGTCCAATAGACCATTTTTGAACTTTTTTATGCGGATGAATGATATATATATAAACTCTGCAACAGAGACAATATACAGTACATACTTTTTGTCAAACAAAAAAAACTTTTCACCTATAGATTTAGCACAATGGGATGAGTATTTGGCACTAAGTATGATACCAAATATAGACAACTACCAAGATATAGAGCCTATCAAAGCTGGACTACTAAATATATTTGACTCCGATAGCACAAACAAGATCATAAGCAAGATAGATGAGACTAGTATAAGTATACTATTGGGCTACTCTACAGGTAGATATGAGGTCACCCCTGAAGAGTGGATATTACTCAATAGAAAAAAACAAGATCTATTTATAAGAGCGGAGAGAGAGACTCTTCACTATCTGATCAATAAAAACCAATCAACAATCAAAAAATATGAGATCATAATAATAAGTAGTATTATATTCTCTATACTTAGTATGATTATATTTATATTTGCGACCAAAAATTATCTAAAAAAGATAAAAGAGGAAGATGATGCACTCAAGAAGATGATGAAAGAGATAGAGATACTCAATGCAGAGAGCAAGAGAGAGGTACTATCATCTGATAATCTATTGGGAGATCTATCAGACAAGAAGCAGATCTACATATATATAGGCTCTATCATGAAGTTACTACATGAAAAAGAGCTACAAGCAGAGGAGGCCAACTATGCGAAAGATCTCTTTTTGGCAAATATGTCTCATGAGATCAGAACACCACTCAATGGTATTGTGGGCTTCACCCAACTGCTAAAAGAGTCACCACTCACTTCAGATCAGCAAGATTTTATCAATATTATAGAGAATAGTTCTGACAATCTATTGACTATAGTTAATGATATATTGGATCTCTCTAAGATCACTGCGAAGAAAATGGAACTAGAGTATGTAAGTTTTGATATATTTGAGAAGACAGAATCAGCCATAGGTACTTTCGCTGCAAAAGCAGATGAGAGAGAGATAGAGCTTGGTATATCTGTAGATCCTAATCTACCAAAATATCTTATCGGTGATCCTGCAAAATTGACACAAGTTTTAATCAATCTCATAAGTAATGCATTGAAATTTACCGACAGAAGTGGAGAGGTAAATCTATTTGTAGAGAAGGTTGCAGATGAAGATAGTGATAGCAACTTCGAGACTATAAGATTCTCTATAAAAGACTCAGGTATAGGTATAAGTAAAGAGCAGAAAGAGAAGATATTTCAAGCATTTACTCAAGCTGATTCTAGTACTAGTCGTAAGTTTGGAGGTACTGGACTTGGACTTACTATATCACAAGCGATCATAGAGTATATGGGTGGCAAACTAGATGTCACAAGTAAAGAGGGAGAGGGGGCAGAGTTCTTTTTCACTATCTCTTTAGAAAGAGATATCAAATCCAAAGGATACCAAACCCCTAACTACAAAAATCTCACTATAGGTTTGGCACTTCCTGATGCCAATATACTAAGACAAGTAGACTACAATCTAAAGAGATATATAGAGCGACTTGGAGCAGACTTCAAACTCTACTCATATAGTGATCTATTTGATAAGAGTAGAGAGGAGTCTCTACCTGATATACTTTTCATAGATAGCAAATATCTAAAAGACTCCAATGAACTCAAACTATTTGCAAATATAGATTCATATATCATACTTATGACAACTGGTAGCTTTAAAAATATTCTTGTAGAGAGTGATCATAGCTTTCTCAAAATCATACACAAACCTATAACCATAAATAAAGCAGAGAAGGCGATAGATGGGTATCTATCCAAAGAGAATGTAGCCACCCCACAAAAAGAGACCACTATACATAGAGAGGATTTCAAAAACATCCATGCTTTGGTTGCAGAAGATAATATCATCAACCAAAAATTAATCTTGGCAACACTAGAAAACTTTGGACTAAGAGTAACTCTCACCTCCAACGGTAAAGAGGCTCTCGAAAAACGACAGAGAGATGACTACGATATAATATTTATGGATATACAGATGCCAGTGATGAATGGTGTAGAGGCTACAAAAGCTATCTTGGAGTATGAGAAGGAGTACAATATACCACATATCCCTATCATCGCCCTTACAGCCAATGCACTAAAAGGTGATAGAGAGAAATATATAGAATCAGGCATGGATAATTATGTTTCAAAACCTTTAGATTTAACAGAACTCGAAGATATCATAGGTTACTATTTTTCCAATAGTAGCTCCGATAGTGACAAAGAGAATATAGAAGATATAGAGCAGATAGAGGATCTAGTAGATGCAGATGAGGATAATATAGCAAGAAAAATAGAGGATCCAACAGATTCAAATAAAGACAATATAGAGATAGAAGAGGATAGATCACAAACAGCTTCAGATGAGATGGAGGAAAAGAGGAGATTTGATAGTAGCGAGATAGATATACTACTATATAACAAAATAGCACTACAGTCAAATATCTATAGATCTATATTTAGGGGATTGGGCTATAGTGTAGAGATAGTCCGTAGCGATGATGAGTTCCTTGATGCACTTGAGAACAAAAGCTATACACATGCTATGTATGATGCAGATAGCTTCAATGATATGGCTTGTTCTGTCGCAGATATAGCCAAAGATGCAGGAGCAATACCTATAATGTTTATAGAGGATGATACAAAACACGAAATATGCACCCCTATACTCAAGACAGACTCTAGCAGAGAGGTGATCAAAGATCTATTAGAGGGGAACTAAACCCCTCATATAATGCTACTGTCTTAAACTCTCTTTGGAGTCCAAGACAGATGCAGAAAAATATACAGATTATAATATCAAACAAAAAAGAGATGAAGAGATAACTTAAGAAAAATTCCTAACTCTTCTTAATAATTTGGTACAATATAAAACAGCAATGAAAGGATTTTAATGTCTATAGAAGAGCTTATCATAAAAGTAAAAGAAGCAGAAAAAACACGCACTCCACAGCAAAGACGAGAATTGTTGATTAAAGCTCATATTTTAGATCAAGACGGTCATTATGATGCGCGTTATTTTAGAAAAGAGACTGTAGAAAAAGGCAAACTTCATTTAAACTTAGTACCAATAATTATGATTGGTAAGGAAATCACATACAGATTGCTATTCTTAATCAAAATTGTATCAAGGGTGTATTTTTGCCAAGAGAGCTTAAGTAAATATATTTTACAATCAAGAGCAATAGGTAATTTTCTAATTTTTTTACCTCTTATTACTCTACTGCACCGTTTTGAAGCAGATGAAAAAGCTTGTTATTAACAAAATAAACTTCACGCCCTACTTTTATGCTTTTGAGTATACCAAGTTTTTCGATAGCACGCAAATGGGTAGTCGCTGTTTTTCGTGTAATCCCCAACTCTTCTACAAGGAAGTTGATTTTGGTGTAGGGATGTTTAAAGAGTAGTTCCAGTAGATCTTTGCTATAGATTTTTGGTATCTCTTGTCGCAATAGATTCTTGTACTCATACATTAAATCTGTAATTCCCTCAATAATCTTAACGCTCTGCATAGATGTTTTTTCTACACCTTCAAGCATATACATAATCCACTCTTCCCATGCATTGTCAGTACGCACTTTATTGAGTAGCTGATAGTAGTCTGCCTTATTTTTAATGATGTAAGAACTCAAATACAATACAGGCAGATCGAGTAGCCCCTGTAGCATCAGGTAAAGAATATTGATAATCCTACCTGTTCTACCATTTCCATCATAAAATGGGTGGATAGATTCAAACTGATAATGTATAAGTGCCATCTTTACTATAGGGTCATACTCATCCATTTGAGGATCGTTGATATATTTTTCCAGATTGTCCATAAGCCTTTGGATATCTTCATGATTTTGAGGAGGCATATAGACTACCTCTCCCGTTTTGTCGTTTTTGAGCATCGTACCGCTTTGTGTTCTAATTCCTGCATTGTTATCTTCTAGTACCTGCTGTATCTCTACGATATCTCTTTTGAGCAGTAGTTTATGCTTTGTAACCAGATCAAACCCCCTATAGAGTGCTTCACGGTAACGCTGCACTTCTTTGGCTGCCTGAGAGACATTTGTAGCATGGATACTTGCACGGTAGAGTTCATCATGTGTGGTTACGATATTTTCTATCTCTGAACTGTCTTTTGCTTCTTGCAATGTGAGAGCATTGATGAGGATTGTTTGGTTAGGTATAGAGCGTGCCACTCCCTTGAGTTCTGCCAATGCTCTGTTGGCACTGACTATTTTTTTGAGTACCTTTTTTGTTTCAAGGTCTTGATCTATGGGTAGTGGTGTAGGAGTGTACTCTTGGGTCATATTCATAAATCAACCTCTATTAATATAGGTAACTTTTTAGATATTTTACCCAAATAATCATAATATAGGTAATTTATTTAGTTTTTTACCTATAAAGTTAACATGGAGTGAAGTCAAAGCTTTAAAGTTTAGAAAAAGAAGTTATTTTGCAGTATCATAATATAGGTTTTTGATACTATTTCATAATCCTACTGTATAATTGGGGTCTAAGAAAATAGAAAAATGGGTACAATTTTGGAGATGGTGGCTACATAGCACTTCTAAAAAGCCATATATAGGGGGTTGAAAGATGAAGATACGAGTATATTATGAAGATACAGATGCAGGTGGGATAGTCTATCATACCAACTATATCAAATATTGTGAAAGGGCTAGGAGTGAAATGTTTTTCGAAAATGATATGATGCCTGGAGAGGATGATTGTAGTGGCTTTATAGTCAAAGATATCAAGGCTTCGTTTTTGGCTACGGCATCACTAGGTGATCTTCTAAATGTAGATACTAGAGTAGTGAAGCTTAGAGGTAGCTCTATAGTGTTGGAGCAGAATGTATATAGAGATGATATACAACTATTTGGTATGGAGATACTGCTTGTCTATGTAAGGGATGGTAGACCTGTTCGCATACCAGAGCAATATAGGGAGTTTTTGGCAAGATATAGTGGTGTGATAGCATAATCATATAGCATGGATCACAAAACTACTACAAGCCATTGTAGTGTGAGCTTATAGTGTCTACACTCTTTGGGTTTGGATATTACGAAAAAACTTCTTTTTCTAAACTTTGGAGCTTTGAGTTCACTCCAAGAGTCCCATGAAATGGGATATCATTTATGGGACTAAAGTCCCTACTCCAAAATGATAGTAGTTCTTTCGGACTCTCTTTAGCGAGGTAACCCTTGATATCCTCCTCCACTCTTCATCTGCTGCATGATATCTTGCATCTGCTTCATACCACCCTTGCCTGACAATCTTTTCGCCATTTTTGCTGCATTTTTAAACTGCTTCAGTATCCTATTGACCTGCTGTTGACCAAGTCCTGCACCTGCGGCAATTCTTCGTTTTCTACTATTGGTGAGTAGATCTGGGTTCTCTCTCTCCTTGGGTGTCATAGATGAGATGAGAGCTTTTATTCGCTTGATCTCATCAGAGTTATCTAGATCCATATCCCCTAACTGTTTCGCCATACCACTCATACCTGGTATCATACCCATTATAGATTTCATTGAGCCTAGCTTCTTCATCTGCTCCATCTGCTCCAAGAAATCATTGAAGTTGAATTGACCTTTTTTGATCTTTTGGGTCAAATGTTTCGCCTGTTTCTCATCTATGACTGAAGCTGTTTTCTCTGCTAGTGACTCTATATCACCCGCTCCCATGAGTCTACCTACTATCCTATCAGGGATAAACTGTTCAAGATCTGGCATCTTTTCACCAGCACCGATAAATCGTAGAGGTACGCCAACTTGCTGTGATAGTCCTAGTGCTACTCCACCCTTGCTATCTCCATCAAACTTAGTCAATATGACACCTGTAATACCTATCTTCTCCTTGAATGTCTGTGCCGTTCTTACTGCATCTTGTCCAGTCATAGCATCTGCTACATAAAATAGTTCATCAGGATTAGCAACCTTTTTGACCTCTGCCAACTCATCCATCAGCTCATCATCTATAGCCAATCTACCTGCTGTATCTATGAGAACTACATCATAAAGATCTTTTTTGGCTTTGGCAAGTGCTGTTTTGACTATATCTGTAGGTGTAGCACCCTCATCTGCTACTAGCTCTACATCTATCTGTGAAGCTATCTGCTTGAGTTGCTCTACCGCAGCCAATCTCTGGAGGTCAGCTGCAACTATAAGAACTTTTTTCTTCTTTTGCTCTTTGAGGAAGTATGCTATCTTACCTGTGGTTGTAGTCTTACCCGATCCCTGTAGACCTATCATCAATACTACTGTGGGTGGCTTGGAGGCAAATACAAATCCTTGATTGCCTTGGATAGTCAATATTCTGCTCAGCTCCTTTTGTAGTGATCGAAGGAAGTTGTCCTTACCTATACCACTCTTCTTGGTCTCTCTCTCTACTACTGAGATAAGCTCTTTGACTACCTTGTGGTGTACATCTGCTTTGAGCAGTGATTTCTTCAACTCAAGTGTAGCCTTCTTGAGTGATTTTTCATCATCATGAAATCGTATTTTGCCTATCGCACTCTTGAAACTATCTGTTAATGTATCAAACATATCTTCTCTCTATTATATAAAAATTTCTATATGTGATTTTACCCTACATGGGCTTAAACCCTATAAGTGACTCTACTTTGCTCTGATTGGAGTCCATTGACCTTTAGTTATTATTATCCCTCCGCATAGTTTGAGATTAAGTAGTATGCTATTACAGTTACTATAAAATATCAAACTTGCAAATATCAAAGGATATATTTATGAAAAAATTGGGAATACTATCAGTAGCGTTGATCTTGATGACAGGCTGTGTGAGTACCGAAATCAAACCTCCAAATCCTGCACACAAGGCAGAGTGTATGGAGATCATCAAGCTCTCAAAGGCTACTCCAGAGTATCAAGAGTATCTCAAGAGATTGAAGAAGGGTGAAGCTGTTGGTTGGGCTGTGGCTCTATTGGCTGGTCCTCTATCTTCGGGAACACTTGTCGAGGCATCTATCGCAGGTACTCCTAATGGCAAATTCACCCAATATAGCAATAGATTTAAAGAGTTAAGATGTAGTCCTAAGGGGATTGAGCTATTAGATATTCTTTATGAGCAGAGGTAGACTTTGAACAGTAAGTTTATATATCTCTATATAGTTACTATACTACTCTTTAGTGGCTGTACTCCACTCGGACCAGACTTTAAAGCTCTCGATAAACCCACTATACCAAAAGAGCTAAAGAGAGGTAGTAGTGATGAGAAGATACTAAAGAGATGGTGGAGAGTATTTGGAGATAACTCCCTTAACAAGCTCATAGAGATGGCATATAGAGAGAACTTAGATGTCAAGAGTGCAGGATTAAGAATTGTTCAAGCTCGTGCAATTTTAGGAATCAGCAAGGGGTATCTATACCCACAACAACAGACTCTATCTGGTAGTGCTGTATCTACAAAAAATGGTAAAAATGAGTTCGCATCTGCTAAGATTGGGTTTGATGTAGGTTGGGAGATGGACTTTTGGGGTAAATATGCTAGAGGTGTGGAGTCATCAGAGGCAGATCTATATAGAGCAGTAGCATCATACCAAGATATATTGGTCTCTATACTATCTGAGGTGGCTAGAAACTATGTTGATTATAGAACTGCTCAAGAGAGAATTACATACGCTAAGAGAAATATAGCAATTCAAGAGAGGATAAGTAGACTCACAGAGGTTCAATTCAATGCAGGAAATGTATCAGAACTAGATATGCAACAGGCTCTATCACAACTACACAATACAAAAGCCATCCTACCACTTATAGAGATAGAGAAGTCAAGATCACTAAATGCAATGGCTCTACTCTTGGCAACCGACAGAGAGAGTATAGAGAGGATTATAGATAGAGGCAATAGAAAGCTAAAAGACCCTATCAAGAGATACATGAGTAAAAATAGTAGAAATATCCTACAGATAAAACAGAGCAGTAGAGATATCCTCAATGTCGATATCATTCCAAAGGCCAAGTTTAACCCATACTATAAGATAGATGCCAACCTCATCACTAGACGACCAGATATAAAGGTGGCAGAGTACATTGTTCGCTCAAATAGTGCAAATATAGGCTCAACCATTGCAGAGCTATACCCTAGCTTTGTTCTATTTGGAAACATATCTATATCTCCAAATAGTGCTTTGGGTAGCTGGAGTTCAGGAACAGATGCCTTAGGTGTAAATATTGGACCATCATTCTCTTGGAATATTCTACAGTATGGTAGAATTAAGAATAAAATTAGAGCTAAAGATGCGATATTTGAAGAGAGTATCATCAACTACAATAAACAGGTACTCTTAGCTATGAATGAGATTTCAAATGCCATCGTAAGCTATAAATATAGCAAAGAGCAACAGTTAGAGAATAGCAGAGCTGTAGAGGCTACAATTAGAGCATTTAATATATCAGTTGTTCAGTATAATGATGGCTTGGTTGGGTATGAGAGGCTACTTACAACTGTTGAGACTCTAACACGAACACAAGACCAGTATGCACAGATAAAGGGTAGCCTATCTAAAAGTGTAATACTTCTCTATAAAGCTCTAGGTGGAGGGTGGCAGATATCTAAAGGTAAATCTTACATCTCTAAAGAGTTGGCAGAGAAGATGAAGGGCAGAATAGATTGGGGGAGATACTTAGATAAGAGTATGACAAAGATACCAGAGAGTTTAGAGTAATGGGAAATCCATATCCACACGAACTATCTATGGGTGATGTATACTTCTCTCCTATGTTACTGGTTATACTCTTAGCACTATTTATGACATCTATAACTGTAGTTATATTAAATAGAGTAAAGCTATCAAGATACTTCTATCTGCCATCATATATATTTTTGGCTATTGTAATACTCTATATAGTGCTAATAGATACTATATGGATTAAAATTTAAGGTAAAATCGATGCAGAAAATTATAAAACTACTCCTAACACTACTAGTCATATCATCAGCTATATATTTGGGATATAATAAATTTAGAGATTATATAGATAATCCTTGGACAAGAGATGGACAGGTTCGGACGCAAGTTATTCAAGTTACACCTAGAGTTAGTGGTATGATTGTAGATATATCTATAAGAGATAATCAACTTGTCAAGAGTGGAGATTTACTATTTACTATAGACCCCTCACCATATAAGATTAAACTAGAACAGGCAGAGGCTAAACTTAAAAGAACACTAGAGACCTCTAAAGGGTACAAGATAGAGTATGAGAGAGTTCAGAGTATCTATAAGCGAGATAGAGGTGCAGTATCTCAAAAAGATATGGATAGAACAGAGGTCAACTACTATAAATCTTTAGCAGATATAGATGCCTCAAAGGAGGCTCTAAATGGTGCTAAACTAAATCTCTCATTTACTAAAGTTTATGCAGAGGTAGATGGATATGTCTCAAATATAAACTTTCAAATAGGTTCACAAGCGGTTGCAAATAGGGCTATTTTGGCTCTAGTAGATACCAACTCATTTTGGGTATTTGGATTCTTTAGAGAGGATAGTATCCCTAAAGTTAAAATTGGAGATAGAGCCGTTGTGACACTCTTGGCATATCCAGAGATACCATTAAGTGGGGTTGTTGAGTCTATCGCGTGGGGTATATCTCACTCTGATGGTAATCCAGGTGTAAATCTTCTACCTACCGTTAAACCTGTATTTCAGTGGATACGGTTGGCTCAAAGAGTACCTGTAAAGATTAAATTGGATAAGTTGCCTGATGGTGTGGAGCTTAGATTTGGATTGACGGCATCTGTTATGATAATGAAGAGAGATAATAATATAACGAAATAGGAGAGATAGATGGATATAAAAGTTAGAGATGAGAAGGTTGGATTGGCTGTAGAGATAGCTATTAAATTGGGATTAATATTTTTAGTAATACTTATATCATTTTTAATAGTTAAACCATTTATTCCTCTACTGGTATGGGCAGTAATTATCGCTGTAGCACTATCACCAGTTATAGATAAGGTTGTAGAGAGAGTTCAGAGACGAAACTCTGTAATTATAGCTATGACCATAACGATAATTGTATCGGTTACAGTTCCAGCATATATACTATCTGATAAGTTGATAGCATCTACAACTCACGCCGTATCGGTTATTAAAGATGGTAATGTAACTATACCACAACCTACAGAAAAGGTAAAAGAGTGGCCACTTATAGGGGACAAGGCATATCTGATTTGGGACTCTGCATCAAAGAACCTACAGAAGACTATAAAACCCTTTAAAGATGATATTAAATCTATGGCTCTCTCGATAGTCTCTGCGATAGGCAATGGATTTAGTACCATTTTAATGTTTGTTATATCTATGGTTATAGCATCTATATTTTTAATAAATAGTAAAAGCTCTGTAGAGTTTTATCAAAAATTATTGAGAAGATTACTTGGAGATAGTAAAGGTGTAGAGTGGGCAAATCTATCTGCATTAACTGTAAGAAGTGTAGCTTTAGGGGTTCTTGGTGTAGCTGTCATACAGTCGGCACTTGCACTTCTTGGGCTTGTGGCTATGGATATTCCATTTGCACCGATATTTGCATTTGCCATTATGTTCTTGACCATTATACAACTCCCTGCACTTATCGTTATAGCTCCAATTATAGCCTATGTCTTCTCTTATGCTGAGGGTACTTCTGCCTCTATATTTGCTATCTATATGTTAATTGTAGGTGCAAGTGATGGGGTACTTAAGCCACTACTTATGGGTAGAGGTGTAGATATACCTATGTTGGTGATACTCATAGGAGCTATCGGTGGAATGATGCTTATGGGTATGGTTGGACTATTTGTTGGAGCTGTTATCTTTGCACTATCATATAAACTCTTTGGGTTATGGATAGATGCAATATCATCTGAACCATCTCAAAAGCAATAGAGTATGGATATAGATAGACTCAAATTTGCCACAAAAGCCTCATTGAGTCTAGTTGTAGTAACGATAGTCTCATTTTGGTATGGATTGGGTGGATTGAGTTCAGCCCTTGTGGCAATTATGGTGATAGCCTCCTACGGCTCTCTAGGAGACTCCATTAGAAAGGGACTTCTCCGAATAGCAGGTACTATTTTAGGTGCTATTTTAGGGGTATCTCTTATGGCTATCTTCCCCCAAAGTCGAGAGCTATATCTTCTCTATCTATCTATCTTTGTAACTCTATCATTCTACCTTAGCCACGCATATAGAGGAGATAATACCATCTTTATGTTGATAGGTCTAATGATGATGAGCATCTTTCAAGATGGGAATATAGAGAATGGCTTTTTATATGGAGTGGAGAAGAGTTGTGCAACAATATTTGCCATAGCACTATATACGCTTATTGGTATATATATATTCCCAGATAAAAAGAGTTCAAATACGATAGATGCAATACTCTCCCTCACAAAGAAACAGATAGAGCTATTTGAGGCGTATATCTCAAAAGATAAGAATATCCAATCTCAATGGAGAGAGTTGATGGATATAGAGGGGAGACTAAAGGCGACACGATTTGATAAGAATGAAGATGAGTTATCTCAAGAGTTTGATAGCAGTAGTTGGCAGAGTATCATATCGCACAATCAAAAGATAGATAATCTACTTATATTGATATCT
>Ga0256913_10000781_pt1 | contig 16499 bp, 15 predicted proteins | sample Axial_MatmetaG_FD_185970 | JGI IMG/M metagenome (GOLD analysis project Ga0256913, IMG submission 185970) | Deep-sea worm associated microbial mat communities from Axial Seamount, Juan de Fuca Ridge, Pacific Ocean - Axial_Mat | ecosystem: Environmental > Aquatic > Marine > Oceanic > Microbial...
TGCACTTCCGTCTGCGGCAACTGTTAAGCTCATCTTATGAGCAATTCGCTCAAAAGGCTCAACTGGATATTCTAAATAATAATCAGTTAGAATTGCCACACCAGTTTGACGGTTATAGTTGTGGTATTTATAGGTAGCAGGGTTAGTTGGATCTTCTCCTGATAGTTGATATGCATCATAAGATGCAACACCAGCACATCTACCAACAGTGATTCCAGCAGAGATCATTGCATCAACAACATACTCTCCATCATGAGCCAAAGTTCCGTCTGCTTTTACTACACCTTGTTGCTCATCAACAGAAGTATATTTTGGACCTTGGCTTGTTCCTGTTTCTAGTGTCTTTTTAATTAGTAGTCGATATCCAGCAGGCACCATATATCCGTTGCTATCTAAAGCTACGGGTTTTCCTGCTCCAATTACTTTCCAGTCTTGAAAAGTTGGCTCAAATCTCTCTAGAGGGAGATAAGCTGCAGGAAAATTTAATCCAAATCTCATACCTTCTGAGATTTCGAAGTTTGGTGTCCATGGGCTACTTAGATCTTTATTTCCTTTGTGAGTAGCTCTGTAGCCACCTTGTGGAAATTGTCCATTCCAGTAATCACTCATTATAAGTCTCCTTAATCAATTGTTTGTACGCTACCATTTTTTCTTTGAATTCTAGATAACCATCTATCTGCTTCAAATTTTCCATAAGTAGCTACTCTTTTATTATACTCATCATACAGTTTAAATTTCTCTTCTTCAGCATTTTGTTCTGTGCTAGAATTCCCAGCTTTTTCATCTTTATGCTTTAGAGTTGGATCATCTACATCTTCTGTTGGAGCTTTTTCTATTCCATCATCTTGCTGTAGAAAATCTTGAATTTTAAAATTATTTTCAAGATCTTTTAATCCATCCTTCAGCGAATCTAAACTTCTTTTAGCAAGATTTTCGATCTCAGCAACTCTGTCATTGATCTCAAAATTCCCGCTTAACATTTTAGTGTCAACGGTTCTAGTCGCAAGCTCTAATGAAAGATTATCTCGAAGCTCTTTATTTTCTACCGTTAAAGCGTCGATTTCTTCATTTGCTGCTTCTAGCTGTGCTTCTAAAATCTCAATTTCCTGATCCTTCTCCACAAAACTATCCTTGGTTTCTGTCTCAGGAATCTGGATTCCAAACTCTTCAAGTTTGCTTCTTGCATCCTCAAATTGTTTAAGCAGCTCGTCAACCTTTATGTTATCGTTATTATTACATGTTTCTTCTTCATTGTCAAAATTATCAGTCAAGTCTAATTCTAATTTTTTTGCTCTTTTTTCTATTGCAACAAGAATTCTTTCTTTAACAGAATCTGCAGCAGATATTTCTGCCAAAACTTTTTTAGCAGCAACATAATGAGCTTTATCTACTACTGGAAAGAATCCTTTTTTGCCACAATAATTTGTCGCTTTTAATTCTTTTAGCTGATCCTCTGTTAGCGCCTCATCTTCTTTCATGTGCTTCTTCATTAATTCATAAAAATCTTCTGCATTAATTTCTGCTAATTTTTGAGCCTGATCTAATTCTTGTAGCTTTTCAATAACATTTTCTGCTGTTGAATCTTTTCCGAAAATAACAATTGCTAATGCATCTTCTTTTTTAAGTAAAGAATAATATTCTGCAGCTTTTTTAATTATTTTATCAGAATATTTTTCTTCTCTCTCTTCGTTAATTACTGAAAATTCATTGAGTACTTCATCGAAAAAATCATTTTCAATTTCTTCAGAAACTTCTAAACGAAAATTATCAGACATCTTTTTTGCTTTTTTCTTGCACTTCTTTTTGTCTTCTTCTTTTTCTTCTGCTTCTGATTCCTCTTTTTTGTCTTCTTCTTCCTCTTTAGAGTCAGTCTCTTTTTCTTCTTTGTCTTCCTCTTTAACGACTTGTTTTGCATCAACTGCCTCAAAATTTTCTGCACAATACTTATCAATAGCAACATTAATATCTTCGTCTGATATTTCTGTTCCATCTGAACTGATTAATGTAGTAATTTGAGAGATCATTTTCTGTAGCTCTTCTTCGTTTAATTCTCCGACATACTCTCTTACAGTAACTTCTCGAGAGGGCATATCTTCTGTTGCATAACGATAAATTTCTACTTTAATGTCTAGCGCGTCCTTAATTCTGGAATTAATACCTTCTAATTTCATCGCGTTCTCCATCTTTTGAATGTTATCCTTTATATCTATAAAATTAACATCTGTTTCACTTGAAAGTGAAATGATATTGCTGTCACTATATGCAAATAATTGTGCAGCTAAATCATAATGATCAGATATTTTATACATATCTTCATTTTTTTCTAACTTAATTTCTTTTTCAACTCCATCACTTATTATATAAAAATCATGGGCATGCGGATCTGCTGGAGTATTTACGATTGCTAAATGTTCGTACGCCATTGATCCAGGTATTACGACACACACATTGTCGTCATAAATTTGTCCGCGATTATGTTCACACATTCCATCTTTAACCCAGTCTGTTCCGCATATGCTACATACTGCGCTATCCGAGACCATTGCAGTTGATACAGTTAAAAGAGTTCCGTTTAATACTTTTTCTATTGTTTCTGAATCCGTTATTTTTACTGTACCACGAATATGTCCTAAACCTTTATAGTCATCTCTTCTATCATACGTCTGAATAATATGCCGCACAACGGAAGCTATATTTTCTGTTTTATTTTTCTTATCTGTCATATTAAAAAGAGATCTAACGTATTGATCCTCAATTTTATACTGATTAGATGTATCGATATATTCGGCTTGAATCACCCTTCCAACAGGTTGAGTATCATCATCATGACCGATTAATAAAGGTTTTGCATAATCTTTAGTAAAAGTATTAGCTCCAGATTTCATTCTGTTTGGCAAATAGAATCCATAATTACGTGTAACAATTCCAGCATGTGTCATGTCTATTTGTGCGAGAATTGAATGTCCAGATTTTGATGTGCTATCTTTTGTTTTAAAATATTTCCCTTTACTTTTGGAAACATAAATTTGCCCTTGTGTGGCATCCGTAATTTTAATTTTTTTCATAGTATATACTCTCCAATGATATAAGTATATAGGTTTATTATCATTTTGTAAAACTATTCAACGCCATTACCGACTAAAGCTTTTGAATTAGGATGATATGGAGGAACAGAAAAAATATCTAAAGAATTAAGATTTATATATTTAACTTCATCGTCATTGTCTGAATTTTGTATAATCTCAGCTTTTGAAAATCCCTTAAGTTTTAAACCTATGGCTTTTCCATAATTAAAAGCTCGAATTCTTTCGGTATTATCAATAAAATCTCCTCTGTATTTTATCTTATCAATTACATTAGATATTTCTTCTCCTATTTCTTTTTTGCTTTTTCCTTCATCTGTCATTTTTGTTATTGCATTTTGAACTTTACCGTTAATATCTTTTATATACTTCTCAACATACTGATTTAATGTATCCTTCACCTCTTGAAGTCCAAGTGGAACAAGATAGCTTGATGTGTCATCTAAGCCAGAATATTTTATTCCTTTTTCATATTCTATTTCAACTATTTTTGTATATTTATCTAAAATTGTTTTTTTACCTAAAGAAATAATTGTATTAATCCAGTATCTATCAATTTCTTCATTAACTATATGCTTTTTAATATCATGCTTCAACATCCGAGTGACATTATTAATATATTTATCTATCATATATGCATCTAATCTTGATTTTTGTGGCCCAGTCTTTTTTCCATGTTGATTCGTTGGTTGATTTGAATTTTTAGCTGATTTTGCCGCCTTATCTGTTTTTGATTTTTCAATAGACATCTGTGCCATTCTTTTCATTTCAACCCGTTCGTTGAACATTAAGCTTTCTTGAGCCTTTGTTATTGGCTCATATCCTGCAATCTTCCTTGTTTCATTTATATCAATGATATTACCATTATATAAAACTTGTGCATTTGTGTTTTTCTTTAATTGCTCTTCAGTGTCTATTTCTTTAAATTTAAAATCTACAATATTTTCTGCGGCCAAAACATCAAAACGAAATGTTGACTCGATTAATAATTCTTTTATCACTTCCTTATTAATTGTCTCTTCTATAATGTTTTGGAGGTCTTTTACTGAGTCTACCATCCCTCTTGATAAACTATCTGCTGTAGCTCTATTGGCTGTATTTCCTTCCCCAATGTCTACTCCTGAAATACCTAATCCAGATAGAACTCTATTTTTAAAATAGTCTAAATACTCTCTTACTTTTAATGCTTTTCCTTCTGCTCCAATAAACTTTATTTCATGTCTTTCTGGAGTAACGATACCTCCTTCTGCTGGCATATCATAAATTTGATTTCTAACATAATCAACTTCGGAGACCAAGCTTCCATCAGGTAATCTGATATCGCTAGCAGGTCGAGATTCGGTTCCAACTTTATATTGAAAAATAGGGAATAATGTTTGATATATAAGTAATTCAACATTTTCCTCTATTCTTCTTAACGCTCGAATGTCTTCTTTTACTGGCACAATTTGTGGCGTTCCAAAAGAAAAACCAGATTTTTTATATGCATGAAAATGAATAACGTCTTTTGGAGAGAAATCACGATATCTACCATCTGGCATTTTTTGTCTATATTTTACAATTTTACCTTGTTTATTCTTTTTTATTTCTACATTTTCCGCACCCATTCCAAAGTAAGCAGCTACTGGTTGTATTCCAGCAATAGTTCTTCCTCCAGATGCAGCTTGTTTTCTTACCTTTACCCAGAAATAATTAGCTCTTGATATTAACGCATAGCCTGTGTCTCGTAGCAGCGATCTCCAACTTATACCTGAAACATGTTCAATTTGTTGAATTCTTTTTTTTATATAGTTAATAGTTTGTGTGTTCTTTCCGCCAAATTCTTCGCCCTCTTTAAACATTAATGCTGTTTTCTTTTGGAAAGACTGTCTAACATAGGATTCTACATCCTCTATTACTCCTATCTCCGTTAAGTTGTATTCTGATGGAGCAAACATTTCTCTTCTACCATAATCAAAAGTTGGTTTTAAAACATTTACTTTTTTCCCATTCTTTTCAACGATAGCTAAAGTCGCACTTTTTGCATCATTATATTTGTTATCAAATGTTATAATTTTATCTGCTTTCTTTATCATTTTTTGGTCCTGAATTAATTTGCCCATTTTTCTATTTTAGATGTTGTTTCTTTTGTTGGATAACTCATTTTGCTACACTCTTTAATTACAACTGCTTGAACAGGTACTTCTACACCTAGGTCAGGTACGAATGCAACTATTTTTTTGTCTGTGATATCTCCAATATTCTTCATTATTCCTTGACTATTTAACTTTTTTATCTCGTCAGTATCGCTTAATTGTTTTATTAAGACGCCATTTTTATCTGTACCATTTTTTAAAGAACTAGCATTCTTTGAATAACCAATACTATTTCCTGATCCGTCTATACTCGTTGTTTTTTTCGTTAATAGATTTTCTGAATCATTTTCACTATTCCCATATATTTTTAAGGTAGAATCTGGCGGTGTAACCAATAAAAACTTATTTCCTGTTGAATCATTTGCTTCATAAATATTATTATAATTACCTTGTTTACCAGAAGATGATCTTGCCATTAAATAATTACCTATAATTGCAGAAGGATCTCCATCAGTATTCCCGCTTCCTCTATTTTTGCATAACTTACCTTTTTCGGCTAGTTTAATTAATGTAGAAACCAGACTAATTAATCTAATCGTTTTTTGAATTTCATATAGTCCATTTATCATTCCCTCGCTTGTTGATGCTCTTCCGAGTATCAGTCTCATAAGTTCTTCACTGATCATGGTTAGAGTATCATTTACCATCCGTTTTCCATTTAGAATTTTTACGCGCAATTCCTGTAAGCCATCACTAAAAGATGTTCTAAATTGTTGTAAAGCGTCTTTTGCTTTACCGGGTACTGCTGTTGCTTTTCTTGCAGAACTCTTATATGGATCTTGGGACTTTTTAATCATCTTTTCAATATTATTTGATCCTTTATCTCCATATTCGCTTTTGTATTTTGTCGTTAGTTTTCTTATATCACTTTTGATTTTTCTTAATTCTTGATCTATGGTTAAATATCTATTTCCTCCCATATTCATTAGATGAGTTACATCTATTCCATTTTTCTTTTGTTCTCCTGTTTCTGAGTCAGTTTCGAGTCTTATGCCACCAAGGATTCTTGGAGGAGGAGAGTCTCCACCTCTCTCTTCTCTAGCTTCTTTTAAATATGCCTCTCTTTCTTTTAGTTGCTCCAGTTCTCGTCTCATCGCCCCTTCTTTTCTGCGATGCTCTATTATATTTCTTACTTCCATTTTATCTATGGCTTTATTAATATCCAGTTTTGCTAATTGAGTATCTAATGCATTTAAAACACAATCTACTGGCTGCATTATCGCTTGCATATATTGATCTAAAACACCATTTAGTCCACTTAACATTGGAGTGAAAAATGGCCCAATAAACATCATGAATGCACCTTCTAGATTTAATGATACACCTAAATCTTTTAGCATCATCGCATTTAATAATGCAATTATTGCAACCAAATCGGGGATACATTGAGCTCCAAGAAAATCAAGCAGACTACATAGGTCATTTTCAATATCCGTATTAGAGAATAGATGATTAATAGAATCGATTAATTCTTTATATCTTTTTGCCATCTCTGTTAATGGGTTCAAAACTTTAAGATCTACCTCTATATCATTTAAGTCCCCTAGTCTTAGGGCACAAGGAATACAATCTTCCGATATCACATTTCTGTATCTGCCTTTTTTATTATTTGATTGCGTAATGCCTTGTTCTGCCGAATTTACTCTCATTTCTTCTTTTAATGATAGTGAGCTTTGGGGTATAGTACTTTTATTGCTTGTATTATTTTCTGTATTTATTTTTTCTTTTACTGGATTTGATATCGTTTTTTGAACCCCTTTCGAACCACTGTTTTCTATGAAATTAGATCCGATTGCTTCCGCTGAAGTTATCTCTCTATTCTTTAGTCCCGCAAAAATTGGCTTCAAATCTGATTGAGCTTCATCATAGATTGACTGAGAAATCGTATAGTTTCCTTTTATATTATCAATATCTTTATAGCTAGAAATAGAATTAATATCTGATTCCGGTCGTTCCATTTCATCTATATTCATATTAGAGTATGAATCCAATGAATCAATTCCTGATCTGGTATCACCTTTTAATCCGTTAACTTGATCTGCCATCAATGGATAGAGAGCTGTTTCGTCATTTTTTACTATTGTTCCACAATATTGTTTATATGCCAAAATTATTGTCTGACATGACTGCTTTAATGACAGCATGTCTTGAGACGTAATAGAAACTGCTATTTCTTTTTCCATTATTAATCCTTAAATTCCCACATCTGATTGCGCAGTAGTAGTAGCCAGTTGCGCTTCAATACTTATCCCGTCTCCTAGTGGAGCTAATGAAGGACCTGTTGCTTGTTGTAGTCCATCCCATTGTTCAGAGTTTGTATCTTGATGAACAATTGGCTTAGTCGGACTAAAACCAGAAGTATAAGGAGGACTTGTTGGTGGACTTGTTGGAGATCCGGGCCCGCCAGATATATGCGTGTGCGCTGCTATTCCTGCTTGTATCTTTGCTAATTCTGTAGATATTTTTGTTTCTAATTCAGTTATACGTTGATTAATTTGCATTAAATCTTGTAGATAATCTAGCTTATGTGCAAAATCTCTTTTAAGAAACATATGATAAATATTTCGATATAGCTTCATCCAACGTTGAGCTGTTGCTATTTTACTTGTAACTATATTTGCACTAAGCGACACTTTCTAATCTCCCATTATTTTCTATGGATAAATGAGAAATATATCTATCTATTTTTTCTTGAAAACGAACAGTCTGTTCATACATATCATATGTAATGGCACCTGATGCATATCCGAATAACTCCGCTTCAGCTGCAGCAAGAGCTTCATTTTTTGTCAGATTAGGATCATATTCGAGCACAATGTGTTTGCATTTTTTATTTATATATTTTAGTATCTTTTCAAATTTATTCTCTAAATCGCTAAGAGTATTTTTAAGATTTTCCACTTTTTCTTTATTCGTTTTTGGAATAAAAATATCATTATCGGCAATAACATCACTTGTTGAAGCTACTGTTTTTGGTGGTTCATAATTAAAATTACCAACAGCATTAATCTGAGCATTATCTTTTTCTGGTAGTGGTTTTGTTATCCTAGGAAAAATTACTCGTATTTTTACATCAAAATATTCAGAAATCAAAATTATCCCCCTATTGTATTGGCTTCTGCAGATAGATAAAGTGAAACTCCATCAATTGTCTGTACCCTTGTTCCCGGAGCAATGCCGACTTGAATCCAGAATGGCTTATATGATAAATCTGCTGCTTGATTTGTTCCTATTGTTTCAAAATTAACTTTATTTCCAGATTCAACTGCCAGCCATTCACTCTCTGTTGGTTGTTCATCTTGAATTATAATTTTATAATTAATGAAAGCTTCTGGATAATTTATATCTCCTACCCTAACCATCTTTGGTGGTGTTGCACTTAATTCAACATTTGTAAAAAATAGACTTTGATCATCATTTTTAAGATATAATTTTTCCTCAACAACTTGACCGTCTGTTCCATTATGTGTCGTTTGAATCGGACTGGTGCCTGCTCCATTCTTTGAAATTTCAATAAATTCGCTGTTATCCTCATTATATTTGTATATAAAAAGTGCCATATAATCTCCTATAAAAAAAAAGAGAGTGCGAGAAAAGGGAGGGGAAACTCGCACCCTCCGAGATAGTATAACTATCTCTAAAAATTTGATCTTCTTGTTCTTACTCCACCTCGCCTCATAAAAGAGCTTCTTTTATCTCTTCGACGTGGAACTTTATAGTCATCATTATTAAAATCTTCTGGACTATTCATTATTCTGCCTTGTCTATTTATCGTGTGATTTGCTGCTGGCAATTGTTCAATTAATGACAATCCATAATCTGTTCTAATTGCAGGAGCCTGTGGGGAGAGGTTCTGATTCCTATTCTGACTTTCAGAAATTGTTGAATCAACTTTTTCATTTAAGCCTTCACCTATTCTACCGCTAAAACTTATATCTGTCGAATAATTTCTGTTTGCCAATTCTGATAGTTCCATTTGAAAAGCAAGTAATGCCAGCATCAATGCGTCTAAATCATGATCTCCATTCACTGCCTCGTATACAGGCATTCCTGAAGCACTGACTTTTACAATATTATATCCACCAAGTTGCTCTGCAAGAACTTCATCCGTTTCTGGAAATTTAATAACTCCTTGTTCAAATCTTCTTACCGCATTTTCTACGATATACGGTTTCATTCGTTTTTTTATTGGTTCTCCAGTCACTGGATCATATATTTCTACAGTTGAAGATGAATTTATTCCTACAACATTTTTCAAATTTTCGTCAGTTCTTGAGTGAGCATGAGTATCTCTCATTGCATCTAATCCAAATTGTTTGATTATCTCAATTTGAGTTGATCCATATCCTTCGTCAACATAGATAAAAGATGCCTGCCATAATCTATTTATGTTAATTAATTCTTGAATTGCAGCAGTTTGAGTCCATCCTGCTTTTTGAACTGTTCTTTTATCTACTACTTTAAAGATTTGTTTACTAGGATCCCATCCTACAACACATATTTTTGTTCCATTTTCAGTATCATTCCAGTCTATACCGATAGAGTATGTCCATCCTTTTTGAGGAGTCATATCCTCATATATATACTCATCTTTCGCTGCCATAATATATTTATGCTGGAATACACCTGTTGCGGCCTCTCCGAATTCTGCCATAATTTCATGCTGCCAACCTATTTCTGTTTTATAGAAATTTCGTAATTCAGCTTCCATCTTCGGACCCCAAGCTGGGTTCGCAGTTGATGCATAATAGAACTCTTTGAAGCTCATATTTTCCATACAGAAAGAATAAAAATATTCTCTTTTTCCTGATGGAGTTGAAGAAGCTAAGATTCTAACGCCTGAGTGTTCCATCATCAAAGCGATAACAGATTCAATATCTTCTGGAGAAAGATAATCCATTTCATCTAGAATTATAAAATCTGCCTTCTGTCCACGAACGGCTTCTGCACCTTTTGCTCCAGATGAAAATCCCAGTACTTTTGCACCGTTATGTAATTCTATTACATGATATGGTGTTGATACATCTCTTTTGATTTCGTTTTGTAATCCTGGATTTCTTTCAAGTAGCTGCCTTATTCTATTAAATATAAGTTTTACTTGCGATAAATACGGAGTTAATACCAGGACTGTTGAAAAACCATCCACATACATTTTCGCATCTTCATCCCATCTTTGCACTTTTGGAGAGTTGGTAAAAAGATAATGTAAAATAGCAATAACCATTGCTTCAGATTTACCTAGACGTCGCCCTAATCTCAGCACTTTTCTTTTACTGGAACATCTAAGAATTAATGATTGATATTGCTCTCCCGTTTTAGATACTCTTGGTTTCCAATTTAGATAATAATCTGCCCAAGAGATTGGATCATATAATGTTTGAGCTAATTCTATTTCATCTTTAGAAAGATTTGCTGTTACTTTTTTATAATTTGGAATAAAGTTATCATTTTTAGGCATACCTGCACAATCAATGATAAAATCACCTTTTTTATGTGTAGGCTTACCCGTTAATTCTGATATAGGACCATCAGTTAGTGCCCTTCGTTTTTTCTTACAATTTACACAGTATTCGTGTAGATCACAGCTCATTTTTTCTCCCTTTTATTCTGAGCCTAATTCCAAGGACGATCCGAAGACCATGAAGTCGGTCTTCTTCTGCTCCGTTGTCTTGCATCCCAAAGTTGTTTTTTTATTTTTGATTCTGCAATTCTTAGTTCTGTCCTTCTAACATCATTTGCCGTATTATATTTTAGTTTCTGAGATAGCATAGCTTGATTATATTTTAATCTTTCTTGTGGAGTCATTCTTTTTCTTGTGTTCGGTATTCCAGGAATACCATTCACGGAATTATTGGAATTAAGCATACTAAAAAGTCCACCTCCAACTCCTCCACCAAGTAAAGCCCCTCCAATTTTTCCCCCAGTTATATTTTTACCGTATTTTACAGCTAATGCATTTCCTCCATGATGGCCAAGAACTCCTAATGCTCCAATTCCAAAGCCAGTAGAAAATGACATATCTCCTGGAGCAGCTTTCGCTGCTAATCCACCACCTATGCCTGCAGCAAAAGTTTTTCCTGCTAATGCAGCATATGGGTGAGCTCCATTAAAATTACTCATAGATTTTCTTATGGTATTTGTAGTGGTTTTTCCTGAAAGATATTCACCTGTTGCACTAGCTGCTTCTTTGAGATCTTTTCCTAAGAGGCTCATTGATTTTCTGATTGCATCTAGTCTACTCATTTTATCTTCCTTATTCTTCTTATTCTTGGTTTTGGTTTATTCGTTTTTGCTAATTGTTTAAATTTTCTTGCCCAATATTTTTCTTTTTTTTCTTTGTGTAGTTTATTGTGACAATTATAACACAATGTAATGCCATTGTTTATCTCATATATTTTTGAAGGATATTTATATTTAGATATTATATGGTGCGCCTGTAATGATCCTCCTGTTTTCCCGCATAACTGGCAAGTATAACGATCTCTTTTAAAAATTTTCAATCTCCAATTTATATATCTTTTTTTAGTATAAATTGTTTTATCTGAAATTTGTTTTCTAATTCTTGCTCTTGTTTTTGCATCCATTTTTAATTATGCATATACCCAGCTTCTTGCCCCAGCATTGTTGTCGGTCTACTTTGACCTAGCATTTGTAAACTACGCTGCATTGCTTGCATTGTTCGTTTATTTTGTGTGATATATCGTTTTCCATACTTTTTAGTTCGATAATCATCTCTTGCACTATCAATCATCTCTCCGATAAAACGTCCTGGATTTGTCTCTGTTGCATACATTGCTGCTGACGTTGCTAGTCCTGCCGCTAATCCTGCAGCTGCACCAACAGCTGTTCCTACTGGTCCTCCACCTATTGTTCCTGCAACCATTCCTCCCACTACTGCTTCTGTTATTCCAAAAACAGCAGTATCTGTAGCTATATCTGCAGTATTTTTAATAGTCTCTTCTGCCATATAGCTTTCAAATGGAACATTATTGGATCCATTATACATTGCTGTAGACAATCCTGTGGTTATTGCCATTCCACCTATATATGGATTTGTAAGCATTTTCTTGCCTGCACCAAAAGTAGCTTTACCCACCATATAAGATGTTTCCGCTGCAGCTTTTCCTATTGCATTTCCAGACTTAGCTCCTGCTTTAAGTAATTTAAGTAGCATACTCATGAATTAATCGCCCCAGCCTAGTCCCCAAGGATTAAAGAAATCAAGAGCCGCTGCACCACCCATGCCAGCCCCCATTCCCGTTCCGATCATTCCTGCTTTCTGTAGATTGCTTGCTTGTTTAAATTGTGAATTCATTAAACTTCCTGCACCTTTTAGGCTAGATAGACTGTCAGCCTTAAACATAGACGACATTCCTTCTCCTGCTTTTACAGCACCAGCATATAATTCCATTGCTGTTGGGTTTGCTTTAAGTGTACTCTTTAAAGCATTGAATGCATGTGTCATAAAGCTCATTTTAATCCTCCGATATATCTATTATAGACATTTTGTCTATTTTTGCTTTCAGATCTGCTGCGGCAGTACTCGCAGATTCAATTGTTTTTTCTTTCATTGCCGCCATCTGTTTATAGCGTTCTCTTCTTGTTCCTACTAATGATTCTAACAGATTCTTGCGCCATCGCCAAGCTCTCTCTATCATATTATATGCTGGATGTTCCTGTATCTGCTCTATTGGTTGATCATCATTATTAAAACCAACAACATTCTTGATAAAGCCATCTGGACTCTCTCCGTCATCGTCTTTGCCCAGCGTCATGAAAGCTCTCATTTCCATAATATGTGTAGCGGCCAGCATTGTCATTGTTGTTACTTCAGACATACTATCAGGATGGACTTCAAATTCATCAATATATCTTTTCGTGTATGTGTCCATCAGCATTTCCTCAATTGGACATTGCTTTCCTATTGGCATCTTACCCATCTTGGCTAGGGGACACTGCATTTTAAATGGACATTTTTCTCCATAACACTTAATTGGAATGCTAGATCGAAGCCCGGTGCTAAGTCTTCTCATTCCATTTTTAAGAGATATAAGTTCTTCTTTTGTTAAATTTAATCCTTCTGGTAGGTAGTTTTCTACTTTTGCTTCTAATCCACCTGAGTAAAACTTATGAGAAACAAGACCTTTGTAATCTTCTATTATAGGAACTAAATCAATTCTTTGTTCTATTTCTTCTACAGTTTTATACTGTTCATCATTTATTTCTTGCACAATATTCTTCCCTTTTTATTGTTACATGAACCGCCGCTTACGCGCGGCCTAAATTTTTTATAAGTTATTTCGACAACTTTACTGAAATATGCACTAAAGATTGTCGAAATTTTTAAGGTACTTTCCTTAAAGTAGACCCAGTTTATTCCCTAAACGATTCGTTTCTATTTCTCTGGCCTTATCATACGTTTTTCTGGCTCTTTTAACTTCTGCTGCCCTATCCGTTCCATAAGCTTCTAGCCTTATTTTATCTACTAACGTATTGATTTTTTTGAAATGTTGATCAGACATGTTAGCGCGGGAGGCTTTATCAACTAGTGAACTCATCATGGCATCCACAGCATTTAAGTCCGTTTTTGGGTCCATAATCCCTTTTGCCATCTTTCGTAAGAATGTGGAAGCATCTCCTGCTCTGGAATTCATTCTCCCGAATTCTCCCATCTTATCACCGTAATGACCAGCAATATCCATTGCTTGCCCTAGATATTGATGAATCGCATTGATTGCTCTGTTAGCTTTTAATAGCATTATCACTCCATTATCTATATTTTTTCATTCCATTAGTGGTAGTAAAGATATATTAACATGGTGCAATTAGAGGGTCAATCATCTGGCCCGAGGTCTTCCTTAAGTATTTTTCAATGAATGGAAAAGAACTTGTTGTTCTTCTCTTGGTCTATAGGAATTAAAGAAGGTTGAGGTAGAGAGGTAAATAAGATAAGTAAAGTGTTTATTTAATCACTATAGGTAGAGAAGAGAGTAGTGGTTCAGACGTCTATATTTTAGTTTCTGGCGCGTTTAGGGGTCTAACATAGGTTATCTATAAGGGGTGGAACAGAGAGACCTTATATCCAGTAAAAAGTGAGAAAATATTTTGCGGCGCGAAGCGCCTTATTGGGGGCGATTTTAGGGTGAAAAAAAATTGAGATTTTTTCAAAAAGGCGTTTTTAGAAAAAGAGAAAGAAGAGGTACCCCCTCTAATATGAGGGTAAAAAATGAGAAAATCGTGGATTGGGACCAGGAGAGAAAAAAGAGGAAATGATTATAGTATCTCATCCATTCGAGGTACCGGGTCATTCGATTACAAAGGAGGAAACTATGGATAATGAAAAAGCAAGACTAATGAGAGAAGTCAAGATTGCTATTTGTGTAGAAAAAGAAAGAGAGAAGATGAAAGATTATGTTAATTATAAGCTTCCATCTAAATCTCTTATTGAGGATTTATCTGATGCTTTTCCTAGATTATCTTGGATTGCATTTCATTTATTCTTTGGATTAGGAGTTCTATTAATTCTTGATTATCTTACTCATTAAAATTCGAAACGTCGCATAGATATGTGCGGCGTCCATGCTCTTGAGCAAGGCATGCTGACGAGATAGCTCAAACACTAACCTTGAGACAACAATAACGTTGTCTCTTTTTTTTCATAGGAGTTTTTTATGAAAACCTTGTCTTCTTCTCTTTCTCTCTCTCTTTCTTCTAACAACGAAACTGTCAACAAAGGAGGAACTATGACAGCATCTAACTCTCTTCTCTCTTCTAACACATGTAGACATTGTGGTAAGCCTACTGAAGCTGGTAAGGCTATTTGTTCTGCTTGTGCTTCTGAATTCAAGTCATTCACTGTTCGTGATGGCAAAGTGGTTGGGGTAAAGAATACATGTAAGAATTGTTTATCACCTATTAAGGCTGATAAGATTCTTTGTCCTACCTGTGCTAAAGAAACTTTTGAGCCTAAAGAATGTCCAGTATGTGGTCGCGTTCATAAGCAGTCAGGTGATCTTTGTTTCTATTGTTATACTCTAATGGAAGTAGAAGGGTATGACTATGAGTGTAAAGAGGATATTGAATCTGCTAAACATAATCCTCATTTTCTTCGAAGAATTCGTCGTGCTCATTTTATTAATAAAGCATATGGTCCACGTTACGTGTCTAGACCGCATATGATGGAAACTGAGCGAGACTATTCTTCTATTGCTTTTCTTGAGAATCTATATGGTAGACAAATGGAAGAAGTTTTAGATAGAAGAGAAATCGAAATGCTTCTTCTTAAAGAAGAGGAATATGAGATTGATTTTAATGATCTTCCTATGTATATGCCTAAAGCTAAAGGTGTAACTAAGGATACTATTAAATTTATCCAGGCTATGGATGAGGATACTCTTGAGCTTAATAATCTCAATGAGGATTCTGAAGATATTTCCAATAGAAAAGATCATCGATTCTATTCTCGTGAGCAAAGAGATACTAATTTATCTTTTTATATTAGAAAAGTTAATGAAGCTAAGTCTAATAAAGAGATTGAAGCTGTTATTGATACCGTTAAATTTGGTATTGAGTCTAGTATTGTTGCTTTTGAAGTAGAAGAAGATGGGGAAGTTAAAGAGATTTCTGCGCCAATCTTCTTTCCTACTGGTAAAACATCTGCTTTCTTCGAGGCTGTTGTCGCAAGAAAGAATTTAGCTAGACAAAAGGCTTTTGATTATGCAATGAAGCTACTAGAAGAAGCCAATACTCTTTCCGCATTAGGTCTTCTGGCAAAACAAGTCTTTAAAATGCAGGAAGCTAGAGTTGAGACTTTTACTGTTAAAGACGAGAATGGCGAAGAAAAGCAAGTTACTGCATCAGTATTATTCCCTAAAGGAATGTCTAAAGTATTTTGGGATGCTTATAGACAAAAGAAAGCTGATGTAGCTAAGCAATGTCAGCCTGTTATCGATGAATACAAAAAGAAGATTCAAGATGCTCTAGTTTCTGGGCGAGTTAAGTGGTTAAAGAAAGAGATATATTCTGAAGATATTTCTTATGATGATAAGAAAGCATTGTGGGAATTGTGTGATAAAAGAGCTACTGAATTACCTTCATCTATTTCTAGTGAGCCTGAGACTTATATAGATGAGTTAAAGAAGGCTATTTAATTAACTGGCTCCGTTTGAGTCGCTCCGACCCGCACATCATCTTGATTCTTCTTCTTTCTTTCTACATAGTCAGAGAGGGGGTGAGCGAGAGTTGTTGCGGGTGGATTGTTTATATAAGGAGATTGGCATGA
>Ga0256913_10000782_pt1 | contig 16498 bp, 12 predicted proteins | sample Axial_MatmetaG_FD_185970 | JGI IMG/M metagenome (GOLD analysis project Ga0256913, IMG submission 185970) | Deep-sea worm associated microbial mat communities from Axial Seamount, Juan de Fuca Ridge, Pacific Ocean - Axial_Mat | ecosystem: Environmental > Aquatic > Marine > Oceanic > Microbial...
TCGAGGTTTTTTTTTGTCTGCATTACAGCGATTGTGTGCTCAAATCCTTGTAAAAACTCCACTAAATTGCCCTTGTTGGCACCTCTAAAAAACCATTCTTTTAATTCTTTTGGATCTTTAGTCGGCAGTTTGTTATATCCAATTTCTTCTGCTAGTTCAATTATTGTTTCGGCTCTTAAACCACCATCAAGATGGTCATGAAGAAGTACTTTTGGAACTTCCCTAATTATTTGTTCAGTTGTCATTTTTTACCCTAAATTTTGTAATCAAAAAATATTCTTTTTGAATTGTAAAAGCAATTAAAGTATAAATTAATTGATAGAATTTAGATAAAATTCATCTTGATTATAGAACCCTAAAATTGTAAATTTTCCTATTAAAATAATTTTTTTACAAAAGAAATCAGGAGAAGTGATGAAAAAAGCACTTAGTTTTTTGATTATAATCGGAATGGTCTTTGGTTTTACTGCATTTCAATGTTCTTCAACAGAATTAACGAGTGCAAAACTTTATATCCAGCAAAAAAATTATACCAAAGCTATCGAATCATTACAAAAAGAAGTAACAAAGAATCCTAAGAGTGACGAAGGGTATTATTTGCTCGGGTACGTTAAGGGTGAGCAAGGTGATTTGAAAGCCATGGTTGAAAATTTTGATAAATCATTAGCAATCAGTAAAAAATTCGCTAAAGAAATTGATGATTACAAAAAATTTCAATGGCAAGATAACTTTAACAAAGGTGTTGGACTATTTAACCGAGGGACAAAAGTACAAGATCCAGACAGTAGCAAAATGTATTTTAATATGTCTGCAGAGCGTTTCCAAAATTCAATTATATGCGAACCTGACACTGTTGGTGCATATAAGAACTTAGTTTATTCATTGATAAATGCTGGTAAAGAAGATGAAATAGAGGCACCTCTAAAAAAGATAATTGAATTGAGCCATGATCCTCAGGCTTATGTTGATCTAGCGAAAGTTTATAACAACCAAGCTATTGTATTAATGAATTCATATAAGGATTCGAAAAACGTTGCTGATAGTTTAGAAGCGATGAAAATGTATGACAAAGAAATAGCTTTACTTGAGGAAGGTTATAAACTGCATCCTGATGATGCAGTAATTCTTGCTCAACTTTCCAATGCATATGTTGAAGCCAACAAAATGGATGTAGCTATGGAAACATTCAAAGAGGGAATTAAAAAAGATCCTACGAATGAAAAATATCGCTACAATTATGGTGTACTTTTATTAGGTTCTGGTCAATATGCTGAAGCTGCAGAGCAATTTAAAAAAGCAATTGAGATTAAGAATGACTATCCAAGTGCCTACTATAACTTAGGAGTAACATATTTGAAATGGGGAGCCGCATTACAAGAAAAAGCGATTGAAGAGGAATCTGATGATATGAGCTATAAAGAGAAATTCAAAGAAGCTCTTCCTGCATTAGAAAAATACTTAGAGACTAACCCAGAAGATGCTGCTATTTGGAATTATGTTGGTAAGGTTTACGCAAACTTAGGTGATACTGAAAAATCAAAAGAAGCATTTGATAAAGCAGATCAATATAGTAAATAAGAATAATTAAATATTTATATTTGCCTGCAGTTTGTTATGTAAACAGATTGCAGGCTTTTTTTTGTATATAGTTAAAATTTAAGGAAATTAAAATGGAATCAAAACCTCAACAAATCAACATAGAACTTGGTGATGAAGAAGCGCAAGGTATTTATTCTAACTTAGCGATTATAACTCATTCACCAGCAGAATTTATAATTGACTTTACAAGAGTCGTACCTGGAGTTCCAAAAGCGAAAGTTAAATCCAGAATAATTACCACTCCTCAGCATGCTAAAATGCTACTCAAAGCTCTCCAAGAAAATATCGAAAAATACGAAGCTAGATTCGGTGAAATTAAGATTGAAGGGCAAGCAAATCCACAATTTGGGTTTTCAAATGTGAACAAGGAAAAGATCAATTAACTAATTGGCTTGATTTTTGTTTAATTAAAGCATAATTATAGAAGAATTTTAGAAAATAAGCGATTTTACAAGTTTTTGAGTAAAACAACTATTGAAATTCTTCAATTGTATCTAATTAGGGGATAATTATGATGAAAACCAGAAAATCTTACGTATTTTTTATTCTCTTTATTCTGTTTAATGTAAGTATATTGAATGCTCAGAAAGAAGTTAAAGCAACCATAAATGTTTTTGAACCTTTACCTGAAATTTCGTTTGCTGCATTTCTTACTAATCCTTTTATCCAAGGAACACCAAGAATATTTCAAATACAACTATTTCCACCTGGAGTTGAAGTTGTTGGTGTTGGAATATTGAGTTGGCAAAAACCCGGGGAAAGTAATTATCAACAGATGCTATCGTTCAGAACTAAGCCATTCAAATCTAGAAATTTTTATAATGACGAGATAAATACTGATACCGATATTCAGATTGATGACTCAGATTATGATACCGATCTTGTTGAAGAAAATATAAAGTATGGAAAACCTACCGGGCAGTATAAGTTAATAATTCAAGTTTATGATCCAAATCATACTCTGCTTGATGAAGAAATTGTTGACCTTGGTATTAAAGGAATCGGTTTTGTTAATCCAGCCCAGACACTTGAGATAATTCAACCTTTAGCAGGGAGTTATCATGATCCTGGTGGTGTGATTTTGACTTGGTCTGAAGTTTTGGGTGTCGCTGATTTTATTGTTTTAGCAAATGTTAGGACAGATAAAAATGAATCATTAGAGGAAGCACTTAAAAAGGGTAATCCGATAATCAATAACAAAAGTGTTGGATTAAAAACAAGTGTTAATTTACGCGAGCTACTTGATAGAGAATTAGTTCCGGGACAAGAAATAGTTGTACAGGTTAGAGGAATAATACCTAATCCTGGTGGGCAGAATGTACTTTATTCAAATATAATAAATTTTAATATCACAGATCCAAGTTCAACGTCAGGAGAAAAAGTTTCGGACGAAATGATTGTTTTACTTGAAAAAGTAATTGATGAAATGAAGAATAATCCTCCTGAGGTTTCAGGTGACGAACAAGTGAATGTAGATGAATTTATTCTTTCTCTGGAAGAACTGTTGAGGAAATTGAGGAATGGAGAAATTACTTTTGATGATATGTTAGTTACAACTAAAACCGGAGGAACCTTAACATATCCTGAGTTTATTCAACTTTTGGAAAAGTTGGTTCAATATCCAAGTATGATCACGAATATAAATTATGAGGAAAAATAGTGTTACAGAATAAAAAAAATAACATTAAAAAGATTTTTGCTCTACTGTTGCTAATTGTGATCTCTATTTCATTTATTGCTGCAGCTGAAGGTAATGATGAAACTCCAATCGCATTAGTAAAAAAGATAGTAAAGAATGTTACTCACAGAGTTGACCAAGATTCTGATTGGGAATTAGCTAAAACTGGTATGCCCTTGAATAGCGGTGAGCAAGTAAAAACCGGTTTCAGGTCTTTAGCGCTTGTACTCTTTACAGACGGTTCAGGTTTGTTGAGGGTTAGAGAAAATTCTATCTTAAATATTTTAGGCAAGCAGTCGGATAAAAATCTAAATAAAAACACAGTAATAGAAAAAGGGTTTGTTGGGTTCGAGATAAATAAACAAGAAGCTGAGGAGTTTAAATTTACTACTCCAACTGCAGTTGCTGCAATACGAGGAACTGAAGGATTCATTGAAGTCGGTGATAAAAAATTATCAACCATTGCTTGTTCCGAAGGGAAAATTGAAGTTGAATCGCTGATTGGTATTAAAAGTAAAATATTTGTTGAAGGTGGTTATTTTGCTGTTCAACAGCCGAATGGATATTTCAAAATTAGACAGTTAACAGGTGAAATGTTGGATAAACTTAAACAAACAAAAAAATCCTCGTTAGAAAAAATTAAGATAGAAACAAAAGAGGGAATAATTGAAGTAGAGTATTATTCAGATGAAGAGTAGTTAAAATTATGGGGAGCTTGGACATTAGAAAATATTGGTACTTTGCCTTTTATAGTGCAAAGTCCATGCCGTTAAAGGGAATAAAGCTGATCGCTTTATTTTCTTTTTTCAGTGCTTCTATATTTGCCCAAGTAAGCAATACTGTTTCCTCAGTTACTATCGGAGAACTAAAAACCGGCAATCCTGTTGAGATAACAGCACAACTTGTTAATCCGCTTTCAGTTACTAGTGTTCAAATAGTTTACAAATCCTTTCAAGATATTGATTATAAAGTAAGAGATATGGAAATTGTGGGTAATACTGCTACTTATAAAATTCCGGGTAAAGATGTATCAGCTCCTTTACTTTCGTACTATTTAGTTATTCGACTTGCGAATGGTGGTAAGGAAACTTATCCGCAAGGCATCCCGGATTTTGCAAAACCAATAGAGCTTACAGTAAATAACAGAACAGAAAAGGATAATGAAATTCTGATTTTGAGTCCTTCTGAAGATGAAACGGTTTCGCTCAATGATCTTTTTATCTCGGTATCACTTGTTAAAGTTCCCGATATAGTTGATGTCTCCAAAACAAAGATAATTTTAAATGGGAAAGACATTTCCTCTAAAGTAACGTTTGCAGGTGATCTGTTATTGTTCTATCCAGATAATTTTCCCGGGACTGTAGAAAGCGGACCACAAAAAATTGAAATCAAAGTTTATGATAAGGATGGTAATCTTTATTATAGTACTGCGAGAGAATTTACTACCTTCGGAGAGGAAGGGATATTCACTGCTAGTAAAAAATTTACATTAAACGGTAGTGTGATTGGTGAGATAAGAAACGAGAACTTTAATTCTGTATCAACACTTTATAATAATATTGGACTTACACTCACTGGGAAATATGATGATTGGCGCATTAGGGGATACGGTTATTTAACATCTGAAGAAAATTCAAGAGTTCAACCGCAGAACAGATATTCGCTAACAGTATCGAATAATTGGCTTTACTTACGTGGTGGAGATAGCTATCCTCGTTATACCGATCTTTTGCTGAATGGTAAAAGGGTACGCGGAATCGATGGTTCTATTGATGCAGGCGGTGTTACATTACAAGGAAGTTACGGACAAACAAGAAGGAGCGTTGAAGGGGTTTTACTAGAGACATATCCTCGCGACAATACTCCACTAGTCTCAAATGTTATAATGATAGATTCTGCAAAGTATGGCAATCCATACGGTAGAGTAGAATTCGGTGTTTATGAAAGGGATTTGCTTGCTGGTAGATTGGCTTTTGGCAATAGTAATAAAGTACAATTCGGATTCAATTTCCTTCATTCGAAAGATGATGTTCGTTCTATTGACTTTGGAGTAAAACCTCAAGAGAACTTAGTTGGTGGTATTGATTTGAAAATGAACTTAGATAATAGAAGAATTGTTATCAAAGGTGAAGCAGCTGTCAGTTTATTAAACTCTGATATAACAACCGGATCATTTACCGATGACCAAATTGATTCAATTTATGCTGTTGAAGGTGTAACTGGTGGTGATGCGGAGACATTTAAGAATGTAAATAGAATTTTGGGTTCGGTGATTACTGTTAATCAATTTATTGAGCCGCTTAATATTACAGAACTTGCTTCTCTGGCAACAGAAGGAGCAATAGAACTAAATTATTTATCGAATAACTTAAAGGGTTCATATATATATCGTGGTAGTCAATTTAAGTCCTTTGGTCAAGAATATACAAGAACTGATTTGCAAGGATTTAATATACATGACAGAATAAGATTTGCAAGAGATCAGTTTTTTGTGACACTTGGATATGAGGATTTACATGATAATCTCCAAAACACAAAGCAAGCGACGACAAGATTCCAAACTTTTCGGGTTTCTGCATCACTTTATATGAAAGCAAATGTACCTAATATTACAGTCGGTTATATTCGAAACCAAAATAAAAACGGTGTTGATCCACAAGATACGCTTAGAATTAACGTTGATGATGTAACAAACAGATTTACTGTTAATGTTGGATATGATTTTAATTTACCGGTTCGTCATAATGCAACGTTAGGTTTTATGTCTTCCGATAGAAAAGATTATGGATATTATCAATCCAATGCAAACTATCTTTCAACATCTTTTGGATTGAATAGCTATTGGACACGCCACTTCCTTACAACATTAAGTGTAATTTACTATGATAGTGAAATCTCATTGGTTAAATATTCTTATTTGACCGTATCAGTTGGGGGTAAATATAAATTACTTCAGGACAATCTAGAATTATCTTTATATTTCAGTCCAAGCTATGGAGATTTTGAGCGTCAATCGGTTGATTTTATAGCTTCGTATCAAGTGATTCAGAATTTATGGTTGCGTATGCAGATGAGATATTACAACATGTCTCAAAGTTATGATAACTCGATAGCCGGTTTAACTGTTAGATATAATTTTTAACCTGCAATGTAATGAATGCATTTAAAAATAAAATATCTGGATATACTCAATATTTTGTCATCCCAATTATTTCGGCACTTATAGTAATCTTTATAACTCAGGAAATATTTTTTTCTATCAAACCCCTAAAAGATTTGGAATTAAAATATATTGATGCACGATTTTTAAACCGTGGGCGAAAGTTGATTAAAAAATCTGCTGATGTTATAATATTAGGAATATCACAAACCGATTATGACCAAATCCCAAATCCGATGAATGTCTGGCCATGGCCAAGATCATACTTTGCAAAAGTAGTTTCACACTTAAAAGAGGCGGGAGTAAAGGCGGTGGGCATTGATGTCCTTATGGCTAACGATGATAAGTATTCACCAAAGAATGATGAAATACTTATGCAGGCCATAAGAAAATCAAAAAATGTTGTTGTAGCAGGAGTGGTTGATATTAATGCAGAGGCACGACGTCAAAACGGTAATTATTATATAACCGATCATTCCTATAATTATAGAAACAAATTTATTGCTGCAGATAGCTCGATTGGTATAGTGCAAACCGGAAGCGACGAAGATGGTATTTATAGGCGCTACGAACCGTTTGTAATTTCAGATGCAAATAAAAAAGTGTTGCCAACATTTGGGTTTGCTGTACTCAATAAATATTTTGGTCTGGATGCAGATGCGATTGCATCAATCGAGGGGGACTATTTTGTCCAATATGGTAGAAAAATCCCTCGATATGATAAGTCTTCTATGCTGATCAATTATTATGGACCAAGCGGATCATTCCGATATATAAATTTTACAGATGTGTTGGATGATGAAGAATTCAAAACATCTGATGAGATTTATTATGAAACGGATATTAACGCATGGGATGATCCTGATGTTGGACTGTTACAATCCGGAATATTCAAAGATAAAATTGTTCTGATTGGTTCCACACTTCCAGAAGATGGAGATCTTTACCCTGTTTCCTACAGCCTTGGAGTAAGGAAAGGAGACAATCTTATGTGGGGAGTTGAGATACATGCTAATGCAATCCAAAATATTTTAAGTAACGACTTTTTATATAAGCAGTCTAAGTTGAGTGAAATTGTAGTGATCATAGTTTTATCGTTTTTATCATTTCTACTGTTCTCAGTTTTCAAGATTAATAGAAGATTGAATCCAATCGTTTCGGAAATTTTTAATCTTGCACTTCTTTCATTGCTCATATTTTCTATTTACTTACTTGGTCTTCGTCTTTTCAACGAAAATAATTATGTAATGGCTTTTATTAGTCCAGTTGCAGCATTGGTGTCAGGTTATTTTTCCACTACGATCTACTATGCAATGAAAATATTAAAACAGAATGCAGTAATTAAAGGAATGTTTGAACATTACGTTAGCAAAACATTGGTAGATGAACTATTGACCAATCCCGACAAACTATCTCTCGGTGGTGAGAAAAAAGAGATTACAACTTTGTTCACTGATATTGAGGGGTTCACATCTATTTCAGAAAACATGGGTCCTGAAGAACTGGTTGAATTCATTAATGGATATTTACACATAATGACTGAGATTGTTCTTGCAAACAATGGCACTTTGGATAAATATCTCGGTGATTCTCTTATGGCATTTTGGGGCGCGCCTATTGATGTAAAAGATCAAGAACTGAAAGCATGTAAAACCGCAATACAGATGCAGAAGAAAATTGATGAGTTAAAAAATAATTGGATCAAAGATACTAAGCAACCTGTCAGAGCAAGAATTGGTATTAACAGCAGCGAAGTTGTTGTTGGTAATATTGGTGGTAACGAGCGTTTCGATTATACTGTAATGGGTGATGGTGTAAACCTTGCATCGCGTTTGGAAGGAGCTAATAAGCTTTACGGAACAACTATAATGATAAGTGAATTTACATATAAAAAAGTTGCCGAACATGCACTCGTCAGAGTTGTAGATAAAATAATCGTACAAGGAAAAACCGAACCGATTCTTGTATATGAATTATTAGGACTAAAAGATGATCCTGCATCATTGGATAAATACAAATTGTACGACAGTTTTATTAAAGGGTATGATGCATATATAAAAAGAAATTTTGAGGAAGCTAAACAGCATTTTAAAGAATCACTTAATAAAATTCCGGATGATAAACTTTCTAAAATCTATTTGGAAAGATGCGAAGAGTTTATCCTCAATCCTCCACCTCATGATTGGGACGGAATTTCCCGATTGGAAACGAAATAAATTATTTCTGTGCTCGGGCAATATTAATTAAAGCGGCAATAAAGAAAACTATATTGGCAAACCAAGCCGTTAATATAGGGCTCATCACTCCATTTTTTCCAAAAGCTTGACTGATACTCATAAATACCAGATATGCAAAGGTTATAACCAAATTAATTCCGAACTGTAGTGCCAATCCGCCTTTCCTTTTATTGCTTGAGATCGGGAGACCGAATAAAACCGTGATAAGACTTGCAAAAGCAAAAGCAATAATGGAGTGGTATTCTATCATTGCTCTACGAGGATTGTTTCCTGTTTTTAATTGGTCGTCGGCAAGTTGCTGTAATTCTGACAAGGTCATTTCTTCCGGTTTAAGTTGTTTTTTTATTACTTCATCAGGCGTGAAATTCAAATCTGTTATTATCAGAGTATCCAATTTTTGCATTGCCAGTGAAGTATCTAAAAAAGATCTCTGTACAACATCGTTCAATATCCAAGATCTGTTGGTAGTATCGTATCTCATCTTTAGAGCATCAATTCTATTTACCATGCGAGTGATATCTTTAGGATCAAAGTCTTGGATACTTATTATATTTGCTCGCTCCGTATGAACATTGTACGAAGCTATCGTTACAATTCTGGTTTTGCTATCTTGGAAAAAGATATTGTTCCCGCTCTGTATTGTGCCCCAGTCCATATACTCTCTTTCGATATTCACCTTGATTTTATTGGAAAGAGGAGCGACAAAGCCTCCAAAGTAAACACTGAAAAAACTTATGAATAAAGTAGTAACAATAAACGGCGCCATGTAACGGTAAAGACTAATGCCGCTTGATTTCATTGCAGTAAGTTCATTCAAGTCGGACATTTTACCCGTGACAAATAATGCAGCCAAGAGTACCGATATCGGGGTCATATAACGGATCATTTGCGGTAAGAAAACCACGTAGTATTTTAGGATGATATGAAACGGAACATCATAGTCAAGGAACTCATCAATGTGCTCCATCATATCTACAATAATGAATATTGCTAAGAAAGTCAGAAGAGAAAAAAGTGTAGTTACCAGAAATTGTTTGATCAAATATTTATCAATTATTTTCATCTTCTTCCTTCTTTGTTCTCAAACTTTTGGGAACCAATTTTTGTAAGAAAGAGAAGTCAAGTGTAACACGTTCCTTAGCGCTTTTATATGTTAGAAATAGCCCCATTATTAAAAGAACTACATTCGCACTCCATGTACCCCAGAAAGGAGATAGTAATGCTCTATCGGAAAGTTTTTCACCGCCGATTAGAAAAGCCCAATACATTAAAAAGAAAATCAAACTTATTCCCGATGCAACACCGAATCCACCTTTTCGAGTCATTGTTCCCAGCGGTGCGCCGACGAGTATAAATAGAATACAGGCAAATGGAATGGAATACTTTTTATGGATTTCAACCCAGTAATTATCAATTCGTTCTTTATTGTATTGTAATCTTCTTGCGCTTGACCTTAAACTTCCTTTTGCCGATTTAATTTTATCGCCAACTCTAAGATATACATATTTCTTTGATTTGGTAAAGACATCCGATTTATAAGTGGCAGCCTTCAATTGAGCCGTTCTGACTGACTGTTCCGGTTTCAGATTTTTAATCTTTATTTTTGGTAGGAAATTATTGTCTATTTTTTCTTCAAGTTCTGCTTGATATCTTTCCCTTATTATTTCAAGACTATCAACCAACTTACGCATTGCCGGTGCTCCAAGTTCACGGTCGCCGCGTCTCATCGATTCTGCTGACGATTGACTGAAGGAGAATTCATCTGCATCCATAACAATCTTATGCCTACTAAAAAGAATTTTTCTATAATCTTTGTTGTCAAAAACATTTGATGTGTGGATTTCTCCATCATATAGATCAAGCACAAGTTTTGTCTGGTTCTTGACAAAGTACAGTTTCCCTCTTTTGGCAGTAACTATTGTTATGCTTTTTGGATCGGACTTATCGTAAATGGTTAGATCGCCAAGTTCACTTGTTTTTTGATTGATCTTTCGTGCTAAAATAGATTTCCCCGGAATCTCCTGCGAAAATACACCTGGCACTAACGAGAGTGTAGGCTTTTTCCTTGATATATCATAAGCCAAAACGCGGGCGGCGTGGTTTGCATCAGGATAAATGTTGTTGTTGAACCAAACTAAAAATAGGGCAACGATGATACTTCCCAATAATGGTGGCAACATCATTTTATAAAGACTCATTCCCGATGCTTTTAATACTGCAATTTCATTGTTCTGAGATAGAGTTCCGAATGCCATTAAAGTTGAGATAAGCACTGCCATTGGTATTACAAGTACAAGCATCCATGCTAAGTTGTAAGTAACCAGTTGGAGGATTACCATCGTGCTTAATCCTTTGCCTATAAGCCTATCTGCGAACTTCATAAAAAACTGAAGTAGAAAAACCGACATCAGTGTAAAGACCGCAAAAATAAAGGGCAATATGTGTGCTGACAATATGTATCGGAAAATTATCAAAGTATCAGAGACAAAAATTAATTTTGCAAAAATCGATTTATTTAAAAGTAAAGTTATACAATAATTGAAAATTATAAAATTATAATCTTTGGTATGATATGTTAATCAATAATTGATTGTAGAGACGTTTTGGAAAACGTCTCTACAAAAAAGTTGATCATAAAAAATCATATTAATATGGATAAAAAACATAGAATAGTATAGAGATACCAAATAGAAACCACATAGCTGAATGAATCTCTTTAGCTTTGCCACCCACAAGTTTAGCAATAGGATAAAGTACGAATCCTGCAGTCATTCCGATACCAATGTTGTAAGTAAAACTCATCAATGCAATGGTAAGAAAAGCAGGTATTACGTCTGTTAAATCGTCAAAGTTTAGCCTTACAATCGGACGAAGCATTAACATACCAACTATTATTAGGGCGGAGCCGTAGGCATATGACGGGACCACTGTTAGTATTGGAGCAAAGAATAATGCAACCAAAAACAGAAGTGCGGTAACTACAGAGGTAAATCCGGAGCGCCCTCCAGCTTCAATTCCGGCTGCCGATTCAATGAATGTTCCCGTCGTAGTTGTTCCGAACAATGCGCCAACTATTGTTGCGGTTGAATCGCAGAGCATAGGTTTTTCAATATCGGGTAAGTTCCCGTTTTCGTCAAGGAAGCCGGCACGATACGAAACTCCTATAAGTGTTCCCATCGTATCGACAAAATCCATAACGAGGACAGTAAGTATTACTGCAAAAAATCCCCATGTTAAAGCTCCGGTAATATCCAATGCTAAGAAAATTTCCGATATATCCGGCGGCATACTGATAAAATGATCCGGCAGAGGAGTTGTCCCGAAAATAAATCCGAGAATTGTTGTTAAAATAATCCCGATCAAAATTGCTGCATTTACTTTTTTAATCATCAATATTGCAATTGTTAAAATTCCAACGATAGCAAGTAGATTAAAATCAGCGTGCAAGTTGCCGACTTTTACCGGAGCGCCAGGCACACCAATTGTAATAATACCGGTTTCGTTCAATCCAATAAAGGCGAGGAAAAATCCGATACCTACGGCAAATGCAATTTTAAGTGATTCCGGGATTGCGTTTGCAAGCCATCCTCTTATTTTCATCGTGGTTAAAATAGTGAACAGAACTCCGGAGATGAAAATTGCTCCGAGAGCTGTCTGCCAACTGAAACCAAGCACTTTAACAACAGTGTAAGTTATAAAAGCATTCTCACCCATATATGGTGCAATAGCAAAAGGACGCTTGGCGTAAACACCCATTGCAAGGGTTCCGAAAAAAGCGCTGAGTATAGTTGCTACCATTGAAGGACCAACGGGAATACCTGCGATCTCAAGTATCTTGGGATTGACAATTATAATGTAAGCCATTGTTACAAAGGTTGTAAATCCGGCAATTGTTTCAGTTTTGAAGTCAGTGTTCAGTTCGTCAAATTGGAAATACTTTGCAATCATATTTTTCCTCTGAGAATTATTATTTAACCTTGCTGCTAAGATAAAAAAATGAACATTTAAAAATGAAGATGATTCTATGATAAAAATTGTTTAAGGAAATTCGTGCAAATCTATTTGAACTGTTTCATCTGCGTGCTGTTTTTTTTTATCTCTTTGAGATCACAATTTCAAAACAATATTCATCTTGATATGGTTGGCAATATACCGTAACTTTAATATCAAATAATAAAGAATTTTAGCACTCGTTTTTGTAGGAGGATATCATGCAGCAAGCAGTTAAGTATATTAAGCAGAACAAAAATAATTACATTGAAGAATTAAAAGACTACTTACGGATCCCCAGTATTAGTACACTTAAAAGCAATATCCCGGATATAAAAAAGTGTAGCAAGTTTGTTGCAAATAAACTAAAAGAAGCGGGAATGCAAAAAGTTGAAGTTATCCCGACAGATGGACACCCGCTTGTTTATGCCGAGTGGATGGGCGCACCGGGAAAGCCAACCGTTCTGATCTATGGTCATTATGACGTTCAACCGGTTGACCCTATTGAGTTATGGAAAAGTCCGCCGTTCGAGCCGGTTATAAAAGGTGGGAAAATATGGGCGCGTGGCGCTGACGATAACAAGGGACAAAATTTCATTCACATCAAAAGTGTTGAAGCATATTTAAAAACTACAGGCAAACTTCCTTTAAATGTGAAATTTATAATTGAAGGCGAGGAGGAAATTGGAAGCGCGAGCCTGGAAAAATTCTTAAAGACAAATCAAAAAAAATTAAAGTGTGATGCGGTTCTTATTTCCGATACAAGTATGTATGCCCCGGGTATTCCTACTATCAATTACGGGTTACGAGGATTGTGCTACATGGAAGTTGAAGTAACAGGTCCGAACAGAGACCTTCACTCGGGTAGTTTTGGCGGTGGTGTTGCAAATCCTATAAATGAACTTGCAAAAATAATTGCAAAATTAGTTGATAAAAACGGAAGGATTACTATACCCGGATTTTACAAAGACGTAAAGAAGCTAACGAAAAAAGAAAGAGAAAATTACAAGAAGTTAAAATACTCCGATAAGGAGTTAATGAAAGAATTGAATGTTAAAGCATTGCAAGGAGAGAAAGGATATTCCACACTCGAAAGATTTTCAGGAAGACCGTCACTTGACTGTAACGGTATTATTGGCGGCTTTACAGAAGAAGGAGCGAAAACTGTTCTCCCTTCTAAGGCAAGCGCTAAAATAAGTATGAGACTTGTGCCGAATCAAGATCCTAAAAAAATTGCAAAGTTGTTTACTAAATATGTAAAATCCTTAGCACCTAAGAGTGTAAAGATCGAAGTAAAAGAGCTTCACGGCGGGTTGCCGATTGTAATGTCGTTAGATGACAAAGCTATTAAAGCTGCGGCTAATGCTGTATCGAAAGCGTTTGGTAAGGAGACGGTTTTTACAAGGGAAGGCGGATCAATTCCTATAGTTGTTGATTTTGCGAAACAGCTTAAAGCGCCGGTTGTTCTGATGGGCTTCGGTTTGGAGACGGATGATATACATTCTCCGAATGAACATTTTGTATTAAAGAATTTTGAACTGGGAATGTTGAGCTCGGTATATTTCCTTGAAGAATTTGCAAAATAAATTCTGTATAATAAAATATAAGCTAAGTTAAAATTGAAAAAAATAAAAATTCTATTTATAATTTTAACTGTTGTTATTGTTTCATGCGGTGACGGTGAAAGAATAACGGAGAATCCCGAATATTCCGCAGATAGGGAAAGGAATATTCGGAAGTATAATCTTGAAGTTGCAAAAGAGCAGAGCAAAACGAGAAGCGCTTGCGATACTCTTGCTTTGGAAGAATACATTATCGATCATTATCCGGCTGGGACTTATTTGCTCAGCATGAATAAAACTTCTGTTTATGATATTCCTAGAAAAGCTGTGATCTATTATGAGGATCAATGTTCTAGAATGCAGTATGTTCTTGCATGTATTGTAAAATCAAAAGAATGTGGACGTTTTGTCGAACCAAGCAATGTTATCGGGTATGATGCAAGTTTCATAAATCTAGACAGCACAAAATTAGGTACGGCACTTTTTTATCTTACTTTATTTGAGTGTAGTAAGAGTGAGTCATTCAGAAAAGTGTGGGAAAAAATAATTCCATCGCAAGGTGGATTTAATTATATTAGATTGAAAAAATGGAGACCAAAAAATATTCCGTATGTTGAAGTGAATTTCAGTGACGGTATAATTTCAGGGCATAGAAATTACAATTATTTTTTTATTGATGAAATTGAAAACACACCTCATTTGTTGGAAACATATGACGGTATTAGTTATAGAAGAACTTTGGCGAATGTTGATAATGACATCTATCCGGATTATTATGAATACAGGTTTTTGTATAATTCGAGAAGAATTAGTGTTAGAGATTCTATCCCGTTCCATTGGGATAACAAAAAACATTTATATATTACGGATGTAAATAAAAAATGGTTTAGAAAATATTAGTTAGGAAGTATGGAAAGCAATAATACAATGATATCGTCACTTAGAGATGTGTATAATGAAATGCAGTTTAACACTAACGGTTCGGTGGATTTTTATACATCGGTAGCAGAGGAATACGATTCTTTAACTCATGGTGTTGGGATTAGAGATGTATCCGCTTATAAAAAAATATTCATTCACGGGAAGGAAAGTCTAAATCTTATACATCGCTTGTCAACAAATCATGTAAGTGATTTAAATGAATTGGAGTGGGAAAGAACAATATTCACAAATAACGATGGTAATATTATTGAAAGGACTTTGTTGTTGAGGTTTGAAGATTACTTCCTACTGCTTGGTTTATCAATTCAAAGGAATAAGCTTCTGAAGTGGATTCAACGTTTTATTGTTAATGATGATATTTCTGCAAAAGATGTTTCCAATGATTATAGTATGTATGAGATAGCTGGACCAGAATCCAACGCATATATCTCTTTGCTTCTCGGTAATAAGGAATTGGAAGACAATAAAATTGTAAGAGCGCAAGTTGAAAATTTCTTTATCCATTGTATTAAGTTTTCCGATGTTAATAATGTAGATAAGATTATTGTTGTTGTTGAATCGAAGTTTGCAGATAGTTTAACAAATTATTTTATCAACAACACCAGCGTTTTTAACCTTAATTTTGTGGGTGAAAAAGCATACGAGATATTCCGAGTTGAACAGGGAATTCCCGTTGTGCCGAATGAATTGAACGATCAATTCAATCCTTGTGAAGCAAATCTCGAAGCGGAATTGGATCCGTCAAAGGATGGATATATTGGTTGCGATCCGATTAAACAAACTACAATGAATCAAAGTGCCGGAAGTAAATTATCCGGAATTCTATTCCAAGATAAATTAGATGACGATGTTTACAATCTTACAATTCATAATGGAGACGGTGAACAAGTCGGTATAATTACAAGTATCATTTCGTCCAATCTCCTGGATAGATCTATCGGCATGGGATATGTCGATTCCGATGTTGCTCAAAAGGAATTGTTCGGTGTAAACGGAACTCAAAAGTATGGAATAACTCTAACAGACTTCCCAATCAAAAGATGAAAATTTATACTAAGACGGGTGATAAAGGGAAAACTTCTTTATTCGGCGGGGAGCGTGTGGATAAAGATGATATCAGAGTTGAATGTTACGGTACTGTTGATGAATTGAATTCCATACTTGGACTAACTGTTACCGAAGTGACCGACGGAGAAATAAAGAAAACATTACAGCAAATTCAGAATGATCTTTTTACACTTGCCGGCGAGTTGGCAACTCCAAGCAAAAAGGAATTTGTATCTCCGGTAAATCAAAACCAAATTGATTTTCTTGAAAATCAGATAGACTT
>Ga0256913_10000783_pt1 | contig 16498 bp, 16 predicted proteins | sample Axial_MatmetaG_FD_185970 | JGI IMG/M metagenome (GOLD analysis project Ga0256913, IMG submission 185970) | Deep-sea worm associated microbial mat communities from Axial Seamount, Juan de Fuca Ridge, Pacific Ocean - Axial_Mat | ecosystem: Environmental > Aquatic > Marine > Oceanic > Microbial...
TGGAGGAATACGGTCGGGATAGTGGGCCGGGCAGGTCTTCCGGGGCTGAAAAGTTGCTGATTGCGGTAATCAAGCTGCCCCATATTTCAAACTTTACCGACTTTGATCCCCTGGGGCAGGAAACTGATGTGCAATTGGACTACTTGCAGCCGGAAGAAGACTTTTCTGTTTATGATCTGGTGATTATCCCCGGCAGCAAAAATACTCTGGCTGATCTGCGGCAGCTCATCCAGGCGGGATTTAACCGCCGCCTGGCTGCCTTTGCCGCCGCCGGCGGGGCGGTTGCCGGCATCTGTGGCGGCTACCAGATGCTGGGAACCCTGATCAATGATCCTCACCAGGTGGAAACCAGTATGGGAAAGATCGCGGGGCTGGGTCTTCTGGCGGTGGAAACCGAGCTGGCCCCGGACAAGGTGACGGTCCAGAGCGTTGGCGAGCTGGCCGCTGACTGCTGGCCGGCCATGGCCGGGATCAAGGTTTCCGGTTATGAAATTCACATGGGCCGCACCCGTTTGCTGACCGCTGCCCGGCCGCTGTTGCGGGTAGCGGGAAGTAATGCCGAAGCCGACCACCATGACGGGGCTGTAAATGACGAGGGGACGGTGTGGGGCACCTATTTCCATGGCATTTTTGACAACGATGATTTTCGGCGCCGCTACCTGAATGAGCTGAAACAAAGACGTTTCGGTGAACGGACGGAATACCTGCCGACCGTTTCTTTCGCGGCCCGAAAGGAAAAAGGCCTGGATGCCCTGGCCGACCTGCTGGTGGAATCTCTGGATATGCAAGCGATAATAACTATTATAGAGCATAGTTGAATTCAAAATGTCCAAAACCGCCTGGTATTTTATCCTATTGTCCGTTCTCATCGTGGTGATCATCATGATTTCCGCGGCATTGGGCGCTGCTCACCTCTCTTTGCCGGAAGTGGTGAAAGCGCTGGTTGGCGGGCTGCCGGGAGGTGAGCATCTTCTGCGGGGGGAAGCGGTTCCTTTAAGCCACCACCTGATCGTCTGGGATGTGCGGCTGCCCCGCATTATCGTGGCGCTGCTGGTCGGAGCCTCCCTGGGCATGGCCGGGGCGGTGTTCCAGGGTCTGCTGTTGAATCCCCTGGCCGATCCCTTTACCATCGGGGTTTCCGCCGGGGCGGCCTTCGGGGCGACCATTGCCATTATTCTTCAGGGAGTAATCGTCGGTCTGCCGCTTTTGCACAACTTCGGGGTTGTGCCCTTCTTTGCTTTTGCCGGGGCGCTGCTTTCCCTGTTTATTGTCTATTTCGTCGCCAAAAGCGACGGGCGGCTGCTGCCGGAAAGCCTTATCCTTGCCGGGGTGATTGTGGCCTCCTTTTTGTCGGCCCTGATCAGCTTTTGCAAAAGCATTGCCGGAGACAACCTGTCGGCCATCGTCTTCTGGATCATGGGCAGCCTTTCGGGGCGGCTCTGGCAGCATGTCTACATCCTGCTGCCTTATTTCATCGTTTGCTTTTTCATTATGCAGGCCAATGCCCGACATCTCAATATCATTGCCATGGGTGACACCACCGCCATGCAGCTGGGTGTTGATGTGGAGAGGGTGCGCCGCCGGCTGCTGATTTTTGCCTCCCTGCTGACGGCCGTGGCGGTGTCCATCAGCGGCGTCATCGGTTTTGTCGGCTTAGTGGTGCCCCATATCAACCGCCTGATCCTGGGGCCCAATCATCGGACCCTGATTCCGGCCTCGGCCCTGCTGGGCGGTGGCATCCTGATTCTTTCCGACACTCTGGCCCGGACGGTGGCCGGAGCGACGGAAATTCCCGTGGGCGTGGTGACCGCCCTGTTGGGGGCACCCTTTTTCTGCTATATTTTCAAGAAAAAGTTCAACGCTTCCCATTAGATCGGGAGAGTTGGTTCTGGTTGTAAATCATGAAAAAAATAGAATATATACACCACCCGTTCGCGATGCTCACTTGAGAACACGAAGAACATGAAGGAAAACTTTCAGGTCGTATCTCTGTGGCCTCAGTGGTAAAAAGTTATTTTTAGTAACGAGGGTTATTTTACAGGTGGCCTGATTCTCTTAAGCTGACGGCTGACCGCTAGACTTAGGTATTGATAATGACGTCGACCGGCCGACAATCCCGAAATTTCCAGGAGCTGCTGCGGGTGAACAATCTGTCCTGCGGTTATGGGAGTAAAACGGTGCTGGAGGACATTTCTTTCAGTATCTGGACGGGTTTTTTTTGCGGGCTCCTGGGCCCCAATGGTTCGGGGAAATCCACCTTAATCAATAATATTTGCCGGGTGTATCTGCCCCTGGGGGGAGAACTCCTGCTGGAGGGGCGGAACCTGGAAGAGTTCAGCCGTCGTGAACTGGCGACCCAAATTGCGGTGGTGCCCCAGGACACCCATATTTCCTTTCCCTTTCTGGTTCGTGAAGTGGTGGCCATGGGGCGCAATCCCCATATTGCGGGCTTGTTTGCCAAGGGTTACCGGGAAGAGGATCCACTGGTTGCCAGGATTATGGCTGAAACCGGGATAGAGTACCTGCAGGATCGTCCTATCAACCGGATCAGTGGCGGCGAACGCCAGCTGGTGCTGCTGGCCCGGGCCTTGGCTCAGGAACCAAAGCTTCTCCTGCTCGATGAACCAACGTCCAATCTGGACATCTGCCATTCGGTGGCCATCCTGCGGTTGGTGGAGAAAAAGGTAAGGGAGGAAAACCTGGCGGTGCTGGCCATTTTTCATGACCTGAACCTGGCCAGTATTTTTACCGATTATCTTTTTTTAATCCAGGAAGGCCGGATTGCTTTTCAGGGTGAAACTGTCCAGGTGATGCAGCAGGATATCCTGGAAAAGGTTTTTAACACTGATTTGTGTGTGTATACCCCGCCTTTGATTGGCCGTCCCCAGGTTTCAATTCCCACTGCTTCCTGAACAAATGGTTCCGGTTTCAAGGGCGGTATTATTTTCCCGGATGGCCATCACCCTGGCCAGGGTAAAACGGGATGCTGATTCATGGATTGCCTGCGTGATTTTTCCGGTTACCAGGCCGCCCGGACTGTTTCCCGGTTGTTTCCCCCAGATGAGATCGATAATAGCCGTAGTTTTCATGGTTTCGGCCGGGCCGGCCGGCATCAGGTAGTTGTCACCATTGTTTGTTTGTCGCAGCAGTCCGGCGGTCAGCAGGTCGCTGCTGATTTCCCGGATTATCGATTCTGTTTCCCGCAGGCTCTCGGCGATGTCCGTGGCGCCGCATGGCTTCTGCTGTTGAAAATTTTTGAAAATAACGGTCAGGATGTCCAGACTGAGGGCCAGCCGTTTTGCCGGGGTAATAGCAGCGTGTTGCGGCTGGTAGTAGCGGCAGGCCTGAAGGGCGAAGGCCACTTCGGCTCCGCTCAGAAAAACGATCCAGCCCAAATGTATCCACAGCAGGAACAGTGGTACGGTGGCGAAGGATCCATAAATGGCATTGTACCTGGCGACGCCAATCTGCAAGTGCAGGTAAATTTTCTGGATCAGCAGCAAACCGATGGCCCCGGCCAGACCGCCGGCCAGCGCCGGACGAAACTTTACCTTGGTGTTGGGCAGAAACTGGTACAGGAGGGTGAAGGTGCCGCTGAGCACCAGGAAAGGCAGTAAATGGGAGCTCAAGGTCAATCCCCAGCTGGCCGGTAAAACATAGCGGATCTTTTCCGCCAGCCACGGGCTGTTGAGAACCGCGGACACACCCAGGCCGGCGTTGATGGCAATGGGAAAAAGAACCATCAGGGCCAGGTAATCCATGATTCGTCGGCCGAGGGCCCTCCCGTATGGGGCATTCCAGATGGCATTCATCGCCTCTTCAATGCTGCCGATGACCATGATAACGGTGAAGAAGAGAATGATGATCCCCGCCGCTCCCAAGGTGGCAAAATTAGTGCGGTCAACATAGTCAAAAACCTGGTCAACCGCTTCCCGCAGATGACTGTTGAAATCTTTACCGGTTGACTGCTCTTTCCCCGGGATGTTGTCGGTTGTTTTTTCAACCGTAGTTGGAGGGCTTTTTTCCGGTTCGGCTGCGACCTGGGCAATCAGGGTGTAGGCGGTTTCCCGCAGTTGGTCTCCGGCTCCCAGCCCCTTGAGGACCGCGGTGCTCAGGGCCAGCATGGGCACCAGGGATAAGACAATAGTGAAAGTGAGGGCACTGGCCCTTAAAGTGACAGCGTCTTTCCTGAATTCCTGGACGATGATGGCGCAGACGCGCATGAAAAGGAAAAACTGCCGCCGCAGCCAGTTCCCCTTTGGTTCAGCCCAGATTTCATCCAGAAACTTCCCCCCCCTCTGTTGGTTCATCGTGTCGTTTGTTTTTGCCATAGAGTTATCCCCATTATTTTCAGGCGCCGTTTCAGCTTGGTGATGCTGGTGAGCCGAACTGGTGGAACAGCTTTTCCGGAGTAGTTGCCTGCCGCCTGGGGGCGGTGATCCAGCGGGGTATCCCGGCAGCGATTTTCACCAGGCAGGTTGAGTGCTTTTGCGCCCCCCGGATCAGGTCAACAAACTGTCGGTTGACCCATTCATTGGTTACCAGCCAGTCAAAGGTCAGCCGGGTGTGGCAGTAAATAATATCGGCCAGGATACGGGAAAAAAACAGCTCCCGGCTCATCTTTTTAATGGCCCGGTTGTAGCTTTTTTCCAGTGTTGCCGCACCGTTGAAGAAAGCCATGATGCTCTTTTCCGCCAGCTGGGCGCTGCGCAGGGCGTAATAAATTCCCTCGCCGAAAATGCTTTCGCAGAGGCCGGCAGCATCGCCGGCCAGGAGAATGGCTCCCCGGCAGACGTCCACGCCCGGGACGGCAAGGGGCAAAGCTCCTCCCCTGATGCCCTCAATCCGGCAGTTGCGCAGCAGCGGATTGCCCTGTGCAAATGCTGCCAGTTGTTGACGCAGGGATCGGTTTCTGGTTGCCGCGGCTGTTTTATAAAGGCCGATATTGAAATAATTTTTCCGGGGAAAAATCCAACCGTAACCCTTGTCAACAGCGCCGAAATCCATCCAGGTACGGGTGCTGAAGTGTTTCAGTAATGCCCCACTTTTTTCAGGGTAGGCCAGAGCCTGAACGGCGTGGGCCAGGTGTGGTTTTCGGCCCGGGAAAAGCTGGCGGCGCACCCGGCTGAATACCCCGTCGGCTCCCACCAGAACCCTGGCGGCCGCCGTCCCTGTCGAGGTTGCGATGCTGATGGTCGTTTTTTCCCGGGAATACCCTTGGAATGCTGTCGGTGCCATCAGGGTCGTCCCGGCATCTGCAGCCATCCGGGCCAGACAATGGTCAAAGTGGGAACGGTCGACGGTATAGCCGGCCCCGGGCATTTCCTGGTAGAAGATTGCCTGGTTCTTGAAAGCGAGGTAGGTTCCGGAAATTTTTCGGGCTTCCAGGGCGGTCGGAGAAAGTCCGAGAAGCTGCAAGGTCTTGGCAGACAGGCCGCCGCCGCAGGTTTTGTTCCTGGGGAGCGGCGACTGCTCGACGAGCAGCACGGAGAGCTGCTGCCTGGACAGGAGCATTGCCAGGTAGCTGCCTGCCGGTCCGGCCCCGATGACGCAGACGTCATATATTTTGTGCTTTTGCATCATGATTGCAGCGGGAAAAAATAAAAAGGACTTTCGGGGAAAACCCGGGAAGTCCTTTTTAATGGCGGAGAGAGTGGGATTCGAACCCACGGTGAGCGTAGCCCACAGCTGATTTCGAGTCAACCGCCTTCGACCTCTCGGCCATCTCTCCGGTTTGCAATGCGTATTTTGGCATACTCAGCTGTATACCATACCGGCGGGAAATTGACAAATGCCGGGTGTGAAAAATAAGGATCTCAACTTTCTGAGTTATTTTAAAAACAGCTGAAGAAAATTATCTGGGATGTTTCGGCATGGCGCTCGCTCATTCTTGCCGGCCGTCCATGGCCGGCTCCGAGGCGTCCGCCGAACGAATCACCGTCGTGGTGATTCGTTCGGCGGCCAAAACCGCTATGAGCCATGCCCAAACATCCAGTAAAACATCCTTGGTAATGCAAGTCAGAAAGTTGAGTATGGATGTTTTGAATTTTCAGCACTTTTAGTGTTTGGCTGTGCTGACAGCTAAAGGTTGATCGCTGTCAGCTTGGTTATATCCCGGCCCCCTCTTTCAAGGTATCAGCCATGTCGGTCCGCTCCCAGGTGAATCCGGCTTCCGTACGGCCGAAGTGGCCGTAGGCGGCGGTCTGCCGATAGATGGGTTGCAGCAGTTCAAGCTTTTCAATGATAGCCGCCGGCCGCAGGTCAAAATATTCTTTTACCAGCTCGGATATGCGGTCTGAAGGGATTTTCCCGGTGCCGAAGCAGTTGATCATGATGCTGACCGGCTGAGCAACACCGATGGCGTAGGCCAGCTGCACTTCACAGCGCTCGGCCAGCTCTGCGGCGACAATATTCTTAGCGATGTAACGGGCCATGTATGAGGCGCTGCGGTCGACTTTGGAGGGATCCTTGCCGGAAAAGCAGCCTCCCCCGTGGCTTCCCTGGCCGCCGTAGGTGTCGACAATGATTTTCCGGCCGGTCAGGCCGCAGTCGCCCATGGGGCCGCCAACCACAAAGCGTCCGGTGGGGTTGATGAAAAACCTGGTGTCCTGGTCCATCATCCCGGCTGGGATAACCGGTTTGACGACGTGGTCAATGATGCTTTCCCTGAGTTCATCGTAGGAAACCTCCGGGGTGTGTTGGCTGGAAACCACCACGGTGTCAACCCTTATGGGTTTATGCTCTTCGTACTCAATAGTGACCTGGGATTTTCCGTCAGGGCGCAGGAAAGGCAGTTTCCCATTTTTGCGCTGTCTGGCCAGTTCCCTGGTCAGACGGTGGGCGTAGACAATCGGCATGGGCATCAATTCACTGGTTTCGTTGCAGGCGTAGCCGAACATCAATCCCTGGTCGCCGGCTCCCTGTTCCTTGAAAAGACCTTCGCCGGCGGTGACGCCTACGGAGATGTCAGGGGACTGCTTGTCGATGCTGGTCAGGACGGCGCAGGTTTCCCAGTCGAAGCCCATGGACGAGTCATTGTAGCCGATTCCCTTGATGGTTTCCCGGACGACTGCGGGAATGTCAACATAGCAGCTGGTGGTGATTTCGCCGGCAATGACGGCCATCCCGGTGGTCACCAGGGTTTCACAGGCAACTCGACCGTGCTTGTCCTGCCCAAGAATGTTGTCAAGGATGGCATCAGAGATCTGGTCGGCAACTTTATCGGGATGTCCTTCAGTGACTGACTCAGAGGTGAAAAGGTAATCATGCATGCTCATAAAATTCTCCTTCAGATTGTTAAAAGTAAATGTAGTTATTTTTCGGTAACTTTACAATGTTCCTTTAATTGGAGCCGCTGGCGGCCGGGAATGGTTACATGTTCATCAGGAAATCATCGGGAAAGCGTCGGTGCATTTCTTCCGCAACGTATTTTTCCACCTCGGTGGCTACCTTGAACGTCAGGCATTTGGCAACAATATCGCGAGCTTCCTTGTAAGTGCTGCTGCGGATGATCTTTTTGATGTAGGGAATGGAAATGGGGTTCATGCTCAGTTGATCGATTCCCAGTCCCAATAGCACCAGGGTGTAAAGGGGTTCGCCGGCCATTTCCCCGCAGACGCTGACCGGGATGCCGTTGCCGTGGGCAGCTTCAATGGTGCTTTGCAGCAACCGGAGAATGGAAGGATGGAGAGGTTCATAAAAACAGGAAACATGTTCGTTGACCCGGTCGACCGCCAGGGTGTACTGAATTAAATCATTGGTGCCGACGCTGAAATAGTCCACTTCGGGAGCCAGCAGGTCGGCAATGACCGCCGCCGAAGGCACTTCAATCATGACGCCGACGGGAACATTCTCATCAAAAGGAACGTCTTGCTGTCGCAGGTCGTCTTTGATCTCATTCAGGGTACCGATAGCTTCCCTGGTGTCGCGAACCCCGGAAATCATCGGAAAAAGAATCTTGACTTTGCCATGGTGGCTGGCTCTGAGTATGCCCCGCAACTGCTGGCGGAAAATCTCCTTTTGTTTGAAGCAGAGGCGGATACCCCGCAGCCCCATGGCCGGATTGATGGTGTCTTCGTGGAAATGGTGGCTCGAAAGCTTGTCATAGCCGAGATCCAGCGTCCTGATGGTGATTTCCTGGCCGTCGGCGTTTTGAATGGCTCTTTTGTAGGTCAGGTAGTGTTCTTCCTCGGAGGGAAGATCATCACGGTTGAGATAAATAAATTCGGTCCGGTACAGACCGATCGCCCCCGCGCCGTGGTCGACCGCTGATTCCGCTTCCTCGGGGCTTTCAATGTTGGCGGCCAGTTCGATGGTGTAGCCGTCTTCGGTCAGGGGAGGCAAATGCCGGTTCTGGATCAGCTGCTGTTGGAAAAACAGGTGCTTTTGGGCTTTTTCGCGGTAGCTTTTGATCTGTTCTTCCGTGGGGGAAACGATGATGCGGCCGTCGATGGCATCAACGATCAGCCGGTTGCCGCCGTTGATCATTTCCGTGGCCCGTTCAAGGCCGACCACGGCCGGAATTTCCATTGACCGGGCGATAATGGCCGTGTGGGAGGTGCGGCCACCCAAGTCGGTAACAAAGGCTTTTACTTTTTTCAAGTTCAACTGCATGGTGTCGGCAGGTGACAGGTCATGGGCGATCAGGATGACGTCTTTCCTTATTTTTTCAATGCTGTCGTAATCGCTTTTCATCAACTGGCGCAGAATCCGTTCGGCCACATGGGAAATATCATCCTGCCTTTCCCTCATGTAGGGGTCATCCATGCGGTTGAAAATCTTTTTTATTTTCTCCACGTTGAGGTTCAGGGCCCATTCAGCGTTGATTTTTTTCTCACGAATCAACTTTACCGTATCGTCAGTAAGCATTTTATCGTCCATCATCATTAAATGGACATCAAACAAGTACAGGTGCTTTTGATTATCGTGGTTTTCCGCCGAGGTCTCCACCAGTTTTTCATGGCCTTCGAGCAGTTCGCGGCGGGCAGCGGCAACGGCAGCCAGAAAGCGGTCAATCTCCGCCTGGACCTGTTCACTGGAAATCTTTTCCATGGATGGTTTCAGTTTTGCCCGATCGAGTAAAAATGCCGTGCCGATAACAATCCCGGGAGAAACCCCAATACCTTGCAGAATATACTGGTTGTCAGTCTGGGTCATAATCTCTGCTTTCCTGAAAAAAGTAGAAGTTATTCTTGCAGTTCACCGAATCCGTCTACGATTAAATTGCCCAAGGCGGCTAAAGCCTGCGCCTCGTCCGGCCCGTCTGTTTCCACCTGGATGATGCTGCCCTGGGAGGCGGCCAGCAGCAGCACTCCCATGATGCTTTTGCCGTTGACCCGCAGTTCATCCTTGCTGATGTTGACCTCAGCATCAAAGGAATTGGCTACTTTCACTAAGGATGAGGCGGCCCGGGCATGTAATCCCAACTTATTGATGATGGTAAATTCTTTTTTTAACATAATCCTATTTCACCTGATGAGAGAAAATCATTTTTTCCGTTAAAAACATTGCGGTTGTAACCCGTTAACAAAACGGCAGCCAATGGCTTAGCATCATAATTGCCAGAACAATCAGGCTTGCATACTGCAATACTCGAAAGATAGATATCCCTTGTTTGATCTGCCAGGCAAAGAAAGCGATGATGCCGGCGGTAAACAGGGAAAAAGGTTGCAGACAGACTGGACCGGCTGCGGTCGGAAACAGCGTGCTGATTAGATACGGAACACAAAAGGCCAGCAATCCGGTGGTCAGGTAGTTGACGATCATTTTTACTTTTGGCAGTTGCCAGTGATGGATGGTGTTGACGACTTCCAGCCCATGTCTGACTCCTTGGATATAAATCAGATAACGAATCCCCAGATGAAAAATATTGTAACCCAGCAACAGGGCCACGGGAGCCCAAAAACCACCGCCACCATAATAGATCAGCACTGCCAGAGCTGCCATGGCTGGTTTGATGCCGTTCCAGAAGAAAGCGTCACCAATGGCACCGTAAAGAGAATTCAAATTCCTGGCCAGTAACAAGCCGTATTCTCCCTGTCCGTTTTTTTCCAGGTTGACGTGTATCCCCAGCACCGCCGCGGCCATGATCGGGTTGGTATTGAAAAAAGTCAGGTAACCTTTAATCTTTTTTATCAACAGGGTACGGTCATGTCCATACAGCTGCTCCAGCAGGGGGTAGATGGCATAAGCCAGCCCCATATTCTGCATCCGGCTGAAATTCCATGATGCCTGCCAGCAGAGGCTGCGAAAAAAAATGCGCTGCTCGAGGGATAAGCGGAAAATCATGGTCAACCTGAATAATTCCTTTGTTGGTGCATAGCTGCATCCGGCCGAAAAATCATAATTATACCAGGAAACTGAAACTCAAAACCAGCAGGATGAACAAAAACAGGATATTTTTTTTGTGGATTCCTGATAATACGGCGGCAATGCCAACCAAAGGAAAGATAATCAGTAGGCCACTCATGATGTTTCGAATACTTTCTGGTAAGAATGAATAAAAAAATGGTATCACCAGCAGCATGAACATGCTGGTGACCAGAATGGTGACAAAGTTACAGGCTAGGAAGTGCAGTAACCCTTTTAAATGCAGGGAAACCGCCTGCCCGGGATTGCCAACCAATAGTCGGGTTTCCATGTCAACAAGAATGGTTTCGTTGTAACTGCGTATCATAGCATCAATTTTCCGGCTTTGTTGGGCGAGAGGAACCATGATGGCCAGTACCAGGAAAATTAATGAGCCAATATCAGTCGTTTTGTTCAGCTTCAGGGAGGTTCCCAGAGTAGCGACAACGCCAGTGGCAATGGCGGCACAGAGCGTATCGTCGCTGGGAATGGCCGCCCCGACCGGCAGTTCATTGATCCAGAGCAGTTCAATCAGGGCGCCGATAAACAGTCCGATGGCGGCATCGCCGCAGGCCAGTCCAACGAGAGGAGCTGTTATGATCGGCCTGGAAATCATGAACTGCCCCCAAGCGGTGCGATCCAGATTCAACAGGGACCCGACGGCGGCAATTTTTAACGCAGCGGTAAAAGAATAGATGATATTCATAATTGCGTTGGTTGTTTCCCCTTTTCAGACAACAGTTATGACAGTGCAAATTTTTTGTTGATCAAGGGGAAGACATCTTGAGGAGGGGTGCGCGGCACCGGCTGCACAAAAACAGAAATTCCCCGTCGATTCATATCCTCCAGCATGGTTACTTCCCGGCGGTCAAGGGAAATTGAGGTGGAAATCTGGATTTTTCCATTTTGATAATGTATGTTTCCCAGGTTCAGGCGGTTGAAAGGCAACCCCAGTAACGCCGCCCGGTCTGCCGCTTCAATTGATGACAGCAGCATCATGGATCGGCGGGCGGTTTTCGGACGCAGGAAATCATCTTTCAAATAGCCAACCGCATCCGCTACCGTTTTGATCAATACCTGCACTTGGGGCGGGGCGGACATGCCCATAATCTTTTTTTTAAAAATGTCGTTGTACACCTCGTCGTCGGCTACCACAATCTGATTGATATTGAGATACGGCACCCAGGTTTCCACAATCTGTCCATGGATCAGGCGGTCGTCAACACGTACGAGCAGCGTACTCATTGTCCCAGGAACTCAATGGCCGAAAAAATATTTTTACGACCATATTCAGTAATATAATTTGTCAGTTCACTAAGGTTTTGCTTTTGTTGTTCTGCTGCCAGTTTCAGCACCATGGGCAGGTTCACTCCTGAGATTATTTCCACCCTTTCCGGCTCAAAAAAGGAAAGGCTGATATTGGATGGCGTACCGCCGAACATATCCGTAAGAATCATGACATCCAGCCCGTTTTTTTTCATCCTGTTAATGGCCGCGCCCAGATTTTTTTTCACTTCTTCCACGTCATCCTGCTGGGAAATACTGAAACTCTCAATTTCAGGCAGCGGACCGACAATCTGTTCCGCGGTTTCCTTCAGATGCCGGGCCAGGGAGTGGTGGGTGACAATAATAATGCCAATCATGTTCCAGGGGCTCCTTTCCCCAGGGGGATGTCCCGGTGAACCAGTTGAACCTGGTAACCTCCGGATTGCAGCTTCTCCTGCAACAGGCAGCTGATACTGACCGAGCGGTGCTGGCCGCCGGTGCAGCCGATGGCGATGGAAAGGTAGGTTTTTGCTTCCGCTTGGTATTGGGGAATTAAAAAATACAGCAGGTTACCGAAATGTTTCATGAATTTCCGGCTTGCTTCCTGCCGGGAAACAAATTCCCGCACTTCACGGTCGAGGCCGGTTTTATCTCTCATCTCAGGGATAAAATATGGGTTGGGCAGAAACCTGACGTCCATGACGATGTCAGCTTCCGGTGGAATGCCGTTGCGGAAACCAAATGAAATGAGGGATATCAGAAGTTTTTCAGGGCCAGACTCAGGGGCGACCAGCTTGATGACCTGTTGCTTCAGCTGGTGTACGCTCAGGTTGCTACTGTCGATAATGTGGCTGGCCAGGGCCCGGACCGACTGCAACAGCTGACGTTCTTCGGCGATCCCCTGAACAATGGACGTCGCTGTCGCCAGTGGGTGTTTCCTCCTGGTTTCACTGAATCGTTTGATCAAGGTTTCATCCCGGGCCTCGAGGAAAATGAGCTTTATCCGGCAATTCTTTTGCTGCAGGGAGGGAAACAATTGTGGAAAAAGAGAGGGAAATTCCCTTTCCCTGATGTCCATCACCAGGGCGATGCCTCGCCTGGTGGGCGAAAAAGTTCCGGACAGCTCCAGAAATTTCGGCAGAAAAGTAAGGGGCAGGTTGTCGATGCAGAAGTATCCCAGGTCTTCCAGCACGTTCAAGGCGCTGCTTTTACCGGCTCCTGAGAGGCCGGTCAAAATGATAACGGTGGGAACCTGAACTGTTTTATTCATAGTGGTTGCGGTTCCAGTTTTTTGCTGAGTTGTTCCAAAAGCTCCCGGCCCGGAGCTTTGCCCATTTTTGTCAGCATGTGGTTGCGGGCGGCAATCTCAATGATGGTGACCAGATTTCGTCCAGGACTGACCGGCAGGATCTGCAGAGGCAGGTAGACTCCCAACAGCGTATAAGTTTTCTGTTCCAGGTTGAGCCGGTCGCAGTTGTCATATTGATCCCAAGGGATCAGTTTGATAACCAGGTCAATGCGTTTCTGGGCGCGGATTGCGGTGACCCCGAATATGTCTTCGATATTGATCAATCCCAATCCCCTGATTTCCATGTGATAATGTGCCGGCAGATGGGCAGATCCCACCAAAGTCACGGGGGGGATGTGGTGGACATGGATGATGTCATCCGCTACCAGCCGGTGCCCCCGATGGATGAGGTCCAGGGCGCATTCACTTTTACCGATGCCGCTTTCACCGATAAGCAGAGTGCCGACTCCGAAAACATCAATTAACACCCCGTGAACCGTGGTCGTCGGGGAAAGATGGTCTTCAAGAAACCGGTTGATCCTGACAATGAATGTTGAAGTTTTATGCCGGGTCCGGAGCAGGGGAATGTGGTGGAGATTGCTTTGTTCCAGTAGTATGGGGTGGGGGGCAAGGTCTGAGGTGACAATAAAACAGGCTATATCATGCTGACAGAGCCTTGTGGTGATTTCAGTACAACGGGAGTTGCTCAGGGAATTCAGGTAATCGGTTTCTGTTTTGCCGATCAGCTGGATGCGCTCCCGGTCAAGGTATTTGGTGAAGCCGGCAAATGCCAGCCCGTGTTTTTGCACCCGGTAATGGGTAATGATTCGGCTGTATTCCGCATCGGGATTGAGCGGGGCAAGCTGCAGGTCATAACTTGCGTCACTGTCCAGCAATTGGCTGACGGTTATTTTTTTCATTCTTCATTTGTTGATGCTGTCTGCCGGTTCATGTTGAGGAGACCCTATACCTGATCGTCTTTTTCTTGAATTACCTGGAACAGTTGGGCCGCATCCTCGGCTTGGTCCAGCTGCTGGCGAAACTCAGGATCTTTGAGCATCCGTGATATTTTGGCCAAGGCTTTCAAGTGGAGACCGGCGGAATCTTCCGGGGCCAGGAGCAGAAAAAAGAATTTTACCGGTTGATCATCAATGGCATCGAAAGCAATTCCTTCACGGCTGCGGGCAAAAGCGGCGATCAGGGTGTCTATTTTTTTTGTTTTTCCGTGGGGAATGGCTATGCCACCGCCGATGCCGGTGCTGCCCAGGTCTTCCCGCTCTTTTAAAATGGTAAAAACCTCTTCAGCCGAAATCTTGGGAAATTTCTTGCTGACACAGTCGGAAAATTTTTTCAAAATCGTGTCTTTGTCAGAACAGGCAAGGTCACTGATAATCAATGATTCGTCCAGGTAGTCGACAATTTTCATTTCGGGTATCCAATCAATAAAACATTGCTTCCTGACAACCATCCAAGAGAAACAATCTGACGGCCTGACAGCAAGTGGATCGTAAATGATTCTACAACATTAATTTGTAATTCAAGCGCTGGGTTCAATCAGGCCGTAGTTGCCGTCTTTCCGCCGGTAGATGACATTGACTTCATTGCTGCTGTCGTTGCGAAAGACCAGGAAGTCATTGTCAATCAGGTTCATCTGCATGATTGCTTCGTCAATATCCATTGGCTTGATGGAAAAATTGGTGCTTTTGATTACCTGGGGGGTAGTTTCCGCCTGATCGTGGTCAACGGCTACTACATTCATCTTTACCCGCATTTTTTCCTCGGCGCTGCCGGCGCCCCGTTTACGTTTCAGACGATCTTTGTAACGACGCACCTGCCGTTCTATTTTATCCATTACCATGTCAATAGCGGCATACATGTCTTCAGTTTCTTCCTGGCCTTTGACTACAAAACCATTGATAGTGAAGCTGACTTCAGCTATATGCCTGAATTTCTCCACCGAAAGAACCACGTGAACCTCAATCGGGGCATCAATATATTTTTTAATTTTTGAAACTTTATCAATGGCATACTGTTTCAACGCTTCCGTTGTTTCCATATGCCTGAATGTGACGTTGATGTTCATACCTTCCCCCCTGTTTCAGGAATTTCTGCTGCTTGATGGACTGGATTGTCCGGAAAAAAATCGCAGGAAACACTAACAGACCTGCGTTTCTGTGTCAATATAATTACCGGTGTATTTTCACCTCTTGATCTAACCGGCTGCCGTCACTGGGCTGAAGTTTTCAGTGATCATTGGATAAGGATGGGCAATGTTGTTTCCGGCTCTGGCGGTGTCGGAGAAGTGGAAATTAAATCAATTTTTTCCGCCGGCTGGATGAAAGAATCCCCAGCATGTCTCGGTATTTGGCCACGGTTCGCCTGGCAATGCTAATGCCATGTTCTTCCTGGAGCATTTTTACGATTGTTTTGTCACTTACCGGTTTGCTTGGCGATTCATTGGCAATGATTTCAATGATTTTTTGTTTGACACTTTCAGAAGCGATGTTATTGTCCCCCCGGCTGATACTGCTGTTGAAAAAATATTTCAGCTCGAAAATGCCGTGGGGAGTTTGTACATATTTGTTCTGGGTTACCCGGCTGACCGTTGATTCATGCATGCCGATGTCATCGGCAACATCTCTGAGGATCAGTGGATGAAGATGATGCACCCCGTGGTTGAAAAAATCCTGTTGAAAGTGAAGGATGCTTTTCATGACTTTCTTAATGGTTTTTTGCCGCTGTTCGATACTTTTTATCAGCCATTGGGCGGAACGGATTTTTTCGATCAAATAATTCCTGGTCATGGAATTGAACCCTTTTTGCTGATCAGCCAGGTCGCGGTAGTAGCGGCTTACGGAGAGGCGGGGCGTTCTTTCTTCGTTAAGGACAATGATCCAGCTCCCCTCGTGTTTGAAAACATAGATGTCCGGGGTAATGGCCTGGGTGGTGCAGCCACCGTACTGCCGGCCGGGCTTGGGATCAATGGTGAGAATGCTTCGCATTGCTTCCAGAACCCGATTTTCATCGACTTTCAGCAGTCGGGCAATTTTTTTGTAATTTTTATTTTGCAGCAGGTTGAGGTGGTCATTGACAATCGTCGTATTCAACTCATCATCTATGCCCAGATAATGCATTTGCAGCAGGATGCACTCCTTGAGATTCCTGGAGGCGATGCCGACAGGGTCAAATTGCTGGATTGTATTGAGGACAGTTTCCGCTTCAAAAGCCGAGACCGCGCATTCCCGGGCGATATCCTCAATGGTGGCATCCAGGTAGCCGTCGTCATTGATGTTATAGATAATAATTTCGCCGATATGCCGGTCCTGTTTGCTCAGCAGCGGCGTCATCTGCAATTGCCAGAGCAGGTGGTCGGCAAGGGTGGTGGTTTTGGAAAGGTTGTAGTCCCAGGCGGGTAGATCGTCGCTGTTGTTGTACCCTGATCGACTGCTGCCGGTGACGCCCCGGTTGTCGCAGTATTGACTCCAGTCCATTTCCTGCAAGGCGTCACGGTTTTCCTGTTGCTGTTCTTTGGTGTCGGTTGAGGATGTTTCCAACCGTTCCTGGGATTCTTTTTCACTATTGGCTTCAGCTTCGGAT
>Ga0256913_10000784_pt1 | contig 16498 bp, 15 predicted proteins | sample Axial_MatmetaG_FD_185970 | JGI IMG/M metagenome (GOLD analysis project Ga0256913, IMG submission 185970) | Deep-sea worm associated microbial mat communities from Axial Seamount, Juan de Fuca Ridge, Pacific Ocean - Axial_Mat | ecosystem: Environmental > Aquatic > Marine > Oceanic > Microbial...
TCCGGCTGATAAACCGGGTTCAAATTTTGTTTCTAAAATTGCAACTTCAACCGCAACACCGCTGCCGTATCCCAAATCTTTAACCACTTTTGTATCTCGTACATTTCCGTATTTATCAACAACTGCATTGACAACTACATTGCCTTCAAGATGTTTTCGTTTTATTATTGACGGCAGAACAAAATTATCCATTATTCCTTTTATTCCGTCTTTTGGTTTAGGACAAACATCAACATTGCAGGTGAAATTTTTAATAACAATTGTTGCTTGCTCCGTTTTATATCCGGATTTTTTCTTCTTTTCTGCAATTTTTTCTGTTTTTTGATGAATTTCATTATTTGCATGTGCAATTGTTGCCGGTTTATTTTTCCCTTTAGTAGCTTCGGTAGGCGTTGCATACAAAACTTTTCCGTTTAACATGAAAGGTATTTTAAAAAGTACTTTACTTGCTACTTGCTTACCGTCTTTTTCCGCCGGTAAAAATCGCGATGCTTTAATTGCCTCTATTGCAGCTTCTTTTGTTCCCAATCCCAAATCTTCAATTACATCAATATTCCGGACTATTCCCAAGGAATCTACCGAAACAATAACTTTCACAAATCCTTCCACTCCATATAATTTTGCATGTTTCGGGAAAACCAAATGTTTGAGTATTTCATTCATCCCGCCTGCAGGTTTCGGACAAATATCCGCCCCTTCGCATAAAAATAAATCGTTGTTTTTTTTGATTCTGTCTTGAGTGTTGGCATATTTATATGCTTCGAGCGGAGCTATGTAATTAGGGTCATAATCAATATCAACACGTTTTAGTAATTCACCTTTTTCGTAGCTTAGAACGGATTGTAACGCACCGTTTTCGTAATAATATTTGGTAATTCCGTCTCGTATACCGTATTTTACCGATATTTCACTTTTCATCAATCCGGTATCGTAAAATTCCTTAATCAATCCGTTCAATTTTCCGTTACTGTATGTTTTTTCGGTTTTTAGATTTCCATTTTGATAGTACCAATAACTTGTTCCTTCAAGAATATCACCGGCATAATATAGAACTCCTTCTATTTCCCCTGTTGAATAATAGGTATATACAAATCCGGTTTGAGAAAACAATACCGAAGTTGTTAAAAAAAATAAAATGGAAAGTCTTTTGAAGTTCATACGGTTTTATCTTATAAAATTTAATTATAAATGTAAATATACTGTAAAATTGTCAATTATGGTTTGTTATTGTTTTTGTTTTAATCCCCAATTAATGGAAACGAAAATTATTATCAATGAGATTAAAAGCCATAACACACTCCAAACCGTAGCGGATGTGGAGGTTAAAGCGGCGATATATTGTGCGTCTGAGGGACGGTAAACATCGGTAAATAGATCCTCTTTTATATCAATAAGAACATAAAGCATACTTATTAAACCGATTATTTTAAAAAAATATCGATTGAAATTTTGTGATAAGTAAAATGGAACAATCATAAAAACTGCTGCAAAAAGAGTTGCAGCTATTTTGCCAAAATATCCTTCAAAATAATTAGCGGCAAAAAGGATGAAAATAATTGCAAGGAGAATAGAAAAAAGTTTGCGAAATTTTTCTCTGTATCCGGATATAAAAAGAAAGATTCCAAATAACAAACTTCCCAAGTATCCTGCCGAAGCGATAATGAATTTAGCTCCGCCAATTGAGCGTGTTTCCCCTTTTAATGCATTTGTGATGAATACGGAATCAATCTTTCCACCGGTTAAAATTGCGGCAACAGCATGACTAATTTCGTGAGCAATTATTACAAACAATTTTATGGGATAAATCAAAAACGTATTCCACATAAAAAAGGCAATTACCATAAAAGAAGAAATTATTCCGTATTCAACTAATATTTGCTGTTGTTTTGTTAATTTTATTTTTTTCCTTTTTACCATATTTAATATTTTTATACCATTTAAAACTCATCATTATCAATTATTTTTTCAAATACCTTAAAAATTATATCTGAAGTGTATCCGCGACTTTTGAGAAAGTTAAATAACTTACCCTTAATTTTTCTGAGCTCCGTTTCGTTACGTTTTGATAATTTTTCGTATTTATTTTTTGCAAGCATAAGTGCATTATTAAAATTTTTCGGATTATTGTTTATCCCTTTAGTAACCTCTGCAATTATTTCACGATCGATTCCCTTTTTGAATAATTCGGAAGTAATTTTCATTATTCCTTCCTTTTTGCGTTCAATTCTGTTCCGAACAAAATTTTCGGCAAAAGAGAAATCGTTTAAGTATTTTTTCTCCTTTAATTCATCAAGAACTTTTTCAATTATGGCAATATTGAACCCTTTTTTTTTGAGTTTGTTTTTTAATTCCAAGTAGGAGTGATTTCTGCCGGAAAGATAACGAAATGCGGACCTTTTAACTTCGTATTCGTTGTTAGCGGCTTGGAGCTTTTTTATTTTTTCCGATGATATATTATCCCCTTTATATAAAGGGAAACTTAAATATACATCGTAGTAAATAGTTATATCTTCCGCATTGTTGAATTTTAAAATTATTTTATTACGTTTTTTTTCTATCGAAATTAATTGCATATTAGATTGTGCCATTTAAATAAAAAAAACCTCCGAAGGAATACAACGGAGGATTAAAAAAGCAGAGTTGTTACTTTTTCTTTTTTGTTTCTTCCGGTTCTTTATTCTCCGGTTTAATCATTCCTAATTTTTCTTTCAATTCTTTTTCAATATTTTTAAAAAGTTCCGAATTTTCGCGTAAAGCCGTTCTGAATTTTTCACGTCCGTTAAATCTATCATCACCATAAGTAAACCAAGCACCGCTTTTTTGTATAACTCCTTTAGCTACACCAAGGTCTATCAAATCCCCTTCTTTACTGATACCCATATTATACATTATGTCGAATTCCACCACTTTAAACGGAGGAGCGACTTTACTTTTAACTATTTTTACTTTTGTTCTGTTACCTATAATTTCATCTCCACTTTTGATGGCGGCAATTCTTCGTATGTCCATCCTTACGGAGGCGTAAAATTTAAGTGCATTTCCACCGGTGGTTGTTTCCGGTGAACCGAACATTACACCTATTTTACTTCGGAGCTGGTTGGTAAAAATAACGCAGGTTTTGGAACGGCTGACGGCGCCGGTAATTTTGCGAAGTGCTTGCGACATTAAACGTGCCTGTACACCCATTTGTGCATCGCCCATTTCCCCTTCAATTTCGGAGCGTGGAACAAGTGCGGCAACGGAATCTATAACAATCACATCCAAAGCATTACTGCGTACAAGAGTATCAACAATTTCCAAAGCTTGCTCACCGTAATCCGGTTGTGAAAGCAGAAGATTATTAACATCAACATGTAATTTTTTTGCGTAACCCACATCAAGGGCATGCTCGGCATCAATAAAAGCCACAAGTCCGCCTTGCTTTTGTGCTTCTGCAATTATATGTAAGCACACAGTAGTTTTACCTGAAGATTCCGGTCCGTAAATTTCAACAATTCTGCCACGCGGCACTCCGCCAATACCAAGAGCATTATCCAACGAGATTGAGCCGGTAGAAATTGATTCTATTTCATTAATTACACCGTCGCCCAATTTCATTATGGTTCCTTTGCCGTATGTTTTTTCGATTGACGATATTGTGTCATCAAGTAATTTTATTTTTTCATCTCTTTCATCAGCCATGCTTTCTCCTTTATTTTAATTTAAAACTTTCTATCTCAGTGTAAACTGACCCGGTAGGTTTAAGTTCACTCTGTATTAAATAAAACTTATCAACTTCGAATTTAATATAAGAAATTCTTTTTGCCAATAATTCCTCAAGTTTATTAATTCTTTTATTTTTAATACGCAATAAAGTTAAGTGCGGTTTAAATTTCCTTTTCTCCTTTGCAACTCCAAACTTAACAAGCGAATTATCAATTAGCGAATGAAGCCGTAAAAATTCTCTGTTAAAATCAATTCCGGCATACAAAATAAACGGAACGGCATTTCTTTTAAAAACTCCGAAGTTTTTAAAGTTTAACTTGAACCTATTAACATCGGCAGAAATAATTTTTAATTCCGCAATAAGTTTATCAAGATTTCGTTTATCAAAATCGCCGATAAATTTAAGGGTTAAATGGAGTTTCTCATATTTTTCCCAATTAATCTTATCCTTGTTAAAAACTTCGTTTCTAATATCAATAATTTTTTCAAGAGCAAAAGGAGGAATTTTGACGGCAATAAAAAGTCTATTATTCTTCATACTCAATGCCGAGAATTTTCCGCCTCAACATATCCAAAGCAGCTTGAGCCGTTTTGTCTTTATTGCGCAATCTATCGTCACCAAATCTGAACTCGCGCGCAGTACACATTTTTTCGTCGCAATAACCGATATAGACCAATCCTACCGGTTTATTAAAAGTTGCTCCGCCAGGTCCCATAATACCGGTAACGGCAAGACCAATATCCGTTCCGCTGACAGCCTTAACTCCTTCGGCCATTAAACGTGCCACTTCAAAACTAACGGCTCCGTATTTATCAATCATATCTTCGTCAATTTTAAGTAATTCCACTTTTGCACCGTTGCTGTAGGAAACAATTCCGCGTTCAAAATATTGACTGCTTCCCGGAACATTTGTAATTCTGGAACTAATTAAACCGCCGGTACAAGATTCTGCGGTAGCAATTGTTAAACCACGTTCTTTCAAAAGTTTTCCTACAACTTCTTCCAAAGTGTCGTTATCAGTTCCGTAAATATACTGCCCAACTTTAGTTCTGATTTTTTGTTCAATTCGGGATAATTTATTTTGAGCATCTTCCCGGCTTTCTCCGTCAACGGTAATGCGTAAACGCACACCGAATTGGCTGGGCAAAAAAGCCATAACATTTCCTTGCAACAAGTCTTCCAAATCTCCCAAGCGTTCAAAAAGATAAGATTCGGGGATACCGGTTGTTAAAAGAGATTTGGTGATTCTGTTGTTTTTTTTCTCCAATTTTTCTTCTGTTAATCTCGGAATTACGTAACCGGTCATCATTTCTTGCATTTCAAAAGGGACACCAGGCATAGATACAAAAATCTTTCCGTCTTTTTCAATCCATGTACCCGGAGCAGTGCCATTGTAATTTCGAATTACATCAGCAATTTTAGGCACCATTGCTTGTGATTCGTTTGCGGGTGTAACTTCTCTGTTACGTTTCGCGAATATTTTATGAATATCTCGCAACACTTCTTCCGATTTAACCAATTCCGTATTAAAAAATTTAACTATGCAATCAAGAGTTAAGTCATCATGTGTGGGGCCAAGTCCACCGGTTACCAAAATCAAATCGTTTTTTTCAAACGCTTCTCTGAATGCTTCCAAAATATCGTTTTCGTTATCACCAACAACAACAGAGGCTGTAATGTTTATGTGGTTTTGCGAAAGTAAATCACCAATAAACGCAGCATTGGTGTTTAATGTTAAACCTGATAAAATTTCATCACCGATTGTAATAATTTCTGCTTTCATTTTTCTCTCTAAAAAAATATATAAATCAATATATGAGTAATTGCCAATGTATATATTGCCGCAATAATATCATCAAGCATTATTCCCAAACCACCGTCTATTTTTTCCGCCAAGTTTGCGGGGAACGGTTTAACAATATCCAATATTCTCCAAATGGCAAATGCCGTTAGAACGGGAAGAACCTCTTTGGGAAGAAAAAGAAGCGAAATCCACATTCCAACCATTTCGTCTATTGTGCATTGTTTAGGGTCTTTTCCGTAAACGGTTTCGAATTTTGTTCCTAAAAAAATTCCACTTATTGAAAATACTGAAATTAATAATAAAAGTAATACAGGATTTTCAAAACCGGGCAGTAAATAAATTATAAGTGCAACAATGCTACCGAATGTTCCGGGCGCAAAAGGCATATAACCTGAAAAAAAAGCACTGCCAATAAATTTTTCCAAGAAGTTAAGTTTCAAATTTGAATATCCGTTTAATTAAATTCCAGTTTTTATAAATATATTCAACTCCGGTATAGAACGTTAGTAATGTTACGAAAAGCATAGTGTAATGTATTAAATCTTTATTCATTAATATTGCAAATATTTTTTCATGTCCTTTATAAAAAATTTCCGTAATACTAAAAGTATAAACAAAAATAAGATAATTGATAAAAGCCATTTGTACAAAAGTTTTAATTTTAGCCGATTTACGGGTAACAAACGAAACATGCTTATAATCGGCCAAACCGCGTAATCCCGTAATCAAAAAATCTCTGATTACAATAACAATTACCATCCAAAGCGGAAGAATATCCAGATATACAAAAGCAAAAAAGGCGGCGGAGTTTAATATTTTATCGGCAAGCGGGTCAAGAAATTTACCCCATTCCGTAATGTAATTATACTTACGTGCAAGCCAGCCGTCGTACCAATCGGTAAAAGCTGCAACAAAATAAACCCCCATCGAAATTTGCACAAGAATCGGGTCTCCAGTTCTGAATAAAAAATAAAAAACCGGAGTTAATAAAATACGTAATACCGTCAATTGGTTTGGAAGTATCATCCTTTTGTAGCAAATCCTTTTTCGGCTAAATCAATTAAATATTGAAATTCGTACATTCCCGTATTGTGTCCGTCTTTCCAAATAAATTTAATGGCGTGCTGACCAACAACTTCTATGTGCACCAATTCAAGTTTATCGCCACGAAACATATTATAGGCATGGTGATTTTCTGCACGTTCAACTTCGCAAATTGCACAAGGGCATGATTTACGCAGCAGATAAATATTAATTTCCGATACTTTTCCATCGTCCCAATTAATAATTACCGCATCCTTTTCTTTTGAAACTGAAATTTTTTTCGGCAACATTAGTCTAACTCTTTTCCTGTTAGTTTATAAAGAGCTTGTTTATATTTTTCGGATGTGTTTTTTATTACATCTTCCGGTAATGTTGGTGCAGGCGGTTGCTTGTTAAAATTAATGGAAAGTAAATAATCACGTACATATTGTTTGTCGAAGCTTATTTGTGCTCTCCCCTTTTCGTATTCTTCCAACGGCCAAAATCTTGATGAATCCGGTGTTAACAGTTCATCAATTAAAATTATTTTTTCATTATAATACCCGAATTCCATTTTTGTATCCGCCAAAATAATTCCTCGTTCGTAAGCATAGTTGTATGCTTTTTTGTATATCTTAAGAGCAGTTTCCTTTATGAAGTTATAAGTATCTTGTCCGACAATTTCAATTGCTTTTTCTTCCGTAATATTTTCATCATGGAGACCTATTTCCGCTTTTGTTGACGGAGTAAAAATGGGTTCATCTAATTTTTCCGATTCCACCATCCCCTTAGGCAACTCTATTCCGCATATAGAACCGTTTTTTTGATATTCTTTCCAACCGGAGCCGGAAATATATCCACGAACAATACACTCGATAGGAATTAGTTCCGCTTTTTTTACAAGCATTGAACGTCCTTCCAATTGGTTTTTATATTTATGGAGAATTTCGGGGAATTCGTTAACATCTGTGGCAATAATATGATTTTCAATTTCATCTTTAACAAAATCGAACCAAAATTTAGATATTTGAGTTAATACTTTTCCTTTGTTCGGAATACCTTCATTCATTATTACGTCAAATGCCGAAAGTCTGTCTGTTGAAACAAGTAAATATTTATCTTCAATTTCATAAATATCCCGAACTTTGCCCCTATTTGCAAGTTTTACATCTTCGAAATTTGTTTCTAAAACAACGTTCTCCATTCTTAAACCCCTTACATTATAATTATGAATTATTAAAAAATTACAGAAAAAAATACGGATACAAATTTACTAATTTTACCAGGGATTGCATAGTTGATAATTTTGAAAATCAATTTACATTATAACTAGTTACCTCTGTCCAAAATAGTACCAGGCAAGTTTGTTGTTTTTTAATGTTATCGTTCCGGAAGTTACTAACTATGTGAGTATATCATTTTCATAGCAATGTGTTAAATTTTCTAACAACTAATTATAATCTAAAAGAAGTTGTAAAAATAACATTGTGTACTTGAATATCGTTTGTAACTGTTGAAAGCCCTTCAGAATAATTTTCATTAATTACAGTCCACATACCGTAGGTGTATGCAATATCAAATTCCAGTTTATTGCCGGAACGGAAACCAAGACCGGCAGTAAGATATTTTTTATCGTAGCTGAAATCTATTTTACCTTCTTCCGTTAATTGATCGGAATGACTCGGGGTTATTATCAACATTGCTCCGGCTCTTGCCGAAAGTCCGGTAAAAGGCAATCTGAATTCCACGCCGCCATTTAACCGTATTAGAGGGTCAAAGTATGTTTTTAGGTATTTATTTACTTCCGCTTGGTCTTTGTAATTAAGTCCCCCCTCGTAAGCAATCTGGCTGTAATCCGTATAAGTACCTTCCAATGTGGCTGTAATAATCCATAAATTGATCATTGCCCCGGCTGTAAATTCGAAAGGAGTGGAAAATTTATAATGTTTGTCAATCTCTTCTTTTTCAAAAGTTTTTGTGTAGCCGTCTTTATAATTTGCCTGCGCTTGATAAAAATGATTTTCATAAATGTTATAATGTGTCGGGGTTTTAAATGAGACTCCGATACCGATAAAATTCCATAATTTATAAAGGAGCCCAATTCTGAAATCATAACCGTTAATAGCCAATTGCCGAGTTTCTCTTTTCTGTAGTTTTGAAAAACCCACTGTAGCCGCATCTCCGGTATCCAACTGTGAAGAATAAAAACCGTGAATATCATTTTCGGTAAATTCGCTGTCTCCCAGGTAGCTTCCTACGGTGTAATTTACACTGCCGCCAAGATAGATATTATGAGCAAATTCGTACGAAAGTCCGAATGACCAAACATTCAAGCCCCCTTCTTCCAAATCGAATCCGGTTTGTTGGAGCCTACCGTTAAAGATTGTTTCGTCGTGCAAGTATGCACCGGTAATAGGATCGTAAACAGGTTTGCTTAATCCCAATTGGCGTGTAATTTCGGAATTATTTCGGGTTAAGTCTTCAATCATTGTGTTGTTGGGATTATAACCGCTAAATTGACGTGCACGATTAAAATCCTTTGTATGAGTATAACCGAGAGCAAGTGCAAAACTGTTTACGGTATCGGGGTTAAGTTGCAGAACAATTCCGAACTGAGAAAATGTTGTTGTGTTGTTTGTGTATTTGGTTTGTGTGTCAAAAAAATCGGAAGTGTTTAGATAAAAATCATAATTAATAGAACCGGTAAATTCTGTTCCTTCCGTTAATCCTAAAGTAGCCGGATTAAAAAGAAGAGCGGAATAATCATTACCAATAACGGAATAGGCATTACCCAAAGCCATGGCTCTGGCATTAGAGTAAATACCCGGTTGAGATAATGTGATTGCATCTTTTACGGTTTGTGCAAATTGTAAATTTCCAAACAATAAAGCTATCAGAATATAACGATATGTTTTTATAAAAAATTTCATAAACAAAACTCCGGTTTTCAACTTCCCCTATATAATAATTTTTACTGACAAATAATATGAAAAAAATATTACACCACTGTAAAGCTAAACATTATTTACTGTGCCTCTTGGTGTTTGGTTTTAAATCCTTTTTTCATCCATCCTTTTGCAAGCAGCAAACCTATAGGTGAAATTATAGCAATTGCACCGTAAATTAACCACATGGTTTCTGTATTCAATTGCGAGGGAGGTGTATCGGCCGGACAATAGTGCATTAAGAACCAACCTGAATAAAGACTTGTAATTACCTTTGTTAAAAACCATGGAAATTGTCCGATGCCCATATAAATTCCCGTCATATTTTTCGGAGCAATTTCGGCTACCCATTGTAAAAAGCGAGGCTGCCACATTGCTTCTCCTATTGTCATTATTATCAGATAGAGCATTAAAGTTGTAAAGCTGGGGCCTATGGCAAGTATGAAAGTAGGTGCAGCCATAACAAAAGTACCGATTATCATCATGTTGTAAGTATCTTTTTTAGCCGTTAAAGCCGTTACCATTGGTGTTAAAATAAAAATAAGGATAGGATTAAGGTTAACAAAAAATTCGAAATTATCTCCTACAAAACCATTGAAAGCTCTGCTTGTATATTGCGGAAGAGTAAGCCAGTTATGTGCAAAAAGAGTTTGAACAAAAATAAGGATGAAAACAAAATATAAAAAGCGTAAATCTTTCAACGGAAAATTTTTCATATAATAAACAAGTTTTTCTTTTGCGGTCATTGTTTCGGTTTCATCTTTTCCCTCATCTTTTACATTTTTATCGGATTTGGAAAGTGTAGCTTTTGCTTCTTTTATTGCTTTATTGGTAATAATAAAATAGATGACGGCAAAGCCGACAACAGTAAGAACCACGTAAACCCAAAAAACTCCGATAATACCGAAAGATTTGCGAATCGGCGGGGAAATAATTCCGGGCAAAAATCCCCCCAAATTCATTAATGCATATAACATTGCATATCCCATTGCAGAGGTCTTTTCGTCGGTTAGTTCTTTTACTCCCGCATAACAAGCAGGTTGATAAATTCCATAGCCGAGAATAATACCCATTATGCCCAGCATTGCAAATATGTGAGAAGAATTCCATAATCCTTCAACTCCGATACTCGGAGAAAGAGTGAGTAAAATTCTTCCGACCAACATCAGGGCTAATGCTATTAGCAAAGATTTTCGAAGGCCGATCCAGTCGACCGTGGCACCAAGCAACAACATTGCAAAAGTAATTCCGGCAGTTAAAAATCCTACCATCAAACCGGCATCAACATCATTAAGTCCTATATATTCATTGAAAAACATTGCCATAAGTCCAATCATCCCGAAATAAACAAGCCCTTCCAAAACATAGGATATGTTTATACCAAATAAAGCTCGGGACGTGTGAGCCAAGTCTACAAAGGGTTGAGTCAATTCCATTATTGTATCTTCAAAAAAACCTTTTTGTTTAATATCGGTTCCCCCGTTTTTAACCGAAAGGACATAAGGAAAGGATATTACAGGCAACACTAAGGAGAAGAGAAAATATAATTTGCCGTTTAATCCCTTTAAAATAGCAACACGCGCAGTTGCCAATACAAGAAAAATATAGAGAATTATTGCAAGTCCAACGAATACTACTATTAAATCATTCATACTTTACCTTTAGATAATATTTACTTCGTTAATTAATTTTATATCAAATTCTGATTTAACTTTTTGTTTAACCGTTTCGGAAAAATTAAGTATCTCTTCTCCGGTAGCGGTTCCGTAATTAACAATCACAAGAGCTTGCTTTGGATGTATTCCGACATCGCCGATTCTTTTCCCTTTTAGTCCGCACTTTTCAATTAACCATCCGGCGGAAATTTTTATTTTGTTCTTTCCGTTCGGATATCCTTTTAATTCCGGAAACTTTTTCTTTATTTCTTGAAATTTATTTTCTGTAATAATAGGATTCTTAAAAAAGCTACCGGCATTCCCGATTTGATTCGGATCGGGTAATTTAGTTTTTCGTATGGAAATTACAGTTTTTCTAATATCGTTCAGAGATAATTTCCCGTTGTTTTGTTTGTCGGAATATTCTCTTAATGCGGAATATTCAAGATTAGGTTGTGGATTTTTGTTCAAGCGGAATAACACAGATACTATAGCAAAGTTATTTTTCAATTCATTTTTAAAAATACTTTCTCTATATCCGAAATTACAATCTTTGCCGTAAAGTGTAACTTTTTTCAAAGTATCTAATTTAATAAATGTAACACTTTCAATTATCTCTTTTATCTCAACGCCGTAAGCTCCAATGTTTTGTATGGGAGCTGCACCAACGGTGCCTGGAATTAGGGATAAGTTCTCTACTCCTCCAAAGCCTTTATCCACACAGTATTTTACAAAGCCATCCCACTCAACACCGCTTCCGGCTTGTACAAAAGCATTTTCATTATTTTCCGAAATAATTTTTATTTCGGAAATTTTGAGTTTTATTACGAGTCCGTCAAAATCTTTCGTAAAAAGAATATTGCTTCCACTTCCGAGAAATAATTTATTTTCGGTAAAATATTTGTCCGATGAAAGGAGTTGCAACAATTCTTCCGTTGAAGCGACCTCAGCAAAATATTTTGCGTTAACATCAATGTGGAAAGTGTTGAACGGTTTTAAGGAAATATTTGTTAATATTTTCATTAGATGTCAGATTTAATACTCTGATTAGAAGTTTAATAACAATTATTTATTTAAGTGATAAAGTTAAAAGTATTGAATGAGAAAGACAAAATATTCTAATAATTCCTCCAATTAATTTTCTCAATTATTTCACCGTTCGATTGCAACAATAGAGCTCCTTCAAGATCCGTTCTGTAACATTTTACTTTGTTTTGTTTTAGTCTGTTTAATACAATTTGTGCAGGATGTCCGAATTTATTCTTTGCGCCTACGCTAATTAAACCTATACTCGGCGTAACTGCGGCAATAAATTTTTCCGATGAACTTGTTTTGCTCCCATGATGACCAACTTTTAACACGTCAACGTCAATAAAATTATTATATGTTTTTATTAAAAGATTTTCTGCGGGGTGTTCAGCATCGCCAACAAAAAGGAAAGAATTATTCCCGTATAAAATTTTTATTATACCGCTGCGGTTATTCATATCCAAACTGTTATATGCAATATTTGCAGTGTCGTTAAGAATATACAAACGTAAGTTCCCAAAATTCTTTTTTGATTTCCCGTAGTAATGAAGTGGAATTTTCCGTTTTCGTATCAATGCTTCAAGACGTAAATCTTTTTTTAACGAAGTATCGAGACGCGGTTTATAAATTTCTTTTATTAAACCGGCTTTAATCAAATAGATAAATCCTTTATAATGGTCGCTATCCACATGAGAAATAAATCCGTAATCAACCTTCGCAATTCCGAGCAATTTCAATAAAGGAGCAATCACGCGCTCACCGTTATCAAAAGAATTTGAAGCGTTACCCGCATCAATTAATGCTGTTTTATTGTTCGGAAATTTTAATAGAATTCCGTCCCCCTGTCCTACATCTATCATTAAAACGGATAGTTTTCCATCCGGTAATAGTTTTTTGTTGTCCAATTGAAGATAAAAAAACAGATTAGCCAAAACCAAAATAAAAAGAATTGCCAATGCAATTTTGTTCGTGAAAAATTTAATGGAAAAAAGCAAAAGGGCAAGAAAGAGATAAAATATTATTCCGTCCAATAATGAAAAATTAGGAATAAATAGATACGAAAATTTTAAATTACCGGAATAATTAACAACAGCAAAAAGAATATCAACGGCAAGCATATTAGCCGATGCAAAGAAAAGAGCTAAAGTATTTGAAAACAAAGAAACAAACAATGTTATAACCGCCAAACCGACGATTATTCCAATAATCGGAATAACAAAAAGATTTGCAATTAATGATATAAGGGAAAGTTTATGAAAATATATCAAAGTAAAAGGTAATGTTCCTAACTGTGCCGAAAATGAAACTGCAAAAAACAGAAGGATATTACGCAACAGAGAATTTTTAACTTTTATTTTATTACGCAATACCGGATAGAGAATTACTATTGATAATACGGCAGAAAACGAAAGTTGAAATCCCGGATTAAAAATCTCGTCAGGATTTAATAAGAGCAGAATAAGTGCGGCAATTGAAAGTGCGTTTACGGAATTGTATTTACGATTGGAAAGAAAAATCAAAAGCATTATAACAGCCATTGTTGTTGCACGAAAAACAGAAGGAGGAGAATTTGTAATAGCCAGAAAAACGATTAATCCTATAATTGTCAAAATGGTTCTCGGGAAAAGGGAGATTCTGCTGAAAAGAAAGATAAAAATCAAAAGTATAAATCCCACATGTAAACCGGATACAGCAAGCACGTGAATAACTCCGGAGTTGATAAAACTTAATTTTATATTATAATCAATATCACTTCTATCAGCCAACAATAACCCTTTGAGCAATGCGGAAGTTCGTTGATTGTGCAGCATTTCTATTTGCTCAGCAATATTTTTACGGATTTTAAAAATTACATTATAAAACCGTTTTGATGTTTTTTGCTTAAATAATAAAACATTTTTAGCTCCTTTTACATAGAAAAGTCCGCATATTTTTTTTGATTGCAAATATTTGTAATAGTCAAATTCACCGGGGTTACGCCTTTGTCTTCCCTTTCTTATTGTACCGCTAATCTTTATTTTGTAACCGATTCCCAATTCGTTATAGAGTTGTTTTAATTTTTTGTGTTTTTTTTCCGTAATATTGCACAAAAAATAATTTTGCAATAAATGTGTCGAATCTTTGACCATAACGGAATCAGAGTGAACAATTAATTTTATTTTATCCTTTTGTATAAGGTTAATTCCCGTTATTGTACCATACAAGTTTGCTCCGGAAATTTTATCGGCGGCAAAAGGATAAACGGATTTATTATCTGTTCTGAGTGAATAATAAATGTTTCCCGTAAAAATTATAAGAAGCAACCAAAGAGCGAACGAAAATTTTACATGCTTTACAACAGAAAAAACAATTGCGGTTATCAGTAAAGGAATTGAAATAAGGAGAAAAGTATTAAGAGAAATAAAGAATAAATCAGTGGAAATTATTCCGACAATAAATGCAAGTACATATTTTATTAACGGATAGTTTTTCATCTCTAAATAAAATTCATCTGTTAAAAATAAAAAAGTGTTACATCTTTCCGCATTAAAACAACTTCAGTAAAGCATTTTTTATTTGGGATAAATCATTTATTTGGTTTTTCAATTCTCTTGCTCCGTTTCCCGCGGAAATGGTGAGAGTTGGATTTGTTGTATGTCCTTTTATCTCAATATTCTCGAGGTTTCCGTGGTCGGAACAAATTAATAATGTTGAATCTGAATTTAATTCCGAAATTATTTTGTAAAGGAATTTATCCAAATCGTTCAACAAAATATCAAACTCGTTTTTATTTCTTCCGTGTCCCAGATGATCGGTAAAAAAATATTCAAAAAGTGTAAAATGATTTTTGCTTGATAAATTAAGTAATTTTTCTGCCGCTTCTTCGGGTGTAATTGTAGGAATATCGTATTTCATCTTCGTATTCCAACGTCTATTCGTTATATCGGACGAAAGCCCTTTACCAGCAATCATATCATTAACATCCAGCAATTTCACTTTACTATATAAGGCCATTAACGTGGTTACGTTCAAACGTTTTTTGCCGGAATTAATATAATCGAAAAATATTTGAGGGAAAGCATTTGCGAATAATACGTTCATTCCTTTATTGATAAGAGCGGTAAATATATTTTGACTTTCCAACACAGGTTTCAGTTTAGAGTGAACATACGGGCCGAAATGCCTTCCTATCAATTTTGCTCCGTTTACACCGCAATAGATAGAAGTTTGTCCCGTTCCGCTTTGCGGAATTCCTTCTACGCCTAATGTTGCATCAGTCGGGAATAAAAACTTGTTTTCCGCAATTAATTTCTCTTTTCCCAAATAAGGTGTTGCCCCAAAAACATTCTCTAAAAACATAAATTTCTTTTTAATAAAAATGTTTTTTCCCGCATCATTACTGCCAATTCCCACACCATCCAAAAATATCATTAATACGGAAGCCATTTTTATACTCCGTAAGGTATCAAAAAGAATAGTCCCGTAATCCAGAAAAACCAAACAAGAGCTACAAGTAATGAGATTATTTTACTGCCGGTTTGAATATAATTTGAAAGGGCAAATAAAATTATTCCCCAAAGGAAAAACAAAGTTTCCATTCCACTCAAAACATATGCGGCATTTTCTTTAATAATGAATGGAGAAGGGTTTGCAAAAAACCAAAATTTACCGAAAAGAGCAAATTGCACAGGCAAGACTAACAATAGCAAAAGTAATAATGGGAATTGTGAATAAATAAGCAATGAAAGATTATTTTTATATTTTGTATTTATTTTTAGGATTTTAAATATAATTTGCTGAAACAGAGGAAAGAGCAATATAGAAAAAGTGACTGCGGATAATCCGACTACAATATTTTGGATAAGACGTTCAGTGTAATTTAGTGGCATTAACAACACAGACTGTAAAAAGAACGAAATAAGAAGTAATTTAATAGCAAGTAAGAGCAAAAGCGGTAAAAGATAATTTTTATGTTCGGCATAAATAATTTTTTTTATCCCGCACACGGGAGATTCTATCAAAAGCCAAAGAGTTGAGAACAAATCTATATTCGCAACTTTTTCCCTTAATACTGCACCGCAATTGGAACAATTTAACTGAAACAAATCATTTTCGGTATTACAGTTGTTACAAATTAATTTCATTTTGAAGTCTCATATAAAAAGTAAAGAGAGAAGTAAAAGTTTTGTAATTAGAACTTAACTCTTATATTCAATTGTGGGTTGCGGGTTACAGGATTTTCGGAAACATCGAAATCAAAAAGTTGTGCATCTACATAAGCATCAACAAGGTTAAGAATATAAGAAATTCCCAGAACCAAAATATATTTATCGCGTTCTTCTCTGTATTTATCGCG
>Ga0256913_10000785_pt1 | contig 16495 bp, 17 predicted proteins | sample Axial_MatmetaG_FD_185970 | JGI IMG/M metagenome (GOLD analysis project Ga0256913, IMG submission 185970) | Deep-sea worm associated microbial mat communities from Axial Seamount, Juan de Fuca Ridge, Pacific Ocean - Axial_Mat | ecosystem: Environmental > Aquatic > Marine > Oceanic > Microbial...
AGAAGAAATTGGATATAACAAACTGCCGACTAAAGATCCAAAAGAATTAAAAGAATGGTTTTTTAGAGGTGCCAACAAGGGCAATTTAGTGGAGTTTTTACAAGGATTTGAGCACACAATCGCTGTGATGCAGACAAAAAAAAACCTCGAGCGCGTCGCATACGAAATGATGGAAGATATGCACAAAGATGGGGTTGTGTATGTTGAAACAAGATTTGCACCAGTTCTACATTTAGAACAAGGACTTTACTACGACGATGTTATGGAAGCTGTTCTAACCGGTCTTAATAAAGGTCAAAAAGATTTTGGTGTTGGCTATGGAGTAATCCTTTGTGCGATGCGCAATATGACCAACTCACTTGAAATTGCCGAACTAGCAGTTAACTACCGCCGTAAAGGAGTTGTTGGTTTCGACCTTGCCGGTGAAGAAGGCGGTTATCCCCCCAAAAAACATCTCGATGCTTTTCAATTTATTAGTCGTGAAAATTTTAATATCACCATTCACGCCGGTGAAGCTTTTGGTAAGGAATCAATTTGGCAAGCGATACAAATATGCGGCGCTCATCGAATTGGTCATGCTACAAGACTTAAAGAGGATATTGTTTTCGATAAAGATGGAAATATTTTACAACTTGGGGACCTTGCACAGTATATTTTAGATAAGAGAATTCCCCTTGAAATATGCTTGATGAGCAATGTTCATACGGGTGCAGTGGATAAATTGGAAAATCATCCATTTAAAAAACTTTACGACGCAAAGTATAGAGTCTTCCTAAACACTGACGACAGGTTGATGAGTAACATTACTTTGACCGATGAGTATGTAACTGCGAGTAATCAGTTTGGTATTACTCTTGACGATATAGAGAAACTAAATATTAACGCAATGAAATCCGCATTTTTGCATCACAACCAGAAGTTGGATTATATTTACAATGTTATCAAACCGGGTTATCAAAAAATGCGAGAACAACTATTATCACTAAAAGGATAAACGATGAAAAAATTATTTCAAAATTACTCATACGAATTTGACAAAAACGAAGCTAAAATAATTACCAGTTTTTGCAATCAAGCTATAAAACAGATGGAAGGCGATAAAAACTTTTTTGGCGATGTAAAAGCTTTCAATTCGATAATTGAAAAACTATCGCAAGACCCATCAAATGTGAAATTAACCAAAGACGAAAAAATTAGATTGGTAAGACAACTGAAGGAAAATGTCAAGTTCATAAAAAAGACTATGGACAATAGCTGGATAATAAAAAAATGGTTTTACAAAACAATGTATAATCAATATGTTGATTTATTAGAAAAACATTTTAACGATTAATAAAATTATTAGCCGTACATTTTTAGCGGCTGAGGTGGGTGCTATGATTAAAAATATTAAAGCTCCAAAAGGTACTGAACTAAGTTGTAAAGGATGGATTCAAGAAGCTGCAATGCGTATGTTGATGAATAATTTGGACCCTGAAGTTGCAGAAGATCCGGATAATCTTATTGTTTATGGAGGCTCCGGCAAAGCAGCCCGTAACTGGGAATCATACGAAGCTATTATAACTTCACTTAAAAACCTTGAGAACAATGAAACACTCCTAATCCAATCCGGCAAACCGGTTGCAATATTTAAGACACATGAAAATGCTCCGCGCGTTATAATTTCAAATTCAATGCTTGTACCCGATTGGGCAAACTGGGAAGAATTCAGAAAGCTTGAGCAAAAGGGTTTGACGATGTACGGACAGATGACCGCTGGCAGTTGGATTTACATAGGCACACAAGGAATTTTACAAGGGACTTATGAAACATTTGCCGAATGTGCGAACCAACATTTTGGCGGAAGTTTGAAAGGGAAATTCCTTTTAACTGCCGGACTCGGCGGTATGGGTGGCGCTCAACCGCTTGCTGCTACAATGAACGGCGCAGCTTTCCTTGGCATTGATGTAGATAAAAAAAGAATTCAGAAAAGAATTGACACCGGTTATGTTGATGTCTTATCCGAGGATTTGGACGAAGCATTAAAATTAGTGTTGGAAGCTAAAGAAAAAGGTGAAGCCTTATCGGTTGGACTTGTTGGAAATGCGGGGGAAATTCTTCCTCAAATATTAGAAAGGAATATCATTCCCGATGTATTAACCGACCAGACTTCTGCACACGATACCTTGAACGGTTATGTGCCAATGGGAATGTCATTCGAAGAAGCATTAAATTTGAGAAAAACCAATCCTGATGAATATATTAAAAAAGCAAAAGCTACAATTGTAACACACGTTAAAGCAATGTTGGAATTCCAAAAACGAGGCGCTGTAACATTTGATTATGGAAACAACATCCGCGGTGAGGCAAAGGAAAACGGTGTTGAAAACGCGTTTGACTTCCCAGGATTTGTTCCCGCTTATATTCGCCCCTTATTTAACGATGGCAAAGGTCCTTTCCGCTGGGCTGCACTCTCAGGCGACCCTAACGATATTTATGAAACCGATAAAGCCGTAATGGAAACTTTCCCGGAAGACAAAGCTCTTATTCGTTGGATAAAACTTGCTCAAGAAAAAGTTCACTTTCAAGGAATGCCAACACGTATTTGCTGGCTCGGTTATGGCGACAGAGCCAAAATGGGGAAAATATTTAATCAGCTAGTTGCCGATGGGAAGGTCAAAGCCCCCATTGTTATTGGGCGAGATCACCTCGACTGCGGATCAGTTGCTTCACCTTACCGCGAAACAGAAGGGATGAAAGACGGAAGCGATGCCATTGCCGATTGGCCTATTCTAAACGCCATGTTAAACACAATAGGAGGCGCAAGCTGGGTTTCGGTACATCATGGCGGTGGAGTTGGGATTGGAAAATCAATCCATGCCGGAATGGTTATTGTTGCCGATGGGACAAAAGAAGCCGAAGAAAGGTTGGAACGTGTGTTAACATACGATCCAGGTATGGGGATTGTTCGTCATGCTGATGCCGGATATGAAAGAGCAATTAAAAATGCCAAAGATAAAGGTGTAAAAATTCCAATGTTAAAATAAATAGAGGTTATTATGAAAGTATTAGTTGCAACAGAAAAGCCATTTGCTCCGGCAGCAGTTGAACAAATCAAAAGTATTGTAGAAAATGCCGGACACGAATTTGCACTATTAGAAAAGTATTCTGACAAATCAGAGTTACTCAATGCAGTGGCTGATGTTCACGCATTGATTATCCGCAGCGATAAAGCTACGAGAGAAGTAATCGAAGCCGCTCCAAATCTAAAAATAATAGTTAGAGCTGGTGCTGGTTATGATAACATCGATCTTGAAGCAGCAACCGAAAAAGGAATTGTTGCTATGAACACACCAGGACAAAATTCCAATGCGGTTGCAGAATTAGCGCTTGGCATGATGGTTTACATTGCACGAGGAAAATTTAACGGTAAACCAGGCACCGAACTTAAAGGAAAAACTTTAGGTATTCATGCTTATGGCCACGTTGGTAAACTTGTTGGCAAAATTGCTATGGGATTTGGAATGAACGTAAGTGCATTCGATCCTTTTATCTCAGCAGAATCAATTGAAGCTGACGGAGTAAAAGTTTATTCATCCGTTGAAGACCTTTACGCAAATAATCAATACGTGTCGCTACATATTCCTGCAAACGAGCAAACGAAAAATTCAATTAACTATGATTTGCTAAACAGAATGCCCAAAGGCGCTACTCTTGTAAATACCGCACGTAAAGAAGTTGTGGACGAAGATTCATTAGTTAAGCTGATGACAGAACGAGACGACTTCAAATATGTTTCTGACATTGCTCCAAATAATGCGGAAGAACTTTTAGAGAAATTCAACGATCGCTGTTATTTTACTCCTAAAAAAATGGGCGCACAGACAGCAGAAGCCAATTTAAATGCAGGAGTAGCAGCAGCAAATCAAATAATTAAATTCTTTGAAACTGGAGATACTACGTTTCAAGTTAATAAATAATTATTCATGATTATTTTCCTACTATCTAATCTTTTAATTTTATATCTTATAAAAGGCTGAAATAAAACTCAGCCTTTTATCTATCTTTTTGGCATAATATTTGTTTTTAATATATTAATTTTATATTTAAGTGTAAAATTAAGCTGATTTTGTAGAATTTAAGAGATCGAAGGGGAACATGTATAAATATAGATTTTTATTTATTGTAATTTTTACTCTTTTATTATTTGTTGTTTCGAGCTGTATTGATCCTCCAGACCAATTTATTGCACCAACCTATGATGTAGAACTGAATTTTCCAATAACCGATTCACTATATACAATTGAAGATTTTATTGATAACGATAGTAACTTTGTTCCATCGACCGATCCAGACAAATTAGGTTTATTATATTACATTAATACAAATGAAATTGATCCTTACTTTGTTAAAGATGATCTGACATTGGATGATGTGGAAGTTTCTAACTCAACAAATTTAAAATCACTAAAGATAGAAGATACACCATACATTAAAGCTATTATTGGTATTTCCGATTTGCTTCCTATATCCGGAGGATCAGATGCAATAGTACCCCCTTTTACTTCTACAATAAATAAAAATTTTGAACCCATTGATAATTTTGTGTCAGCAGATTTTGAATCAGGTAATATGGAAATGAATGTTAAAAACAATATGCCTTTCCCAATTGAACTTAGTAATATAATTATCAAAAATTCGACTGATGGATCTATAATCGGAGAATATACGGGAACACCTATTACCGTGGCTCCATATGATAGCACAAGGATTAACTTCTCTCTTGCTAATAAACATGTCAATAAAATATTAGAAATAGAAGGAACTGTTTCTTCGGAAGGGAGTAATGATGAAACCATTCCAATTCCGGAAGATTCACATATTCTAATTTCTCTACGTTTTACAGATTTTGTTCTTGACCGTGTAACAGCAATACTCCCAGAACAAGGTCAACTGCAAGTTGATAGTTCCATTGTCATAACTGATTCAACTAAAATTGAAACAGCTATATTTGATGAAGGAAATGTATCAATTGTTATTGATAATACAATCGATCTTGACATAAATGTTTGGCTACAAATTCACAACATTTTAATGCCTGACGGTTCACCATATACCGAAACTTTTGTTGTTAAGAGAAAAACAAATGGTCAACTTTTCCAGATAGAATCATTGAAAGGATGGAGTATAGTAAGTAATACGCCAGGTGAATTGATTAACGAGTTGAATTATTCATTTAAAATCAGTTCAGATGCAACTGAAGATGTAAGAACTGTTTCCCAGACTGATAGTGTAAATGTTAATTTTACAATGACTAATGTTGTCCTCTCATATGCTAAAGGTTTAGTAAAACCAACATCTTTTGATATTCCACCTTCTGAATTAAACATTGATTTGGGCGGAGTTGAAGATAAACTTACATTCGATAGTTTATTTATCAATGATCCTTCATTAGTGTTGAAAATAAACTCATCAATTAATTTTGATGCTATATTATATGGAAAACTTACTGGTTATTCCGACAATTTAACAAATGAATTGAATATAACTTTAGATTTACCGGCAATGTTTCATGGCGAATTTGATCTTAAGGATCAAGGTATAAGCGAGTTTATCAACAGCTTTATGAAGGCAGGATCAATTCCTACAAGGTTTGTTTTTTCTGGCAATGGAATTGTAAATCCCAATTATGTTGTTGGAAGTGTATCGAAATATGACTCGGTTTCAGGTACAACCAATTTCGAGTTACCATTTGAATTGGGTATAGACGGAGGTAGTTTCCTTGATACTATACATGTTGAAAACATAGATATCAGTGAAGAAGATATCCAATCTGTAAATTCGGTTTTTCTGACAATTCTAACTGATAATAAAATCCCTGTCAGTTTGATAATGAACGGAAGTGTTATTGATGCAAACGGTGATCTCTTAACAAAAATCCCACCTTCGTACAATCCTTCTAAATATATACAAATTGATGCTCCTTTGGTTGATAACGATGGAAACGTGATTTCTTCAACTCCATATACACAGCAAATCGAATTAAGAGCAGCAGAAGCACAAGATTTCCTTAGAAATCCAAATTTAATTTTATCAGTGAAATTTGATACTCCTCCTCCAAACAGTGTTAAAACTGTAAGATTTAAAACAACTGATAATGTTTTCTTTAAGATTTACGGTAAAATTAATTACAGAGTTAATTGATTGGTATTTTTATGAAATTAGTTAAAATATTTTTAATATTATTTATATATACCTTAAACTCATTTGCACAAAATGGAGGTTCAATTAGCTATCCCGATGCACGTGGTGTTGCAATGGGTAGCCAATTTGCAGTAACATCTTTTGGTATTTATTCAGTTAATAGTAATCCGGCTAATTTAGTTATTGGTAAAACAAAAATTGAAGTCGCAGCAATTCTACCAATACCAAATCTAAGCGGCTCCACAGGTTCCGATTTTCTTACAGTATCCGATTTGAATTACTACTTTGGAGGCGTAAGAAATAATGATGGTCAACTTGTTGGTAGATATCTCTCAGATGCCGATAAGCAGATTCTTCTTTCGAAATTTAACACCGGAAATGAAGTTAGAGCGAGTGCAGTTCTGAACATACTTGCCGTTTCATTTTATCCCAATAAAAACATTGGGGCTTTTGCATTTACAATTAATGATGTTTTTGGCCAAAAAACTGCAATTCCAAAAGATTTTGTTGAGTTCGCTTTATACGGAAATGAAGTTGGTAGAGAATACAATTTTGATGGATTAGTATTGTCATCGTCATATTTACGTGAATATGATCTTTCCTATGCACGAGATTTAACAAAACTGTGGAAGAAAACATTTTCAAGTTTTACTGCAGGAATAACTCTTAAGTATATACAAGGTTTCGCCTACTCTGAAATTGAAAGGTCAACAACTAGAATTATTACAAATGAAGATCACTCAATTAAAGTAATTAACAATATGAAAGCTAATTTTGCATTTTCACCAGATCTTGATATTAAATACGATTTTGAAAATATCCAGCGTATTCGCGCATTCCTTCAACCCGTTGGATATGGCTGGGGAATAAATATTGGTTTCGCCGCTCAGTTAAAAGATAAATGGAAATTCGGTATTAGTATTACTGATATTGGTTCAGTTAAATGGAGTAACGAGGCAACCACCTATTTGGCTGATGGTGATATTGTTATCAAAGATATTATTGATTCTGATGTTGTTGACTCACTCACCAGTTTAATTAAGCCAACAGAATATTCTTCAAGTTTCAATTCCGGTTTACCAACAACATTGAGAGTGGGAGCATCTGTTAGGATTGATAAGATTGTTAAGGGAGACTTTCTAGGTGAATTAGAACTAGCCCTTGGTTATAATCAAGGATTTAACAATGGAGTTAATAATACAACCTTTCCCCTACTCTCAATAGGAGCTGAATGGAAACCGATTGAAATCATTCCTATAAGAAGCGGTATTGTGCTCGGTGGATTTGATGGATTAGCATGGAGCTTCGGTTTTGGTATTGATGCAAGATTTGTTGAATTTAACATCGCCACTTCAAACATCACTACGGTTTTTATGGGTAACGATTCAAAAGTTGTTCATGCTGTTATTGGAATGAGATGGAAAATCTGGTAAATCTTATACGAAATTAACTTCAACAATATCTTCAATTATTCCATGATAGTATGCAAGTCTTATCTGCTCGTTTAAACCTTCAATTTCATTTTTAGTAAGATCAAAATAAATCGCATCGCTGTTATCTTCAATCAAGGTTTGGAGTCTGGAATCAATGTCAAGCTGATTCATTAAAGTTTTGAGATTCGATGTAATTTTCTCATCAATATTTCCAAGTCTTGAAGTAAACGCTTTTAACTTCTCTTCACTTGTAGAAGCCAATACAAAGTTAACATAAGGGAAATCCAAAAGTTCTGCAAATTGATCAGCAAAACTTATCCCGTTATTTGTTACAGTATAATCGCTGTTTTCTAATCCAACAATCAGATAATTGTTGTTCTCAAAGTCAATCACTCCGGTATCCAGTGAAAATTCCGCCTCGATATCATACTGTTCAGAAAAGAGTATCTTGCTTAATATTAAATCATTGGATGCAATATCTCCTCTTAGCAATATCCTTTTGAAATCGTGTTGCTCCGGTACAAAATATAAATACGAGTTCGAAAGCGCACCGTCGAATGAAACGCCATATTCCTTTGATACAAAAAGATCTTTGTGCGTAAGAAGATCGCACGAAGGAATTAAACCAACATCGTACTTCCCTTCTATTAATTCTTTTGTTATCAACGAAGATTCTTTAATATTTACTTTTTCCTTTAAATCATCAGGCAAAGCCAATGCAAAAAGAGCCGTGTATATATTTTGTGGTATTGCAATATTCATATTTCAATTCTTAAACTTGTTATATAAAAAAAGCCCCGAAATTCGGAGCTTTGTTGAAATATCTATCTAACGTTTTTATCCTTAATTCTGGCAGCTTTACCAGAAAGATTTCTAAGATAATAGAGTTTAGCTCTTCTAACCTTACCTTCTCTAACAACCTCGACCTTTGCAATCTTAGGTGAACTAAACGGAAATACTCTTTCAACACCAACGCCACTGGAAACTTTTCTTACAGTAAACGTCTTGCTTATGCCACCGCCACGGATACTGATAACATTTCCTTCAAAAATCTGAATACGTTCCTTTTCACCTTCAATTACTCGTACATGCACTCGAACACGATCTCCGGATTTGAAATTCGGATGATCAGTTCTGATCTGCTCTTCAACTATTTCTTTTAATTTATCCATGTTTACTCCAAAGAATTAATTTGTTTCCATTTTTTTGTTAAAATTTTCGATTGCTCTTCTTTCCATTCGGCAATCTTTTTATCATTTCCAGATAATAAAACTTCCGGGACTTTCATCCCTTTATATTCAGCCGGTCTTGTATAATAAGGCGCTTCAACAGTATGATCGTCAATTAAAGAATCATTCAATGCTGAACCGCTGTCATTCAAAACACCGGGTATCAATCTCACAATTGCATCAACAATTATCAATGCTGGTAATTCACCTCCACTGAGAATAAAATTACCGATTGAAATTTCTTCCGTTACAAACTTTTCTCTTACTCTATCATCAATCCCCTTATAATGACCAGCAAGAATCATGATGTTTTTAGAGAGTGAAAGTCTGTTTGCATCACGCTGATTGAATATTTTACCTTTTGGAGAAGTAAGGATTATAGCATCGTATTTTCTTTCACTTTGCAATTTTTCTATACATTCAAAAAACGGTTCGGGTTTAAGCAACATTCCCGGACCACCTCCAAACGGTTTGTCATCAATCTGTCTGTGTTTATCGTAAGCATAATCTCTTAAATCGTGGATGAAGATTTCACATTTGCCCTTATCTTGTGCTCTCTTCACAATGCTTGTGTTCAACGGGCTATCAAGCAAAGTTGGTGTGGCAGATATTATATCAATTCTCATCATCACTAAACTCATCAAAATCTTGCTTAAGATAAACAACTTTATCATCGATGTTTATCGACTCGATCAAATCGGAAATTGCGGGAATCAATCTTTCCTCGTTCCCCTCCTTAACCAGATAAACATCATTAGAACTCAGATGCATAACGTCTTCAATTTTACCAAAGAACTTATCATTAAAAAAAACTTTGCATCCAATCAAATCATGAACATAATGGGTCTCATCTTCCAATGGATACAAACTCTCTGCATCCACATATATTTTAGACCCAACTAAAAATTCTACATGATCGATGGAATCAAAGTTTTTCAATTTTAGGATGAAAAAACCTTCAACCCATTCAACATCCTCAACAAAAAAAAGTCTTTTTCCGTTATAGATATCAATATAAACTTTTTCAAGAAGAAAAAAACGATCAGGAAAATCCGAATATGATTTTAATTTAACATATCCGTCTTCACTGAAAACTGAAATAATTTCAGCTATTAAATAATAATCTTCTAGATTTCGCAATCAGAATTTTAATCTAATATTTTCAAAATCGCTCTTTTACCATCTTTAGCAGCTATAGCAGTCAACAAAGTTCTCATAGCTTGAGCCGTTTTACCTTGCTTGCCGATAACTTTTCCAACATCGTCTGAACCAACTTGTAAAGTTAATTCAAGCGATTTGTCATCTTTTTCTTGCACATCGACACTTACATTATCCGGTGTGTCAACAAGGTGCTTTGCGATAAATTCGATGAATTCCTTCATGAGAATACCTATAATAATATTAGAAAAAAGGGCACTTAGTTATTTATAAAGCTCATGAATGAAGAACACCAGCAATCTATTCTGCGGCTTTCTCCTCTTCACTCACTTCCTCAGAAGCAGCGCCCTCTGCCTCTGGAACACTTTTTTCTTCTTCTTGTTCTTTAACAGTCTCTTTTTTCTTTTCTTTCAAACTCGCTTTTTTCTCAGCTTTCAAACTTAATGTAGCTTCTTGCTGCTTTAACCACTCATCAATTTTTTGGTTTACTTCTTCCTCGCTTAAACCGGATTTAAGCAATTCTCTTTTATATAAAATACCTTTTTTCGATAACAAGTTCTTTACAGTTGTAGTTGGAATTGCACCAACTCCTAACCAATATAATACTCTATCTTCTTTAATATCAACAGTTGCAGGATTAGTAATTGGATTATACAAACCTAACGCTTCAATAATTCTACCGTCTCTTGGCGAACGTTCATCAGCAGCAACAACCTTGTAAATTGGTTGTTTTTTCTTTCCCATCCTTCTTAATCTTATCTTAACAGCCAATTATTTAACCTCCGTTTAAATATTTTTTATTAATTAAATTTTAAATTACCAAAATTTTTCAACATTTTCCTATTTTTATTTGATTTGAACATCTTCATCATTTTGTTCATCTCGTTAAACTGTTTTATCAGTCTATTAACATCTTGAATTGTATTTCCGCTTCCTCTCGCAATTCTTTTTCTTCTGCTTCCATTTAATATTTTAGGAGTTTTTCGCTCCTGTTTCGTCATTGATTGGATAATTGACTCAACTTTTACCAATTGTCTTTCATCAATATCGGCATTTTTTAGCTTTGTTCCTAATCCTGGAATCATCCCCAATAAAGATTGAATCGACCCCATTTTCTTGATCATTTTGATTTGTTTAAGAAAATCATCAAGATCGAACTTATTAGACATAAGTTTTTTCTCAAGATCTTCGGCTTCTTTCTCGTCAATTTGTGCTTGGGCTTTTTCGACCAGCGAAACAACATCACCTTTGCCAAGGATTCTGGAAGCCAAACGATCGGGATGAAAAATCTCGATTGAATCAAGCTTTTCACCAAGACTCGAGAATTTAATAGGAACATCGACAACAGCTTTAATTGATAACGCCGCGCCACCTCTGGAATCGCCATCAAGTTTGGTTAATACAACTCCGTCAAAATCCACAGCATCGTGGAAAGCTTTGGCAGAATTTACGGCATCCTGTCCGGTCATCGAGTCAACAACAAATAAAATTTCAGTTGGATTTACTGTTCCCTTAATCCGTTTAACTTCATCCATTAAATCTTCGTCAACATGTAAACGACCAGCCGTATCAATAATTATCGTATCAAGTCCGTTTTCTTTAGCATATTCCACAGCTTTTTCGGCAATTGCAACAGCGTCTTTACTTTCATCAATCGAAAATACGGGAACATCTATTTGCTTACCCAATGTTTTCAACTGATCTTTAGCCGCAGGTCTGTAAACATCCGCTGCAGTTAAAAGAACTTTTCTGTTTTTAGCTTTTAAGTATTTTGCCAGCTTTGCACTGAATGTAGTTTTACCGGAACCTTGCAAACCAACCATCAAAATAATTGTAGGACCATTCGGATTGATTGTTAATTCCGACATTGACCCACCCATAAGTTCGGTGAGTCGATCGTAAAGAATTTTGGTTATATGCTGACCTGGTGACACCGAAGCAAGAACTTCTTTTCCAAGCGCTTTTTCTTTTACATCATCAATAAACGATTTGGCTACTTTGTAGTTTACATCCGCATCCAAAAGAACACGACGTAATTCCCTCATAGTATCAGAGATATTCTGTTCGGTCAGTCTTCCTTGACCGGTAACTTTTTTAAGGGCTTTATCAAATTTTAAAGTTAAATCTTCAAGCATATTTCTCTAACCTATTTATACCTTAACTAAGATATTAGCTTTCTTTGAGGGCGTTAGCACCGGAAACAATTTCCAAAATTTCATTTGTAATAGAAGCTTGTCGGCGCTTGTTGTAAGTTAATTGAAGTGAATGAATCATCTCTTCAGCATTTTCCGAAGCCATTTCCATAGCAGTCATTCTAGCGCCTAATTCAGCAGCGTACGAATTCAATAATACTGTCCACATCTGCACATTTAAATAGCGAGGCAGAAGAGAATTAATAATGTTTACTTTGTCCGGTTCAAAAATGTAATCAACATTTATTTGCTCGGACTCTTCGGCTGTTTCCGGTTTAATTGGATATAGTTCAAGCTGAATAACTTCCTGCTGTGCAACCGATTTAAATCTATTATAGACTACAATGATTTTATCAAGTTCATCACCCAAGAATTTTGCGGTTAGCTCTTTATTCAACTGCGATACGAAATCAAACTTCAGATCGTTGAAAATTCCAACGTATCCTTGTACTACACTATACCCGTGGTTGTTAAAATAATCACGACTCTTTTTCCCGATACAGTACAAAGCCACGTTGTTATTGCTCAACTGTTCCGAGTATGTTTCGGTTATTAGTTTTTCAACCTCGGTAATTATATTCATGTTGAAAGCGCCACACAATCCTTTATCGGAAGTAACAGCAATTATAGCAACTTTTTCATCACCTTTATCTTTAATCAAAGGATGATCGTAATTTTTCTCGGCTGCAAGTAGTTGACCGAGAACTTCTGTTAATTTTCTTGAATAAGGGCGAGCATTAATAATATTTTCCTGCGCTCTGTTCAAACGAGCAGCAGCTACCATTTTCATCGCTTTAGTAATTTTTTGGGTGCTTCTAACACCAATTATTCTACGCTTTATGTCTCTTAATGTCGCCATAAATCTCTATTCAGGTAAAAACTTTATTTACTTGTTTTAAATTTTTCTAAAAATTCTTTAACGGATTTTTCTAACTGTTCAACAGTTTCATCGCTAAGTACTTTTTCTTCTCTGATATTTTTGAGAATGTCAGAGTAATTAAGTTCTACATATTCAAGGAATTCACTTTCAAATCTCTTTACATCTTCCAAAGGAAGTTCATCCATGTAACCTTTTGTACCGGCAAATACACTAACAACTTGCTTTTCTACCGGTATAGGTTGATACTGCCCTTGTTTCAGAAGTTCAACCAATCGCGCACCTCTGGTCAATGTTCGTTGAGTTGCCTTATCCAAATCCGAACCAAACTTAGCAAATGCTTCCAACTCACGGTAAAGTGCAAGGTCTAATTTCAACGAGCCGGCAACTTTTTTCATTGCTTTAATTTGAGCGCTACCACCCACACGAGATACACTAATACCAACGTTAATAGCCGGACGAACACCGGCATTGAATAAGTTTGGTTCAAGATATATCTGACCGTCGGTAATTGAAATTACGTTAGTTGGAATATATGCCGATACGTCACCTTGCTGAGTTTCAATTATAGGTAAAGCAGTAAGTGAACCGCCACCCAAACTGTCATTCAACTTTGATGCCCTCTCGAGCAAGCGTGAATGAAGATAGAAAATATCACCGGGATATGCTTCACGACCAGGAGGTCTTCTAAGCAAAAGAGAAAGCTCTCTGTAAGCCACAGCTTGTTTTGAAAGATCATCATAAACAACCAACGAATGCTGACCTTTATCACGGAAAAACTCACCGAGTGTAGCGCCGGAATAAGGAGCAATATATTGAAGCGGTGCAGGCGTCGATGCTGAAGCATCAATGACCGTTGTATATTCCATCGCTCCGGCCTCTTCAAGTTTTGCTACAACCTGAGCAACGGTCGAATCTTTCTGCCCGATGGCAACATATACACAAAACACAGGATCAATTCCAATAGCTTTTGCCTCTTCGGTGTGTGTGTATTTTTGATTTATAATAGTATCGATAGCTACAGCAGTTTTACCTGTTTGTCTATCTCCGATAATTAATTCCCTTTGACCTCTACCAATCGGGATCATAGCATCAACTGCGGTTATACCGGTTTGCAAAGGCTCAGACACAGATTGACGTGTAACAACACCAAGCGCTTTACGCTCAATAGGCATATACTTATCATGCTGAATAGTTCCCTTTCCATCTAATGGTTTACCAAGCGGATCAACAACTCTACCCAACAAAGCGGTACCAACAGGAAACGATGCAAGACGTTTTGTTCTTTTAACAGTATCGCCTTCCTTAATCAATTGACTTTCACCAAAAAGCACACATCCAACGCTATCCTCATCCAAGTTAAGTACCATTCCCATTACATCGTTTGGAAATTCCACCAACTCACTAACCATCACTTTCGATAATCCATAAACACGTGCAATACCATCTCCAACTTGAAGAACAGTACCGACATCATAAATTTCCGTTTCGTTATCATATCCGGATAGTTGTTGTCTTAATATTGCTGATATTTCATCGGGTCTAACTTCAGCCATAATTTATACCTATAATTTTTTCAAATCTTTTTAATTTAAAACTATATTGCTTTGTTCAAATAATTTTTTTCTTAATCTGTTCAATTGTTGTTTAATCGATGAATCAAGAACGGTGTCATTAATCTTAACCACAAAGCCTCCAATTATCGTTTCGTCAATCGAGTAAAACGGTATTACCTCTTTTTTTGTAAACTCTTCCAGTGAACTTTGAAGTTTGCTCTTTTGTTCTTCAGTTAATTCAACACTGCTTTTAATATAAGCTTCAACACGGTTGGTTTTAATATTGTATAGCTCTTTAAATCTTTTAAGAATATCATAGATGATATCTTCTCTATTCTTCTTGACAATAAACTGAATAAAACTATTTGAAACATCTCCAATTTTTTCTTTGAAAATGCTATTCAAGATTGCTTCTTTCTTCTCCGGATTAATGACCGGACTTTTCAGAATTGTACGTAATTCCTTAGAGCCGGCAATACCGTTGAATACAAGCTGCATATCATCGGCAACTTCCTTCAGAATATTTTTTTCTGTTGCAAGCGCCATTAAAGCATTAGCATATCTTGTGGAAATGTTATAACTACTCATTATCAGTTCTTATTTAAATCATTTAAATACTTGTTGATTAACTCTGTTTGCTTTTCTTTATCAAGATTTTCCCGGATGATCTTCTCCGCAGCTTCAATCGCAATTTCGGCAACTTGATCTTTCAACTTATTGAATGCTTCTTGATTTTTTCTTTCGATCTGTGCAGTCGCTTCTTTAATCATTTTTTCCGCTTCCGCTTTACTCTCTTCAAGCATCTGATTTTTAACTTTTTCAGCATACTCTCTGCCTTGCGCTATTACCTTCTGAGCTTGTTCCTCAGCTTTAGCCAAGTTTGCCTTGTTTTCTTCAAGAAGTTTTTCCGCTTCTTTCCTAGCTTTCTCAGCGTCTTCAATGGAACTTCTTATCAAAGATTCACGTTCATCTAAAGAAGCGAGAATCGGTTTCCAAGCAATCTTCTTTAATACTAATAATAAGAAGACGAACGTTACAACCACCCAGAATATCAGACCGGGATTAACATCCAACAATCCGCCTGAAGATTCACCGCCTCCGCTAAAAGCAAGAAGAGCTAAATTTAAGATTTCAGCCATTTAATCAATCCTTATAATAAAAATTAAGGGAGCATAATTACACTAATGCCCCTCTATTTAACTTTAACTTATTTTAATGCTAAAAGAATACAGATAACCAGAGCAAACAAAGAGATACCTTCAATAAGAGCCGCAGCAATAATCATTGAAGTTCTGATTTCTCCAAGAGCTTCCGGTTGACGTCCACTAGCATCCATAGCAGAGCTAGCAAGTTTACCAATTCCTAACGCTCCGCCGATAACTGTTAAGCCGGCACCAATTCCAGCAGCTAAAAATGCAAAATCCATGAGTTTTCTCCTATTTATAGTTTATTCTAAAATAATTTAATGTTCTTGATGAACAGCCATTCCAATAAATAAAGCCGTAAGCATCGTAAAAATATATGCTTGAATTAAAGCAACTAAAATTTCCAACAGATAAATAAATAATGCAAACGCAACAGATACGGGCGCTACATAAAAAGTTTTAAGTATAAAGATCAATCCGATTAAAGAAAATATCACAATGTGCCCTGCAGTCATATTTGCAAACAACCTCACTGCCAAGGCAAAAGGTTTTGTGAAGAGTCCTAAAATTTCAACTATGAACATAATCGGCAATAACCAAGCCGGCACTCCGGAAGGGATCAGTCCTTTGAAATATCCAAGCGCTCCGTTTTTGACCATACCGCCGCCTTGTATAACGATAAAAGCAATTACCGCGAGTGTGGAAGTTACCGAAATATTACT
>Ga0256913_10000786_pt1 | contig 16468 bp, 12 predicted proteins | sample Axial_MatmetaG_FD_185970 | JGI IMG/M metagenome (GOLD analysis project Ga0256913, IMG submission 185970) | Deep-sea worm associated microbial mat communities from Axial Seamount, Juan de Fuca Ridge, Pacific Ocean - Axial_Mat | ecosystem: Environmental > Aquatic > Marine > Oceanic > Microbial...
TTGATTCGGCACTGTACAATGTTCAGGTTGCCGAAGAATGGGTTAACTCAGGGAAAGTTGATAATGATAAGATTTTTGTTGAGACCTTTTATCTGAAAGGTATGTTATTCAGCAACAAAGGGGAGACAGACAGTGCTGATTTTTATTTGACTAAATCGCTTAAACGAAGTAAAGAAATTCAATATGACAGTCTGACTGCTTTGCTTGACAAATCGCTGGGTAATATTTACTTGCGGATCAGCAGATATCAAAAGGCCTTACAATATTATAACAAAGCCCTTATTATTGAAAACTCAAGAAATGGTGTATCTGAAAAATTACTCGCCTCTCTTTATCAGAATATTGCAATAGCCCAGGCTGCAAAGGGGAACTACACTGAATCCGGGGATTTTTTCGAGAAAGCAATAAACCTTAAAGAAAAGATATTGCCTGAAGACGACCCTAAACTTGCTACTGTCTATCTTAATTACGGTCGCTTTCTCAGTATCGTGGGAAGCCAGTACAAAGCAATTGAATTTTTAAACCGTGCCGAAAGGATTAATGTCAATAAATTTGGTCATGATTATCCTGGTCTTGCCCCTATTTATTTTAATATCGGATCGATTTATATTATACTACACGATTATGAAAAAGCATTAAATTATGAGCAAAGAGCCCTTGATATTTATTCTGAAAATTTTTCTTCTGGAAGTCCTTTGTTAATGGAGCTTTATGCAAATATTGGGCTTATCTATGAAAAACTCAATCAATTTATTAATGCAATTGAATTTTATCAGAAAAGTTTACATGGCTCCTCGGATCCTAAGATAGTTATACGCTCACGAAGAAATCTGGCAAATTGTTACAAAAAAAATATGGAAATATCTTTAGCTGAAGAAAATTATATTATGTCAATTAAGGTTTCGGAAAATAGTTTTGGGAAGGATAATATTCTGACAGCAGATTCATATTTAGACTATGGAAGATTTTGTGATGAGCAGGGAGAGTTTGAAAAAGCAGAGCAATTATTGAATAGTGCTTATGAAATTTATATAGATAACTTTGGCCTGAAGCATATGGATGTCGCCAATGCATCAACATATCTCGGTGCCCACTATACTTTAATGAAACAGTATAAAAGAGCTTTGGACTATTTTCAGGATGCCATTATATCTCTTGTAAAGGATTTTAATGAAAACTCCATATATTCTAATCCTTCAGCGGTTGAGATTGATGTGAATGCTAATATTATAACTGCTTTAGCCCAAAAGTCTGATTTGTTTTATACATATTATAAACTTGTAACACATAATAAAAAAGACCTTGAAGCTTCGCTTAGTGCTGCATCTCTGGCAATTCAACTTAACGGGAAAATGAGGTCGTCACTAACAGGCGAGGAGAGTAAGTTAATGATTACCGAAGGAATAGTTAAGGTTTATAATGTTTCTGTACTTGCCTCTTTGGAAATGTTTAAGTTAACTGGTGAAAAGGATTATCTTAACGAGGCTTTTGAGTTTTCTGAGAAAAGTAAAGCCTCTGTATTATTATCATCAGTAAAAGAGGTGGAAGCTTTGGATGTTGGTAACATCCCCGGGAAGATAAGAAAAGAGGAACGAATGCTTAAAAAGGAACTGGCAAGCTATAAAAGCAAAATTAATGAGGAAATTCAAAAGAGTAAACCTGACGAAAATAAATTATCTTTTCTTAATAAAGCTTTTTTTCAAAAAAATCAGGAATATGATAGTCTCATATCTTATATCGAATATAATTTTCCTGAATACTATCTGTTAAAGTATAATAACTCTGTTATTTCGATTGAGAAGATTCAATCTTCACTTCGTTCGGATGAATCTTTGTTAGAGTATAAAATTACTGATTCTGCTCTGGTGGTTTTTTGCATTTCGGAAGATAAGATTCAGTATTCAATTAAACGATTACCTGCCGGTTTTGCAGATAGTGTTGCCCAGATTGTAAAAATGATTGACAGAACTCCAATGTCGGATAAGCTAAAAGAACGAATAGCCAGATTTAGTTTATTATCAAATGGACTATTTAAGTCTCTTTTTAATGGAATAGCTATACCTGATGCAATTAGCGGACTTATTATTGTTCCGGATGATTACCTTGGATATATGCCATTTGAAGTACTTCTCACAGAAAAGCCCGATGTAGGTACAAATGATTATGGGAAATTAAAGTATTTGTTGGAAAGGTATTGGATATCATATAGTTACTCTGCAACTCTTTTGTTCCAGGAGAAAAGAAAAAATAAGTCAAATGGTAAGATTCTGGCTGTTGCTCCTGATTATGATAATGTTAATATTGATAAAAATAATTTACCCGATAATATTAAAACCATTGTCGGAAGTCTGGCTCCGCTTGAGTACACTGGTGATGAGGTTAATGAAGTAACATACGTCTTTGAAGGTGATAAATTATTAGACGAGAATGCGACAGAGCATAATTTTAAAATAGATGCTCCGAGATATAAAATTTTACATTTAGCAATGCATACTATCATTGATGATGAACATCCGTTGGAGTCTAAACTGGTCTTTACACTTGGTCGCGATTCTGTTGATGACGGCTTTTTAAATACTTATGAAATTTATAATCTTAAGCTAAATGCTCAAATGGCAGTTTTAAGTGCCTGTAAAACAGGTCTTGGAAAGCTAAGTCAGGGCGAGGGTATTATGAGTCTGGCCCGTGGGTTTATTTATGCCGGTGTTCCGGGTATTGTTATGACGCTATGGGAAATTGAAGATATTTCCACATCAAAAATAATGACATTGTTCTATCAAAATTTGAAAGAGGGTTTAAGAAAAGATGAAGCCCTTGGAAAGGCTAAACTTTCCTATTTGAAATCTGCAGATAAACTACATTCTCACCCCTATTTTTGGGCTGCTTATGTTCAGATTGGAGACAACTCACCGATTGTAGGAGGTTTGACTTTTTGGTGGATTGCTGGTAGTAGCGTTCTTGTCCTGGTTGTTCTTGTGTTGCTGTTTATCCTTAAGAAAATGAAAAGATCGTAGCCTTGATCATTGTTGCTGAAAAACCTCTGTATTATCATAAAAAGCAATTTCATACGCAGGTTCATAGTCTAATTATTTAACCGGAACAAAATATAAAATTACAAAAGAAAAAGAACATAAAAAAAGCCTCCGTTCAACGGAGGCTTTAAATATATTATGATGTAAATCTATCTTATATATTTAATTATTTCTTTTGCCTGATCGGCATAATAGCTGTCGCTGTTAGAAATTTTGTTGAACTGCTCAATAGCATCTTTCTTTTGATTATTCATAAGATAAATCAATCCGAGATACCAGTCGGACTGCTCAACATAAAGGTTGTCGTTGTCATCAACAACTGCTTTAAAGGAATCAATGGCATCATCATATTTTTTAAGCTCTATTAAGCAAATTCCCGAGTAAAACTTTGATGTTATCTGATTATCTAATGATGAAAAATATTCCAACGCACTATGGTAATCGTTTTGTTTGTAGAAGTTAAAAGCTTTTGCCAAGGTTTCATTTCCCGAGACTTGTCCCCTGACCTGACCAATAGATTGAGCCGGTTTGTAGTACCTGCCTACGAGTATTTCGGTTGTGTATGGCTTGTTCGATAAAATATACCATAATCCACCGGCAACAATGACCAAAGCAAATGAAGCGGCAGCCATATGCCAGGTTTTCATAATATCTCTTCTTATACTATGTGATGCATAACTTTGTCTGTCGGTGCTTTTTTGCTGATCAAGAATATATTTAAGTTCACTAAAGCCGGTATCGTGAATTACATTATTAATCTCTGACCGAAGATTGAGTTCTTCAACCATAGTTTTATCGTTATTAAGTTCATCAAGTAATGATTCTAATTCATTTTTATTTAAATCACCATCAATGTAATCTTCTATGTATTTATATGTATCCATCTTATCAAGATTTAAACCGTTCATTTACTGTTTTATGCTCAATTATATTTAAACTTTTAAACTTTGGGTCTTTCTTTATATTTTCAACTAATTTTTCTTTACAAATATGTTTTCTCTTTTTTACATAAACCTCACTTTTCAAACCGAGTATTCTGGCAATTTCTTTCAGAGGTATTTTTGCAAGAAACAACTCCAGAATCTTCTGGCAATTAAAGCTGAGTTTTTTAAAATGCTCCTGATACAATTGATACCTCTCATTTAGCTCATGCCAGTCTTCAATTCCGCCGTCAATATTAATAAATTTTTTTGAATCTACCAAAAAAGATTTCTCGATTTTTCTTTTATCTAATTTTTTTAGCCAAATAAAGCGGCATACAGAGTATAAATATGTATTAAAAGAACTGTCAATTTTTAAATTTTCTCTTGTCAGTTTTTGATAAATGACAAGAATTGCATCCTGATACACATCCTGAGCATCTTCATCAGTTCCGCTATTTTTTTTTATGAATGCTTTTATTTGATAAAAGTATTTTTCATAAATAAAATTAAGAACAGAAGAATCTCTTTCTTTAATCCCGTCAGATATCTCAAGTGTGGTATATTCCTGCACTTCTTAAATAGTTAATTCCTGAAAATGCAAAAAGGTTACCCTGTTTTGCGAACTTTTTTTATCTATGAATGATCTTACTCGTTTTCACCGGAGGAGATACCGAAATTTCAGCAACTCCTGAAACTTCACCCGAACAGCCCGTCTCATTTTTAACCGACACTAAAGTGAACTTATGCACTTCCGGCGGATTCGACAGGGACCTGGTTTCTAAAATATAAGGGCTCTCACGAATATCCTTTATAGAGATATTCGATTTACCGTCATTATATTCGATGCTCCAGGGAGCTGTTCCTGTAAGTACTATGCTGATTTTTTTTGTGCCGGTGTTCCCATCAAACAGCGTGTCTGTACCGCTTATAACAGCAGTTGGTACCGGAGCAACCAAAACATTCAAAGTAACAGTGTCGCCTGTTCTGTCGTATTTGTTTGTTTCTACAACTTTTACGAATTCCGTACTTACCTGGTCGGTGACTTTCCATTTTACCCTTATGCTGTCACTTTTTGTATCAACTCCATAGGTTGCAGTTCCACCGCTGCTTATTACCCAGGTGTATTTGGAGCCATCCGTTTTAACAACTTTATAAAACTCTTCGGCACCTGAGCATACCGTGTCATAATCCGTCTGACCGTTTGATGTCAGATAACCAAAAAATATACTAAGAAATAGTAATGCTTTTGTGATTTTAAGTCCTTGTTTCATTCTTATAATTCTTTTATTTTGTACTTTATTTTATTAACTGTTTTGTTAATACGGAAATATTATTTTTTTGTTTGGTTATTTGACTGTTTTTTGCAATTAATTTATGTTTAATGAAAATCTCTGGATTTCTGATAATTATGTGCTCAGATTCAACCTTCCCATACTCCCGGAATACTGTGGCCGCAAGAGTTGCATTTACCGTTAAGAATATTGTTTTTCAAAATCCTGAAACCTTTCCTCTCAATAAGCAGTTTTTTACAATTCGGACAGTAGGTATTTTCTCCGTCAGAGCCAGGCACATTTCCGATGTAAACAAAGTCTATCCCCGATTTTATGGCAATCTCTCTTGCTTTTGTCAGAGTTGAAACAGGGGTCGGAGGAAGGTTGGTAAGTTGATACTGTGGGTGAAATCTGCTGAAAAACAGTGGTGTGTCCTCAAATCCGTTTGATATGAGCCAGTCGCACATACGTTTTATCATATCCATATCGTCATTCCAGGTCGGCACAATAAGGTTTGTGATTTCGAGCCAGATTCCTTCCTCTTTAAGAATTTTAAGCGTATTCAAAACCGGTTCCAGAGTTCCGGCATTCAGCATTTCATAAATCTCGTTACTGAATGATTTCAGGTCAATATTGGCTGCATCAATGTACTGGCACCACTCCCTTAGCGGTTTTTCATTGATATATCCGGCTGAAACAAGTATGTTTTTTATCCCTTTCTGTCTTGCAATTTTTGCAGTATCATAAGTGTATTCATAAAAAGCAACAGGGTCGGAATATGTGTATGCGATGGATTCGCAGTTGTTTGTAATTGCCTGCGATACGACTTTTTCCGGCATAAGGTCTGCATTTCTTGTTTTTGTGGGACTTGCCTGCGATATCTCCCAGTTCTGACAGTTCAGACAGGCAAGGTTGCAACCGGCAGTGGCAATTGAAAAGGCTTTGCTTGACGGAAGAAAGTGATAGAGCGGTTTTTTTTCAACCGGGTCAATATGAACGGCACAGGGATTTCCGTAAGCTATGCTGTAAAGTGTTCCGTCAATGTTTGTTTTTGTACGGCAATCGCCTGTTTCACCCGTTTTTATCTTGCATTCGTTGGGACATATCTGACATTTAATTCCTTTGGGTGTCATAACCCAGTGCTTTGCTTCTATGCTGAATTTGTCAAGCCCCGGGGGTAGCATTTTTGGTATGGTATTACTGTTAAAAAATGAAAAAGGGTTACCAAACAGATTGATGGAATTTAATCCGAATGTCAGAGCACCGATTCCAAGAGTGCTCTTTTTGATAAACGCTCTTTTTGTTATTTTTTCTCTTTCCACAACACAAGATTTTATTGAGATGTAAAATTATAAAATTATCGTTTACGACGAAAAACATTTCTGTCATTTTTTAATTTACGGTAATATGAAAATTTTTTTATTCCCGTTGGGGATTAATCAGTAAAGTTTGCTTTTTGAAAATATAAAAGAAGCAACAATCAGGTTCAACACACCAATCAGAATGCAGGTGATGAAAATTCCCAAAACCGGTATCAGAACGGCTGAAACTATCAGGGCACCGAATGCCGAGCCTGTTATTTCGGAGCTGTACGAATCTGCGGATATCTTTGCTATGGAGCCCCCGGTAAGCTTTGTTGCAAGCGAAAACTGTGTCCCGGTTAAGGTGCCTGAAATAAAAATCATTATAAGAAAAACAATATGTACAATAATACTGTTTGCCGAAAGTAAATTCAATAAGAAAATTATAAAAGCCGTTAAAAGTGTGTATATCCCGAAAGTAAACTGTATGAATGAGTAGTCTTTAAAAGTCGTATCCAATATTTTATAAAACCTGAAAGAACCGAAAGCAAGGCCAATCATAAAAAACGTGATAAATATACCGGTCATTTGGTAAATATATCCGTAAAGTATCTGAAATGAAATTATCAGGATTATTTCCGTTGAAATAGAAGTCAATCCTGTGGTGAAAAGAGCAGTATTTATTAGGTTCATTCTGAAAACCGATATTAAAACAGGGATTGTAAGTATGAAAATCCAGATATTTCCCGGTATATTAAAATGTGCAAGCCGGTATTTCCATTGCAGAAAACTTGCAACCGGCTTAAAATCTTTATTCACTTCTGCATTTTTGTTTAGTTCTTCCGTCAGTCTCTTTCCTCTTGTCATGTTTTGGACGTCGTCAATATAATATTTGTTAACGTAATCGGTTTTAATTTGCCTCGACTCAATCAGTTCCGCAATTTTATAGCTCAACATACCGTCGGATGCAAGAAAATAATTTTTCCCTCCCGGAATTATAATGATATTCGTAAAGACTTTGCTTAAAGTTGAGAAAATAACCGACTGAATATTAACTGATTCAGCTCCTGCATAGTTTGTGGTTGGAGGGAGGCTTACCGATAAAACACCCTTTTTTGTCATATTATTTTTAACATCTTTAAAAAAATCAAGAGTGTAATATCTGTTTATCTCGATATTTGCCGGAGAAGGCAGATTAATTATAACAACATCATATTTTTTCCCTGTACTTTTAAGAAAAAGCCTGGCATCTTTATTTATAATTCTGACCTTTTGATTTTCTTCGATATTTTTTGTGAACCTGTTACCGGTCTTAATCAGCCAGGGGTTTATCTCAACATAATCCAGTGAATTAATATCGTATTTTAAAATCTCCTTAACCGTTCCAGAAATTCCTCCTGACACCAGAAGTATGTTTTTGTTGCCGGGATTCTGAACCATGGCGTAGTGAATATCCTCTTCGTTTTTTATTACGTCTCCTGTTGAGAAAAGCGTTGTTCCGTTTTCATAAAAATTCAACTGATCCGATGTCTTTGTGACAATTATTTTTCCAAACGGTGTTTCGCTGTAATCAAGAATTTCCTGGTTAGGATAGAGATATTCCAGAGCCTTTTTATCAAAATTTTTCGGAATTATAAAAAAAACAATTACCGACACGGCAATTGACGTAATGATACCTGCATTTTTTTTCTTAAAGACAAACAGAAACAGGACAGAAATTAACGAGTTAATGATGAAAAGTATTTTGAGACTGTTAAAAGTACTGAAAACGAAGAGAAACAGGAAGTTAAACAGCAGTCCGCCTATTATGCTGCCGAGTGATTCGAGAGAGTATATGTTGCTGATCCGGTTGCTTTTTAGTAAGCCGGAGAAGTTTTTTGAAATTATGGTAAACAGAAAACCGGTAAGAATACAGAAAGGAATGAGAAGAACAAATGAGCTATAATAAATCTCGAAAGGGCTGAGCATTCTTCCGGGTGTGAAAATCCGGTTTCTGAGGGCAGATAGTAAAAAAACCGTAATCAATGGAATTGCTCCTGTCAGAAATTGAAAAACCGCAAGAAGATTTTTGTTTTTCAGGATGTTGAATTTACCGAGATATGCTCCTAACCCGGTGAGTAACATCCAGTTTGAGAAGAGGATACCAATTACCGGTTCGTTGCTGCTGAACACTGACAGGAATTCACGAATCACTATAATTTGTGTTATTACAGCCGTGAAACCGAGCGAAATTGCAGAAATTCGATAATTTTTTTTCTCATTCAAAAACATTTGCTAAATTTGTTATGTCGTTTTTGATTGGAATTTTTCACGAAATTAAATAAAAATGGCTTACGTAAAACCCGCATACATCAGCTTATTTGTACTGTTAACTTTTTTTACCGACTGTTCGGCTCAGGACAGAAAACAGGATAATGGCTCTGAAAGGCAACTTTTAAACAGGCAACCGGCCGTTGCCGGACAGTTTTATCCGGCGGATTCTGCCGTATTAAGGAAAATGATAAAGGGGCTTTTTGAAAAGGCTTTGCCTTCAAAACCGGGTGATGTGTTGGCAATAATAAGTCCGCACGCAGGATATGTCTATTCCGGTGAGGTGGCTGCAACAAGTTTTAACCGGATTGACACCGATAAAAAGTATGACAATATTTTTATCATAGCCTCAAGCCATAGGGCTTACTATCAGGGTGCGTCAATATACAGTGCCGGGAATTATGAAACTCCTTTGGGTGAAGTGAGGGTGAATATTGATCTTGCAAACAAACTGATTAGTGAAAATAAGATATTTTCTTACGTGCCTGAAGCCCATACCGGCGAACATAGTATTGAGGTTCAGTTGCCTTTGCTGCAATACCGGATGAAAATACCGTTTCAGATTGTTCCTATTGTTATCGGTACACAGACGGCAACCGATTGCCGTAAAATTGCGAAGGTACTGAAACCTTATCTGAATGAAAACAATCTGTTTATAATCAGCTCCGATTTTTCGCATTACCCTTCTTACGATGATGCTGTCAGGCTTGATAGAAAAACCGCTGAGGCGATTATTTCAAATAATCCCGGCTCTTTTTTAAAAGAAATACAAAACCCTGCTAACTCCGGCGTACCGGAACTTGCTACAAGAGCCTGCGGATGGACTTCCATCCTTACATTACTATATATGACTGAAAACAGAAATGATATTGAATACGAACTTTTACAATACAAAAATTCGGGAGATGCTGAAATCGGTGACAGAAGAAGGGTTGTAGGGTATAATTCCATTATCCTTGAAAAAACAATTAAAACTAAAAATAAAATGAATTTTATTCTTACTGATGAAGATAAAAAACAGTTGCTTGAAATTGCACGGACAACTGTGGAGCAGTACGTTAAAACAGGGACACTACCCGGATTAAACCCTGACGATTATTCAGATAATTTAAAAGTAAAAGCGGGAGCATTTGTTACTCTGAATAAAAACCGTAGATTGCGCGGTTGTATCGGCCATTTTGAAGCTGATAAGCCGTTATACCGGATTGTTCAGGAAATGGCTGTTGCCGCTGCAACACAAGACCCGCGTTTTCAGCCGGTTGATAAAACAGAGCTTGATGATATTGATATTGAAATTTCGGTTCTTACACCGATGAAAAAGATTAATTCCGTTGATGAGATAGTGCTTGGCAGGGATGGAATTTATATTAAGAAGGGTTTCAGGGCGGGAACTTTTCTGCCGCAGGTAGCAACCGAAACCGGCTGGGACCTTGAGCAGTTTCTCGGTCACTGTGCAAGAGACAAGGCCGGAATAGGCTGGGACGGCTGGAAAGATGCCGATATTTATACGTATCAGGCTCTGGTTTTTGGAGAGAAAGAGTTACAGCAGAATTAACGGGTTTTTGCAGTAATATTTCAATTTTGTACCATCTTGGTGTTGTAACAAACGAGTTCCTGAATTTATATAAGTAGCAAGTATTCTTATTTTGAAATTTTGTGTCCCACATTGTAAAATATGAAAAGTTTCCAGTCATATTTTTTCTTTTGTATTTCATCTTATTCTTTTTTGTATTTTTGCACCCAATTTTTTTGAACATCGGTTGATATGATAAATATAACATTTCCGGATAAAACGGTAAGACAGTACGAAGAGGGTGTTACGGCTCTTGATATTGCGAAAAGCATAAGTGAGGGGCTTGCACGTAATGTGTTGTCGGCAAAGGTGGATGGTGAGGTGATGGGTGCAACCAGACCTATTAATCATGATGCCGAGCTACAGTTGTTTACGTGGAATGATGCGGAGGGGAAATCAACAATGTGGCACTCATCGGCTCACCTTATGGCAGAGGCTGTTGAGGCACTCTATCCGGGGGCAAAGTTTGGGATAGGTCCGGATATTGAGAATGGTTTTTATTATGATATTGACCTTGGCGATAAGGTGATTTCGGAAAACGATTTCAAAAAGATTGAGGATAAAATGCTGGAATTTGCCCGTCAGAAGCAAGAATTTATCCGTAAAGAGGTCTCAAAAGAGTATGCAATAAAATATTTTACGGAAAAAGGTGATGAATATAAGTTAGAGCTGATAAATGAGCTTGAGGATGGTGAAATAACATTTTACGAATCGGGTGGTTTTACTGATTTATGTCGCGGACCGCACATTCCCAATACAGGCGTTATTAAAGCCGTCAAAATATTAAGCGTTGCCGGTGCATATTGGCGTGGTGACGAGAAAAGAAAGCAGCTCACTAGGTTATACGGCATTACCTTCCCGAAGAAAAAGGAGCTTGATGAGTTTCTTGTCAGACTTGAAGAGGCTAAAAAAAGAGATCACAGAAAAATAGGAAAAGAGCTCGAACTTTTTACCTTTTCGCCAAGGGTAGGAGCAGGGTTGCCGCTTTGGTTACCGAAAGGAGCGCAACTTCGTGAAAGACTTGAAAATTTTCTGAAAAAAGTTCAGCGCGAAGCCGGTTACGAGCCGGTTATAACTCCTCATATTGGTAAAGTGGAACTATATAAGACATCCGGACACTATGATAAGTATGGTGCGGATTCATTCAGGCCGATTTCCACTCCCATTGAAGGAGAGGAGTTTTTCCTGAAACCTATGAATTGTCCTCATCATTGTGAGATATACAGCTCAAAGCCTCACTCATACCGTGATCTTCCTATAAGATATGCCGAGTTTGGTACTGTCTATCGTTACGAGCAAAGCGGTGAACTTCACGGACTGACACGTGTGAGAGGCTTCACACAGGATGATGCACATATTTTTTGCACTCCCGATCAGGTAAAAGATGAATTTAAGGGCGTTATGGATATTGTAATGAAAATATTCGCGGCACTTGATTTTAAAGATTTTTTAGTTCAGATATCATTGCGCGACCCGGATGACAATGAAAAATACATAGGAACGGACGAAAATTGGGAAAAAGCGGAAAAAGCAATTATCGAAGTTGCGGAGGAAACAGGTCTTAATACTGTTATTGAATATGGCGAAGCAGCTTTTTATGGTCCGAAGATGGACTTTATGGTTAAGGATGCTTTGGGACGTAAGTGGCAGTTGGGAACTATTCAGGTTGATTATAATCTCCCTGAACGGTTTGAATTAGAGTATGTTGGAGCTGATAATGAAAAGCACAGACCCGTTATGATACATAGGGCACCGTTCGGATCAATGGAAAGGTTTGTTGCTGTTTTAATTGAGCATACCGAGGGGAAATTCCCTCTTTGGCTCACCCCGGAGCAGGCTATAATATTGCCAATCAGCGAAAAATATCAAAAATATGCAGAAAAAGTTTTGTATTTGCTGAATAATTCCGAAATTCGCGCCCAAGTTGACAGCAGAAGTGAGAAGACAGGAAGAAAGATTAGGGATGCTGAATTGAAGAGGATTCCGTATATGCTGATAGTCGGTGAAAAAGAAGAGGGCGATGGCACTGTATCGGTCAGGCGGCAAGGAAAAGGCGATATAGGTATGTTTTCAATTCAGGAATTTGTTGATTTGATTAACAATGAAATAGAAAAGGAGATTAATAAATAATTGCAACAAAATATATAAAAAATAGTTATTAATTAACGATTAAAGAACGGAGGAACATAAAATAGCAAAGCAATTTAGAAGATATCAGCGACGTAATTTCCGGAAGAGGGAGGAACCTTTTAAGGTAAATCACCGGATTACTGCTCCAATGGTCAGGGTTGTCGGTGAAAATGTGGAAACCGGAATCTATCAGCTTCGTGAAGCAATTCGAATGGCTGATGATCAGGAACTTGATTTGGTAGAGATTTCTCCTACTGCTAATCCCCCTGTCTGTAAAATAATTGATTACAGAAAGTTTCTATACGACAGGAAGAAAAAGCAAAAAGAGATTAATGCCAAGACCGCTAAAGTGGTTGTTAAGGAAATAAGACTTGGGCCTAATACTGATGATCATGATTTTAATTTTAAATTGAAACATGCCCGGAAATTCCTGGAAGACGGCTCAAAAGTAAAAGTGGATGTATTTTTCAGAGGACGTTCTATTATATATAAAGAAAAAGGGGAGATTATCCTTTTGAGGTTTGCTCAGGAGTTGGAGGAATTTTGCAAGGTTGAAAGATTGCCTAAACTTGAAGGAAAAAGGATGATTATGATTCTTGCTCCTAAAAAGTAGTATTTAAAACGACTTACTAATTAAAAACAGATAAATAATGCCAAAGATGAAGACGAAGTCGGGTGCAAAAAAGAGATTCTCTTTTACCGGCTCAGGGAAATTAAAAAGGAAGCATGCTTACAAAAGTCATATTTTGACGAAAAAGACGAAAAAGCAGAAACGCAATCTCGGCTATTTCTCAATTGTTGATAAGGCCGATGCCAAAAATGTAAGAGAATTGCTTGCTAAGTAAAATTAATTAATTGTTTAACTTGCCTTTAGCCTATTAAGTTCCCGGTGTTGGGACGCTAAAGCAAAAAAATGTAAAATTATGCCACGCTCAGTAAATGTTGTAGCAGCAAAACAAAGAAAGAAAAAAGTCTTTAAAAAGGTCAAAGGCCAGTTTGGAAGACGAAAAAATGTTTGGACGGTGGCCAAAAATGCATACGAAAAAGGCCAGATGTATGCATACCGCGACAGACGAGTTAAGAAAAGGAACTTCAGAGGACTCTGGATCCAACGGATCAACGCAGCAGTCCGCCAGTATGGAATGTCTTATTCCGAATTTATGGGTCTGATACATAAAAAAGGTATTGAGCTTAACAGGAAGGCTCTCGCCGATTTGGCCATGAACCATCCCGATGCCTTTAAGGCAATAGTTGATGCTTTAAAATAATCTCTTAAAACATCCCGCGATTTTGCGGGATGTTTTTGTTTTATTATTTATCTTTTTTCCTGAATAATATTTTTAAAAAGATTACGTTCTTGATTTATCTTTACCGAAAATAGAATTTACAAATAAACAGTTATATTTTGTGAAAAAAGGTTTTACGTTTCTAATAGCTATAATCTCTATAATATACTCAAATTCGTTTGCACAAATTGGAGGTGACGGAGTTTATTCGTTCCTTAATCTGACAACTTCGGCAAGAATTGCTGCAATGGGTAGTGATTTTCTTACGATTAAGGATGACGATCTTAACCTTGCTCCCTCAAATCCATCACTGATAACCCCGGGAATGAGTGGAAAACTTGGTGTTGCTTATGTTGATTTTTTTTCTGATGTTAATTACGGAACGGCAACATATTCAAAAACTTTCAGCAATGTGGGTAGTTTTATAGCCTCAATGAAATATGTGAGCTATGGGAAATTTGATTATGCTGACGAAACAGGTACACGCTCAGGACAGTTTTATGCAGGGGAATCTGCTTTAACACTCGGCTGGGGCCGCCAACTTGATTCATTGTTTTCAATCGGAGCAAATTTGAAACTTGTTTATTCCTCTCTTGAATCCTATAACTCATTTGGAATAGGTGTTGATGTGGCAGGTAGTTACAATAGTCCGAACCGGCTTTTTACTGCCTCTTTGATAGCTCGTGATATTGGAAGACAAATAACCACCTACTCAGGTGAAAATGTCGAACCGTTTCCTTTTGAATTGCAGGCAGGCATCTCAAACCGCCTGAAACATCTTCCGTTCAGATATTCAATATTGTATAATCATATCGAAAAGTGGGACATTAATTACGATGACCCAAATGATAATACGACTGACCCGATAACCGGAGAGGTAATAACGAAAAGCGGAGTTGAGGATTTTGCCGATAATTTTATGAGTCATATCGTCATTGGTGGCGAGTTGTTTATTGGTAAGAATATAAGTATCAGAGGAGGCTATAATTACCAACGGAGGCAGGAGTTGAAAGTGGTATCAAAAACTGCGATGGTTGGGTTTTCCTGGGGACTTGCATTCCGGATTTCAAAGTTTTATTTCAGCTATGCCCGTTCAACCTACCATCTTACAGGTTCACCTAATTATATTACGGTAACAACAAACCTTTCCGATTTTAAAAGAAAAAGGAATTAACCACATTGTTTAATGAAAATTACCATTGATTCCGATTCCGGGTTTTGTTTTGGAGTAGAAAAGGCCATTGAAATTGCCGAACAAAGGCTTAAAGAGTCGGGAAAACTCTATAGTCTCGGACAGATTGTTCACAATGAGGAGGAAATAACCAGGCTGGAACGGAAAGGGATGGTCACTATTAATCACAACAAACTGTGCGATGCACGGGATGCTGCAATATTGTTGCGTGCACACGGTGAACCACCCGAAACTTATGAAATTGCAAAAAAAAACGGTTTGAACATAATTGATGCAACCTGCCCGATAGTTGTTAAACTTCAGAAAAGAGTAAAAAATGCTTATTATGAGATGAAGAAGATTGACGGACAGGTGGCTCTGTTCGGAAAGAAAACACACCCCGAAGCTATTGGTCTTGCCGGTCAAACGGATTATACTTTAATCATAATTGAATCACCTGATGAAGCTGATATTATTGATACTTCCAGTCCGTTACGTCTCTTTGCCCAGACAACCAAAAACAAATATGAGTATGAAAAGCTTGTCGGGATACTAAGAAAAAGGTTTGAGGAGCGAGGCGGGCCGCAGGATTTTATACATTATAATACAGTATGCAAACTTGTTTCAGGCAGGGGCGATCATCTGAAAGAGTTTAGCCGGGAAAATGATGTTGTTGTTTTTATCAGCGGAAAGCATAGCTCAAACGGAAAATATCTGTACGGAATATGTAAATCCGTAAACAGTAACAGTTATCATATTTCGTCACCTGCCGAGCTTGAGAAATCCTGGTTTAAAGGCGTTGAAACAGTAGGAATAAGCGGAGCAACTTCTACTCCGAAATGGCTTATGGAGCAGGTTGCTGAAAAGATCAGGGTGTTACATCCTTTACCTTAAACGGATCGCCACACCCGTTGAAGAGGGTTCGCTATGACGACATTTGTTTAACGCTGGGATAATTAGGTAATTAACATCATTGAAAGGAATTGTTAGGCCGGTTTGTGCGGTGGAATTCCGTGGCAATTCTCACCTATGTTCCAAGCGGCCACATATGTTGTTGCCCCTCTAAATCTCCCCTGTCGGGGAGACTATTGAAAGGATAGTCCGTTTTAGGATGCTTTCTCGTTATTTCTATCAACCTGTTTATGGATAAGATTGCCGCTCTTCCCTCTCCTTTCTCAACATCCGTAGTTTTAACGAAGGATTGTCAGGAGAGGGCCAGGGTGAGGTGATATTACTATTCCATTATTATCAATGAATTAAAATAAATATGAATTTTTCTATTTTATTTACCCCTCACCTTAATCCTCTCCCAATGGGAGAGGAAGGAGCGGAGGAGTGGCACCTTTATCCATTCCCTATGGGAGAGGAAGGAGCGGAGGAGTGGCACCTTAATCCTCTCCCAATGGGAGAGGAAGGGGCGGAGGAGTGGCACCTTAATCCTCTCCCAATGGGAGAGGAAGGAGCGGAGGAG
>Ga0256913_10000787_pt1 | contig 16457 bp, 12 predicted proteins | sample Axial_MatmetaG_FD_185970 | JGI IMG/M metagenome (GOLD analysis project Ga0256913, IMG submission 185970) | Deep-sea worm associated microbial mat communities from Axial Seamount, Juan de Fuca Ridge, Pacific Ocean - Axial_Mat | ecosystem: Environmental > Aquatic > Marine > Oceanic > Microbial...
CATACCGCCGTCAATTGCACCTTGCGCAATGGCTTCAGCACCTAACAATAATAACTTTTGCATGAATGTTTTTGTTTTTCTTGACTCCAAAACTATTTTGAAGTTTCTTGTGGGCTTCCTTTTTTTACTTGAAGTAGTATTATGTTTTCAAGTTTCCCCGCCCCCAGGGACATCTTGTGCAAAAATAAGGAAATAAATGGCCATTCAGATGGGAAATACACTGAATTTGTTAATTTATATCTATTATATTTAGTGGCTATCTAGGCTCATACTTCGCTAATTTTTTGTTCCTCGTAAAGGCACGAAAATTTGATTGTCTATAATATAAGAACTTATCGAAAAATTACCAAGCATCTGATTATGTTTAACTTACAAAATACCACCGAACTTATTTTAGGCGAAATTAGGCTATACTACCATTTGGTCTTGAAAAATACAACTAAGAATAAGTCTATTGCTGAGCTCTACTCTTGCACAAAATCAACAATCAGATGAAATAAATCTGCAAACTCAGTTAGAGGAAGAGATGCATAGTTGTCTTGAGGAATATGATAGGCCCAACATTCCGGGCCAAGTGTGTATATAAAAACAGAGACTACTCCTTTTTGATAAAGCGGGCAATGATCACTATTACAGCTTTCGCCACGAACTTTCACTTTTGATAAATATTTATGGGCGTTATTGATGTCCACAAAGCGCTGAAATATTTCGGGGAACTGTTTTCCGTTGACAATGGTTATCCCCTCGCTTCCAGAAGCTACCATATCTAAGTTTATTTGCAGCTTGATTTGTTCCAAAGGAAAAGGAAAATGCTTAGCCATATAACGACTTCCCATCAAACCAACCTCCTCACCACTATAAAGGACAAACATGATAGAAACAGCAGGCTGATTTTCTGGTATGGCAAAATATCGCGCCAACTCCAAAACCATAGCCGTACCACTGGCATTGTCGTTGCCCCCAGGATAGATGACCTGACCCATCTTCCCCAGATGATCATAATGAGCAGTGATGAGTATAAGGCTATCAGGATAAGTCTTCCCTTTGACCAACCCCCAAACATTTTGCGTTTGATGATTCGCTTGAAATTTACTACTAATATCAAGCCTGATTTTTTTGATACTATCTTTTAGCTTGGTTTCGTCCACATCAAAAATAATATATGATGAGGTATCACGGCCTGATGACACGCTCCAATAAGGCTGCTTTTCTTTCAAAAATACAAAGCCCTTTGCTTGAAAGAAATTGTCTTTTGCTAATTCTTTATATTCTTCATTACCCACCAAAAAATGGGAGGACAAATCCATCTCTTTTTGCTTATCAGTTAGGGGCATATATATACATGGAAACTCCCCTTTGATAGTAGTGGCAGAAGATCGAACTATATAATCTACACCTGCTTCCAATACTTGATTATTTGCATAAAAAGAAAGCTTTTTAGGAAAAGTGTTGATCCTGAATGAATAGGGCTGAGTATAGGAATGATTAATGGGCAGAAGACCGTATTTCTTAAATTTTTTGACCAAGAATTTAGATGCTTTATCATCTCCCTGATTGACATATCCCCTCCCTGAAAAATGCTTTGACGTCAAAATTTTTAAATTTTTCTTCACCAAACTTATATCCTGAGAATATACCAGCTGAAATCCATTGATGACGAAGATCAACAATAGAAGCGTTCTCCAAAGACGCATACATTTATGCATGAGAAAAATTAAATTTCCGCTCCAACATATTCACCAATTTCATATAGGCTTCCGAATCTTCCTCCCAAGTGAAGCGGTATTTTAAAGTGCTGAAATACTGCATGGCATCGTCGAATTTTTTAAAATTATTAAGCGTGTAAATCACGTCCTCATATTTTTGCGCATTGCCACCAAAAAGCTCATTGATAAAATAAAATTTATCATTGATGCCAATGACCGATTTCAAACTTTCTATCCTTCCACTTTGTAATTTCTCTACAATGGAATGCGTGCTTCGGGCTTCAGCCAATTTCTTATTTAAATCGGTGATTTCTTTATTCACTTTTATCTCAGAGAAAAGATTCACCTCCGGAGTAGTATCTTCCAAAATATCATCAAATGAAGATTCAATATGAGGTGGTTTTTCAAATCTTACCTTTTCAACTACATTGCTAACATCTTCCTTAACTTCTGCTATCCTTTCAACATCTTTTGGCTCTCGGCTCTCTTGTCGAACTTCAATCTCACTCTGCGTAGTCATCTCTTCTTGGTCATCCATTTTCTGAGAGTCCCTTTTTATCTCAGCAAGCCTTTCTTGTACAGCATCCACGATTTTGGCAGTCTGTTTTTCTTCTTGATACTCTATTTCATTATTGGCAAGAGAAAAGTCAGTTTGTGAATTCGCCTTCTTTAATTTGATGCTATTCTCATACAATTTTTGAATATTTCTCATGAAAATATCCATTTCGATTTGAGGAATCTCATTTTTATGCTCGTTCATCATCTCGAATTGCTCATTCAAATCACTTAAAATCAAAGCCAATTCTTCTTTCGCTAAATCAAATTTCATAGTCTGCCTTTTTATTTTGAGAAATGGATTGGATTAATGTTGAAGATGATTATTTTTGTTTTCAATATTTTTCCAATATCCGTAAAATATTATTTGCTCTAAAGATAGAATGAAAAAAAGCTTTGTTTTATTGTTTTAGCTTTAATTGTTAAACTACAGATGTTGATAAATATTATCGTAATACATTAAATATCATTTTGTTAAAATATATTGGGGAATGTTTCTAGAGCAAAAAAAAGCGAACGGTGATAAAGTAGGATGGGTAGAAGTTATTGTAGGTTCTATGTTTTCGGGTAAAACTGAAGAACTTATTCGCCGTCTTAACAGAGCTAAGATTGCCAAACTAAAAGTGGAAATATTCAAACCCGGTATCGATGTTCGTTATGACGAAGAAGATGTAGTTTCGCATAATGAAAATTCTATCAAAAGTACTCCCATCGATAGTGCGCAACAGATTTTACTCTATGCCCACGATGTGGATGTGGTAGGCATTGATGAAGCTCAATTTTTTGATAACCAGTTGGCTCCGGTATGCACTGAGTTGGCTAACCGTGGCATACGCGTGATAGTAGCCGGTTTGGATATGGATTTTCAAGCCAAGCCTTTTGGCCCTATTCCACACCTGATGGCTATTGCCGAATATGTGACCAAAGTACACGCCATCTGTATCCGTTGTGGAAACCTGGCGCAATACTCCCATCGTACCATCCAAGGAGATGAATTGGTAGTGCTAGGGGAGACAGAAAGCTATGAGCCCCTCTGTCGCCCTTGTTATAATGCTGCTCGCAAAAGTTAAAACAGACATTATTTTCCTATGTGATGAATGGATCTGCCAAGCGGAATCCATGGTGAATTAACGCCATAATATATAGAATACCAGACTGTTGGTTCAGTTGTGTTGTAAACATACAAGAATTCTTCATACTTTATTAATATGTCCCACATTAATCTTTCATTAAGAATCCACTTCTGAATACACCTATTTTATAAACTAAGCCTATTATTGCAACAAAATTTTTGGTAAATTTGGCGTCCTTTTCCTCTGAAATAGGTAAAAGATAAAATGAGATAAAATCAATAATTAAAACAATAAAACATATCCTATGAAAAGATTTTCTACAATTTTTACAATGCTCGCCATCTTCTTTCTGGCAAGCTCTGTAAACTTATTAACAGCTCAAAATCAGGTGACAAACCCTGGATTTGAAAACTGGACTGCAGGTGTTCCTGACGACTGGACTACCAGTGGTGGCGAGATTACTTTAAGTGAAAACAATACTGATGTTCATGGTGGTGGTGCTAGCTGTGATGTAGTATTTACTTCACAATCAAATCAAAATTTAAAATCAGCCAGTTTCAACGTAACTGAAGGCCAAGAAGTAAATGGCTCTGTTTGGATACTTGATAATGATGCAGCCGGAAGAGCTCGTATCTCTTTAGTATTTGATGCAGGAGGTAATTTCTATGGTGACTATAGTGCTGATGATGCAGCATGGCAAGAGCTGAGTTTCACTTCTACAGTACCTGCCGGAGCTACTTCAGCTTATTTTCAAGTTCGCTTTTACGATGTTTCTGCAAACTGGGACGGCGATTGTGAAATTTTGGTTGACGATGCCTCATTGGTAGCAGGTACCGCTACCACAGTGGCAACTCCGGTAATATCACCTGCCTCGGGAGCTTATGCTAACCCCATTGATATTACCATGACTTGTTCAACTACTGGTGCCACCATCTATTATACAACAGATGGTACAGACCCTGATGATAATAGTACTGAGTATACTGCCAGTTTTCAAATTAGCACCGCAACAACTGTAAAAGCCATCGCTTATAAAGCAGGCATGACCGAAAGTGCTATTGCTACTAATGATTATACTTTCCCTACTGCAATAGACATCAGTACTATTGCCCAATTGCGTACCCAAGCTGTGGGTGGCGGAGATCTTTACCGACTCACAGGTGAAGCAATACTTACTTTCCAACAAGATTTTAGACATCAAAAATATATTCAAGATGCTACAGCAGGTATTTTGATTGATGATAATAGTGGAAATATTACCACAACATACGATATCTATGATGGTATTACCAATATCATCGGACAATTATCGGAATATGGCGGCATGCTTCAGTTTGTTCCCAATGGCGATCCCGGAGCTGCTACTTCAACAGCTAATACTGTTACTCCTCAAGTTGTTACACTTGCACAATTGGGCAGTAATTTCGACGACTATGAATCTCAATTAGTAAAGGTAGAACATGTTGCTTTTGCTGATGCCGGCTCTGATTTTGCCAATGGTACTGCCTATGCTATTTCGGATGCTAGTAAAGCCAGCTATAATTTTAGAACTACTTTCTATGATGTGGATTATATCGGAACAACTATACCTTCCGGTGACCAAGACTTAGTTCTTATCCCTAACTCTAGAACAGATGGAGAATATGTAACCAGCCGTAGCGCTGCAGACATCACTGCTTCATCAACTTCCAACCCTGCAACAAAATTGGATATCACTTCTATTAATAGTGGGAATCCCGTTTATGAAAACCAAGCTTTTACAGTAACAGTACAAGCACAAGATGCAAATGGTGATGCTGCAAATGTAGATACCGATGTTGATGTAACCCTTACTGTTGGAACAGGTACAGGCACTTTAGGCGGAACCATTACCGGAACTATTACTACTGGAACAAATTCGCTTACTATTTCAGGAACAACCTATGGACCCCATGAAAATGGTGTTATTTTAAATGTAGCTGATGATGCCGGAAGCCTCGCTGCAGGTAATAGTGATGCTTTTGATGTTTTAGAAGTAGTAACAGCTAATCTGGTAATTTCAGAGATTATGTATAAAGCCATGCCTGGTGAAGATACTTTAGAGTATTTTGAATTATATAACAATGGAAGCTCTGCAATAAACTTAGAGAACTATGAGGTTACTCAAGGTGTTGATTTAACCTTTGGCAACGAAACCATCAATGCCGGACAATACTTAGTGGTTGCTAAAAATGCCAGTGCCATGCAAGATGCTTTTGGTGTTACTGCCGTTGAGTGGACTGGTGGTGGATTAAAGAATAGTGGTGAAGATATAGAAATAAAAGACCCTAACGACAATGTAGTCGCTTATGTTGATTATGGAAATAGCGATCCTTGGCCAACTCAAGAAACAGGTAAATCTATCCGCTTTTGTGACCCATCCTTAGATAATAATGATGCTGCAAACTGGAGCATTAGTGTGGAATTTTTAGCTACTGTTGGTGGAGAAGACATCTATGGTACACCAGGAGCAGGCTGTGGATCCGCAACATTAAGTGCAGATTTTGAAGCAGACAATACCAATATCACTGCCGGAGAAAGTGTGAACTTTACCGATCTCTCTGCCGGAAATCCAACTTCATGGGAGTGGACATTTAGTGGTGGGACTCCTGCTTCTTCAACCGACCAAAACCCTGCTAATATTGTTTATGATACTCCCGGCGATTACGATGTGAGTTTGACTATTCACCTTGGTGGCGATCAAGATACCGAGACAAAGACAGCCTATATTCATGTGAGCGACCCTACCAACCCTCCGGTTGCAGACTTTGAAGCTGACCAAACAACTATATTTGTTGGACAAGTGATAAATTTCACTGACTTATCAACCAATAACCCAATCACATGGGCTTGGACATTCGATGGTGGGACTCCTGCTTCTTCAACCGATCAAAACCCAAGTATCACTTATAATACAGAAGGAACCTACGATGTAACACTTTATGTGGAAAATAGCGGAGGTAGTGATACCGAAACCAAAACAGCTTATATTACTGTGCTACCAGCTTCTGTAGGCGATATCGTAATTACTGAAATTATGTATAACCCACCTGAATCAAATGACGATACTTTGGAATATATCGAGATTTACAATAATTCTGATAATGTGGTGAATCTTTTCTCCTATGAATTTAATGATGGTGTTACTTATATTTTCCCTCAAATTGATTTAGGTGTTTCTGATTATTTACTCATTGCAAAAGATTCCCTCGCTATCATGAATACCTTTGGGCTGACTGCTTATCAGTGGAACAGTGGTTCTTTAAGTAATGGCGGTGAATTATTAAAACTTGTAAATCCAACAGGAATCACCGTAGACTCTGTTATGTATGCCGATACTGCTCCTTGGCCTGAGGCTGCTGATGGCAATGGCCCTTCTATTACCATTTGTGACCCATCCACCGAAAACTCTGTAGGTGATAACTGGCATGCTTCTGTTAACTTTTTAGCTGTTAACGCCAATAATGATTCTATTTTTGGATCTCCCGGTATGGCAGCTGCTCCTGTTGCAGATTTTGTTGCTGATGTAACATCATTCCCCGGCACCGGTGGACAAGTTCAATTTACTGACCTTTCTACTTGTAATGCAGACACTTATGCTTGGGAGTTTGAAGGCGGAACACCTGCTACTTCATCAGATACCGATCCTATTATTACGTATTCTACTGCCGGTGACTTTGATGTAACTTTAACAGTAAGCAATAACACCGGAAGCAACACCTTGACCATGATCAATTACATCCATGTGGGTGTAGGAACAATGGAGCAAAGTTTGGAAAACATTAGTGTGATGCCTAACCCATCAACAGGATACTTCAAAATTATCAATCCTAATCACGAAGAGATGTATATTTCTGTTTACAGTGTCTTGGGCGAAGTAATTATTGAGCATCAAGCTGTTAATGGTGACGATTCTATTGATTTACTTTCTCAAGAAAACGGTGTGTATCTTTTACAAATTATCGCCAATGGACAAAAGAAAACTATGAGAATAATTAAACAATAGTTATTCATGCAGAGATTTGTCTATCCTGAATAAATAATGGCAAAAAGAGAAGCTGTTTTTAAAGTGATAATTATAAATAATTAATTACCTTTGGAAACAGCTTTTTTCAAACTGTTTAAAAGATATTTTTAATTATAAAATAATGATAACTAATAATTTAAAACTTAAGCTTATGAAAAAAATTACTTATTTAGTGATGGGTTTTTTGCTTATTACTATGGGTTCTTTTGCCCAAAACTCAGTAGAAAACCCCGGTTTTGAGACTTGGAATGCAGGAAATCCTGATCCTTGGGCTGCCGATGGTGGTGCCATTACACTTAGTCAAAATACTACGAATTTCCATGAAGGGGCTTCAAGCTGTCAAGTTGTATTCACCAGTCAGGATAATCAATATCTAAACTCCAACACTTTTTCTGTCACTCCCGGCGATCCTTTTGTAGCCAGCATGTACGCTTTTGATAACGATACTTCGGGAAGAGCTCGTTTATGTGTTATTTTTGAAGGAGCCGATAATTATTATGGCGAATATAGCGAAGACCTAGAAGAATGGCAGTTGATTAGTTACGAAGGAGTGGTACCTGATGGTGCTACCGAAGCTAAGGTACAATTGCGTTTTTATGATGTTTCAGCTAGCTGGGACGGCGATTGCCAAGTATTGGTTGACGAGACAGGATTTGTTGTAGATAACACTGTTAAGCCTGAGCCTTCTAACTATCCTACCGACTTTGCAGCTGCTGCTAGTGGTGTAAGTGCCAACCTTTCTTGGGCTGATGCCACCGGAGACCAACTTCCTCAAAACTATTTAGTTTTTGCTTCTACTACTGATTCATTTACTGCCCCTGTTGATGGCACTCCTGTTGCCGACGATAGCGACATCTCTGATGGATTAGCTGCTATCAATGTGTCTTATGGTACAGAAGCTGCTAATTTTAGCGGATTAGCTGCCGGCGCTACCTATTATTTCACTATCTATCCATATACCAATAACGGAGCTGATATTGATTATAAAACTGATGGAACAGCTCCAACAGCTAATGTGACTATGCCGGATGTAACTGTTATCAACTCCGAAGATTTTGAAGATGATACTTTTGGCGAATGGTCTGCATATAGTGTTGTGGGTGACCAATTATGGGAAATTGCAGCATATGGTAACCCCGGTAATTGCGCAAAAATGTCAGGCTATGATGGTGCTGCTTTTGATAACGAAGACTGGCTTATTTCTCCGGCTTTCAACCTAGATAACTATACGGGCGAAGTATTCAGCTTTGAAACATCCATGAACTATACCGGCCCTGCTATGGAACTATTAATCTCCAACGATTATGAGTCCGGCGATCCAACAACTGCCACTTGGGAGTCTATTGATTTTGTACCTTCTCCTGGTAGTTGGACTTGGACAGCTTCTGGAGATATTGATTTGTCAAGCTATACAGGTAGTGTTCATTTAGCTTATAAATTTACATCTACCACCAGTGGATCTGCTACTTGGGAAGTCGACAATATTTTATTGACAGGTACCATGTCGAACAATATTAACGAAAATGAAAATATAGAGTTTAGCGTTTATCCTAACCCCGGTTCAGGAATTTATCAAATTCGCAATGCTCAAAAACAAGATTTTCAAATCTCTGTTTATAATATCTTAGGTGAACAAGTCATGAATACTATTGATGCCAATAGCGATTATACACTAGATATTCAAAATCTGGAAAATGGTGTTTATTTTCTACAAGTGATGAGTCATAACCAAAAGAGAGTTATTTCTTTGGTGAAAAGATAGGGAACATCTTCCCTTTACATTAAAAAAAGCAGGCTATGATTTAGTCTGCTTTTTTTTATTTCTTTGCCAACTCATCACAAATCACCTCATGGTCATAAGTTCTATCATGTATCACTGCAAAAGGAATAACACTATCGCCTAAGTATGTGAAAAAATTGGCAATAGTTTTCAATCCTGTCCATTTCTGTTAGGTGGCTATCTTCAATATTGAACCCACTCGATTTTAAAACCTTAAAAGCTGATTCAATCTGCCATCTTTGTTTGTATAAGAATTTAGATTCTTTTGGCTCGTTGAAAGAGATAATAACCTGAAGTACAGGTTTCCCTTCCTTGCTCATAACTTTTGAGCCGGATCGGTAGCACAGCTAGTCATTAACCCTTACAATTTTACGATGAAATACAAACTGGTTCAGCTGTAGAAGAGTTGCCACGTTTATTTCATTATGGTAAACAAAACAGGGAAGGCAACCCCTTGATACACTAGTTTATGTCGGTAATTTCAAAAATTGTCATGTGCCAAGAATAAGGATAATAAAATATAAATAATAATAATGATTGGAAAGGCAGTAATATGCAAGACTGCCAAAAGGATGATGCTGATGAGGATAAAAGAGATCCTGAGTTCATTTCCTTTCCAGATGAATTGTTTAAATTTTAGGGCAAAGAGAGGAAGTTCTGCCACTAATAGTGAAGAAAGTAGCAGAGAGAGCACGAGCAAAATATAGTAATTATGCAGCTCCACGAGATGAAAGCTCCAAACGCCGGATATGATAAAGGGCAGACTACCAATAAATAAGGAGTTGGCAGGTGTTGGGAGCCCGATAAAACTTTCTGTCTGACGCGTATCGATATTAAATTTTGCCAATCGAAAAGCCGATAGTACAGGAATGATAAGAGCCGCATAGGGAGCTATATTAAGAGAGCCAATGGTCACATCAGGAAGGTTGGGGCTACTTTTCATCAGTTGAAACATGATAAAGCCCGGAACTACGCCAAAGCTTACCATATCAGCCAGTGAGTCCATTTGTTTTCCCATTTCAGAGGAGACTTTTAATAGACGAGCCGTCATGCCATCGAAGAAATCGAAAAAAGCACCCAAGCCCATCATAAGGGCAGCGGCCGTTAAATCACCCTGAAAACTAAACATAATGGCAATGATACCACTTAAGAGATTCAGCGAGGTGATGATATTTGGAATTTGTTTTTTCATAGGTTTTTCAATTTTATTATGGAGTTATTTCTCCCATACCACGTCGCCTTTACCAAACTCGTGCGCAAATTTCCGTGCCAATACAAATAAGAAATCCGAAAGGCGGTTTAAATATTTTATTGCCATCTCGTTAGGCAATTCCGGGGTTTGAACTTTTATGGTGAGTCTTTCGGCTCGGCGGCAAATGGTACGAGCAATATGGGCATGAGAAGCCAAGATATGACCACCGGGTAAAATAAACTGTGTCAGGGAGGGTAAATGTTCGTTCATCCGGTCTATTTCCTCCTCTAAAAGCAGGATGTCCTCTTCATGCAGCTGAGGCATCTTCTCCAATGTCTTCACCGAATCGGAAGCCACACACGAAGCCGCAGTAAAAAGTCGCCTTTGTATCATCAGCAATAATTCGATAAGCTTTGGATCTTTGCTCAAATCACGTATCATGCCCAAATGCGAATTCAGCTCGTCGATGGTACCATAAGCATCCACTTTGTCATGATATTTAGGCACTCTAGACCCACCAATCAGCGAGGTTTCACCTTTGTCACCTGTTTTTGTGTAAATTTTCCAAGCCATAACATACGTTTTTTAACCTCAGTAAAATTTTTACTAAGGCATATACAAAAGTAAAGGTTTTATTGGAAAGGCTTTGTTATTTTTCATAGCAATTAGAGCTAATGTCTTCTTTTTATTTCTGCGAGTTAAAAATCTGAGTTTCCTTTTACTTATTGCATTTGGACTTCACATTATGAAAATTCATGAATTATTCAGGCTAGATGTTTTGAATAAATTCCGATAGATCATCTGCAGTTTTGAGCTCTAATTTTTTTCTTAGTTTATAACGGGCGCTTTTAATGCTGTTAGGTGAGAGGTTGAGCACTGCTGCAGTTTCCTTAATATTCAAATTGAGTTTAATCAGCGCACAAAGACGTAAATCATGGTTTGTGAGTTTTGGGTTGATTTCTTTCAGACTGTCGAAAAAAGTATTGTTAATCTGCTCAAAATACATTTTAAACACCTCCCAATCGTCATCGGCTTTTATGCTTCGGTTTATTTGTCTTTTCAGCTTTCTGAAGCTTTCTTCCAAATTGTCCGGTTTCTTTACAATAGCCACAATGCTGTCATTTACTTCCTGAAGCAACTTATTTTTTTGCATCATATTAAGTGCATGGGTAGTGAGTTGTTTGGTTTTATGTTCAATATCTTCGGTAAGTTTTTGCTGTTCTACTTGGTTTTTTAGCAGTTCGGTAGCCATTAGTTTTTTTTCAGTTTTATGGAGTTGTTTGGTTTTCTTTCGCCGGACCATATAGGAGCTAATAATGCCTGTTGAAGACAAGATAATGACTAATAACAGAATGATTAATAATAAGCGTATTTGCTGATCTCGTTCTTGTTGCTTTTTTAAGTTATTAATAGCTGTTTCTCTTTTAGAAACTTGATATTTCACCTCCATTTCTGTAAGTTTCTTGTCGCTTTCGATACTAAAAAGGCTGTCAGATAATTGTTTACTAATCTTTAAATAATGATAGGCACTATCAAATTGTTTGGCTAAAGCATACAAATTTTCAAGGCGGTAGCTAGAAAACAATTTATATTTATCCGACTCATATTTCATAGATAATAAATATGCTTTTTGGTAGTAATTTATGGCTGAACTATTATTCCCATTCGATTGCTCATATTGTCCTTTTTGATAATTGTAAAATATCTCGGATTCTTTTTCTGGATACTCAGGCAGGAGTCTTAGTGTTTTGTCCAAATAGATATTTGCAGAATCATATTTTCGTTGTCGAATTAAATTTTGAGCTTGGTTTAAATATACTGTGGATAAAAAATAATCTAAATGAAGTTTTTCATAAATGTCCATACTTAAAAAAGTATAGTGTTTTGATTTTTCAATACTATCCATTAAGAAATAGATCGTTCCAATATTGGTTAGCGTGTTTGCAATCACTGAGCTATCTTGAGCTTGTTTGGCAATATCTAAAGATAGAAATTGATATTTTAGACTCAGATCAAACTTCATTAACTCATTATAGGAGCTGCCAATACTACTCAATATGATAGCTTGTCGCCATCCTCCTCTTTGTTGGTCAGCAATTTTATTTGCTAATAAATAATATCGAATGGCATCTTGATAATGAGCAGTATGATAATAACAATTGCCAATATTTGTTAGTAAACTCATTTCACGGTTTAATCTTCTCGAAAAATCTTTATTCAAAGAGTCTTGAATCAGTAGTTTAGCTCTTTCTATATATAAAAGTCCGCTATCCAATAGCACTATCGCATTTTCGTAATCTGAAAATACAATCTGACAAACTCCCAAGGCATTATAGCTGTCAGCAACATCCAATACCAATTTATGTTGAATACTTATTTCAGCAGCTTGTCGTGCATAATAAAAAGCAGAATCGGTGTTTTCGTACATCAAGTCCCAAGATAAATGAATAAGAGTTTTAGCTCTGGCATCGGTGCTAATTGTTTCGGATTTTAACAGGCTTAACAAACTGTCTTTTTCACTAATGGCATGTAAAGGATTGACTATTAACAGTAAGATTCCAAAGAAATAAACTCTTTTTAGAAAAAGATTTCGATATCTCAGCCTATCAATGATAAAGTGTTTTGTCGCCATATCTATTAAAATTTCATGGATACTATTTCTAATGGCAGCTCATGATTAAATGTGTTCAACAAATTTAGCAATATACCTATTAATAAATAGGCAGGCTCAAAAATAATTCTTAGGAAAAAATATAAACAACTAAAAAACAGTGTAATATAAAACAGAGTATAGATAAAAGCATACCATAAACATACCTACTATTCATGATAGGCATACTTCACGCCTACCTCAATTATTAGGTTTTAGGCAAGTATGCCAGTAGTATTGCAGAAAATCATTCACTTTGAAAGTATTTGAGAAAAAAGAAGATAGCTTCATAAATTTACTACACCATATGATGAATATCATGATATATGCAATCGAAAATCATATTTACATTCAATCCAATGAAATGATGCAGGATGTTCGTGTAGATATCAGATCATGTGAAGGGAAGTATTTAAAAAGTTGTGATATAAAAAACTCCTGTTATGAGAAGATTGAAATGGGCTCTAATTTAGGAAAAGTGAGAGTGAGGATTACCGGAGACAAACGATATATAGAAAAGCAAATAATTGTTTAATAGATTATACTAGAATTAAGAATTATGAAGAAAAAATACAAATTGCTTCTTGGCTTGACGATAAGCCTGTTTTTTGGGATTTCATCTGCTTTTAGTCAGAATCAATATTATTTGGATTTAGATGCCAGCAATAGTTATCTGTATTATCCGGATGATTTAAGCCTCAGCTTAATGGATGGGGCCATCGATTATACTATTGAAGCATGGGTGTTACCTGTTTCCGGAAGGGTGAATGATGGAGATGTAATCCTTTATAGAGATCAGAGCTTTTCGTTAACAATGTATGATGGCAATGGCGATGGTATTGTGGCTGATTTTTATTTTTCAGTTTTCGATGTTGCCACAAGTTCATGGATAGATTACCATACCTTAAACGATCATAATTTATCAATGGATGCATGGAATCATATCGCCATTATTAATAACTCGATGGATAACACCTTGGAATTGTATGCCAATGACGCAGATGTCTCCTATTCATTGTATGCTGCACAGCCGTTAAGTCCGTCTACTACTACATATAATTTATTTATTGGAGCGGATCAAATGGCTTCTCCTAATCATTCTTTTGGAGGTTATCTCGATGAAATCCGCTTAAAAAACATAGCAGAAGTTCCCAGTAGTTTGCAGATGTATACGTATAGACAAGAATATCTTGTGGATGGAAATACGGCCGCCCTGTTTCATTTTAACGAAGGTAGTGGAACAGCAACAGTGAATGTGGCTAGTGGTAATAATGCTACACTCTACAATACGATTACCTGGAGAAGTTGGAGGTATAAATCAGGACGGAGTCTCCCTTTATATACTACATTTCTTTGGAATGGAACATTCTCCGGATCGAGTTTGTACGGCCCCAATTGGGACACGGGTGAATGTCCTTCTGAATCGGATGATGTTATTGTTCCAAGTGGGACTGCCAACAACTTAGAGATAGCTGAGAATGATAATTTTAAGGTGATGAATCTTACTTTAGAATCAGGTGCAACTATGAGTATATATGGTGTTGGATTTGCTACGATTCAAAATCTGGAAATAGAAGCCTCCGCTGTGTTGAATCTGGAAAGCTTCTTAACAGTGGAGAATACGCTTATCAATGGTAATGGAGCAAATGGTATTATAATTAAATCATCAGGTAATGAAATAGGTTCGCTGATTCATGACCAATCAGGAATAGATGCTACTATTGAAAGACATATTGATTCATATAATCCAGGTGATCCTGATGATGGTTGGCATTATCTGTCATCTCCTGTTGGTGATTACACAATTGCGTCTAGCGATTTTGAACCTAGTGCTAATGATGATTTATTTGCTTGGGATGATGCTACCGGAATGTGGCTGAATTATCACGGAACAGGTTTTACGGAACTTGAAAAAGGCATAGGTTATTTATGTGCTTTTCAACATTCCGCTACCCATACATTCGCCAATAGCACGATAAACGTAAGCGATGTGGTATTTAATAACATCGGACAAAATTCAACTTGGGAACTATTAGGCAATCCCTTTTCATCTGCAATTGATTGGAATTCGGGGAGTTGGGGCAAGATAAATATCAATGGGGCGCAGGTTTATAGCAACGACTCACGAAACTGGTCTCCTGCAGGAGTCATCCCGGCCACAAATGGTTTTATGGTAGAAGTAAACCATCCTATTAACCAAATTACTATTCCCGCCGATGCAAGAGTTCATGACACGCAAACTTGGTATAAAAACGATAAGGTAAAAGACAATACCTTGGAGATAAAGCTCATGGGCGACCAAGACAAAGGCTGGGATTATACCACCATTGCTTTTAACGAGGCTGCAACCGAATCCTATGACCCTGAATATGATTATCATAAGTTATATGGTCAGCCATCAGCTCCTCAAATATATACTTTGAACTCTGATTCCGAAGAATTTTGTGTGAATACCATGGCTATGCCGGAACCTGAAAAAATTGTTCCACTCCATATCAGGATTGGCTATAATGGCGAATATCAAATTTCCGTTAAAGAGAACAGTGTAGAAACAGAAGGCAATATTTATCTGGAAGATTTAAAAACAGCTAGTTTAACAAACCTTTCAAATGTCAAAAAATATACATTTCGAGCAATAAAGGGGGAAGAAACAGATAGATTCCTGCTCCACTTTAACAGCACTACAGGAGTAGAAAATATCGAAAGCGCATCCGATATTCATATATACTCATATGCTAAAAGTATCTATATAAATTCTGCAGAAGCCATTATGGGCGATATCAAAATATTAAACATAGGAGGCCAGATAGTTTATTCCCAGCATCTATCAAAGTCTAATATGCATTCCGTCTCAGTTCCAGCTTTAAGAGGAGCCTATTTGGTTCAATTTATCGGAGAAGGAAAGCTCAGTACACAAAAAGTAATCATTCAATAAAAAATATTCTGTCATGAAAAAAAAGATACAAATTTCTATCATCAGTTTTGTTATCAGTTTAGTATTTCTTATTCCACTAAGCTTGAGTGCCGATCCTCCCCCAACTATGCCCGGTAATCATGGCACTAGCAACGACCAGCCTCCCGGGGGTAGCGCTCCAATAGGAAGCGGCTTAGTGCTATTTATTACTCTATCGGCTGCTTATGGTAGTAAAAAAGTTTATGGTTTTAAGGAGACCAAATAGTTTTTAATTACATCAATATACCAAATTCACGGGTGGCTATCTGCATTTTTTAGATAGCCACCCCCTGAATCATCAGCCCATTTTAAATTGTCACCCAACGTCTTAATAATTCCCAATTTTTTCATATATTTGTCACACGCAAATACATCAAACCATTTCTTTCCTAAAAATATAAACAGAAAACTAGGGGTTTTTATGCACTTGGCTCATCTGATATATATTAAAGAACTCTTTCGAACCCAAACCAAGCATAACCACCGAACAATATTAAAGAGAT
>Ga0256913_10000788_pt1 | contig 16455 bp, 29 predicted proteins | sample Axial_MatmetaG_FD_185970 | JGI IMG/M metagenome (GOLD analysis project Ga0256913, IMG submission 185970) | Deep-sea worm associated microbial mat communities from Axial Seamount, Juan de Fuca Ridge, Pacific Ocean - Axial_Mat | ecosystem: Environmental > Aquatic > Marine > Oceanic > Microbial...
TATTTAGAATAAATTTTATTTTATTTAAAAAACTTTTTATATAAAAAAATATAAAAAATAAAAAAAAAAATATAATTAAAATGGCGAAAGAAGATTTTTTAAAAATGGATGATGATATAGTTTCTTATATTAAAGAAATAGAAAAGGGGTTTAATTTACCAATTGATATTACTTTTACTTATTTGACAAATGTAAAACAAAAACAATTAATTAAATTTACAAAAATACCTGATATGTATGCTAGTTCTAATGCGTTAAATTCTGATATTATAGTTGTTGTAAATGATGAATATTTTTATAATTTTGATGATAATATTAAGAAAATTTTAATTGAAAAAGAATTTGATAGAATTGATTTTAATTTTGAAAAGGGAATAATTAAATTGATAAATCCAAAAATTAGTGTAAATAGTGGTTTTGTAGATAAATATAGTTGGAAACTAGTATCTAATGCGATAAAATTAGAAGAAGAGTTTGAAAAACAAAGAAAAGATAAAGATTAAAAAAAAAATAAAATATAATGAAAAAAACAGAAAAGGAATTATTAAATATAGAAGATTATGATGTTAAGTCAACAGATGACATTATAAATTTTGATTTTAATTCAAATAATAAATTTGATATTGAAGAATCATATGAATTAATAAAACATATGAAAAAACCAAAAGAAACTAAAGAATTAATTGAAAAAAGAGATGCTGATAAAATAATAGATGAAACATCGTCTAAATATTTAAATAATGATTATGTTAATGTAATGAATGATGGTTATAATAATTTACAATCATTATTGAAAAAATATGATGTGAATTCAGATTTAGTAAAAAAAATGACAGAAAAAGATAAAGATAAAATTTATGGTATTGCTGAATATTTATTTAATGAATATCAATTAAAATTAAATAAAATGGATTTTAAATTTGATTTAACACAGGATGAATGGAAATTCATGAATGATGTAATTAAAAATAAATTAGAATATGATCAAAATGAAATTTTTCAATTAAAAGAAGTAAGAGAACAATATTTAGATATGGCAGAAGATATTTATAAATCAAATCCAAATGTTAATATAATACCAACAATAATAAATGTTAATAATTTGATAATTTTATATCATTTAATTTCAAAATATAAAGTTAAAGGTTTAAATAAAGGACATTATTCATTTTTATCATTATTGACAAAAATAGCTGATCGTATTAAATTATTTAATGCATATACATTATGGGTTCAACGTTTATCGGATGATTTTAAATTATGGGGAGGTTCTTTAACTCCTGTTGATAATTTGGATGATGATAAAAAGAAATAAATCAAAATATTATAAAAAAAACGTATTTTACTATGTTAAAAAGTTCAAATAAAGTACAATATATTGATAAATCATATATAGAAAAAAGAAAAATATTAAGAAAATTTCATTTTCAATCAAAAGTTTCAAATGAAATTATTAATGAAATATTATATAAAGTAATTAAAAAAGTCAGATATCATTATTTATTAGATTCGAATGATTTTTTACAAAACTTATTAATTGATGGTTATATTTGTTATGAAAAAAAATATATTAATGGTATATTAATATCATTAATACCGATAGATGTTGTTAATTTAACAATAGATTACGTTGATAATGAAACAGTTTATATATTAAATAAAAATAAGGATAATCAACAAATATTTACAAGTGATCAAATTATATATATTATGTCTCCAACAAATTCATATATTTCTATTGTTGAAATGATTTATTTAAATATTATGGATAATCACAGTAAATATACAATTAAATATCATATTAATAATATAATTAAATTATATAATGATATTATATTAAAATTAAAATAAAAAAATGAAAATTAAAATAATAAATAAAAGTAATTTTGAATTACCAAAATATGAAACAAAAGGTTCAGTTGGTATGGATATTAAAGCAAATATTAATGAATCAATTAAACTTATTAAAAATAAACAAGTATTGATACCAACTGGATTGTATGTTGAATTACCAAAACCATTAATTGATAATTATACAGGGGAAGGTTATGGTTATGAAATTCAAATTAGACCTAGAAGTGGTTTATCTGCTAAACATGGTATTATTGTTGTTAATTCACCAGGTACTATAGATTGTGATTATAGGGGTGAAATAAAGGTTATATTAATGAATTTATCTGATAATGTATATACTGTTAAAAAAGGAGATAGAATTGCTCAGATGGTTGTAAATCGATTTGAAAGGGTATTATGGAATGATGTAGATGAAATAAATGAAACTAGTAGAAATGATGGTGGTTTTGGACATACTGGAAAATGATTAATTTTTATTAAATGTTTTATTTAATACTGATTTAATTGCATTAATACCATTTTTATTTATATTTCTTGTACCTATTCCAGCAAAATTTTCAGTTAAAATAGGAATTTGTGTTTTTATAAATTTTTTGTTTTCAAAATCCCATTTGTACCATAAGTTATCATCTTGATCAAATACATATGTCTTTTTATTGTGTTGTATAGATAACATGACAGCATAACCAGTCCCACCGTTAACAATATTTGTTTTTTTGTTTATTGTTCCAATTGCTATTATTGATTCAGAATTTTTTACTTGAAACCAATTTCTAGATAATAAATTTTTTATATATGGTTTTAGTTTAAATAAATATCTATTCATTAATTTAGATATATTAACAATTTTTTCCCATCCTTCATTTAATTCTTCTGGTGTTAATATTTTATTATTTGATGATAAAGAATAATGATTTTTAAATGAATATGATATAGATTTTATATTATATTTTTCCCCTATAATTTCCCATGCTGTATCAGAACCCTTAGCTCCTCCTGTATGATTAGTGTAATTCATATTATAAAAATACAATATTATATTTTATTTAAAAATTTTTTTATTTCATTTTTTAAATTATTTATATCACTTGAATTTTCTATGATATAATCATATTTATAATTTAATACATAATCATCTGATTGATTATTATATAATTTGTTAATATATTCATTTCTATTTATTAATAATGTTAAACAATTTTCCTTATAAAAATTTTTTAATTTGTTAATTTCATCTATTTCTCTAATATGAATAAAATAAATATTATTTTTAATATTTATTTTATTTGTTTCACAATATTTGATATCGGTATTTATTTTGTCAATAATATAATTTAATGGACCATCATTAAATTGTACCCATGATTTTTTAATATCGGATATAAATTTTCTATATTTATTATCTTTTTCACCATTCCAATAAAAACACAAATTAACAATATCTTTTATTTTATCAACAGAAGAAAAATTTTTTATTCTATATGGATAAATGTCGGTTAGTAATTTAACAAATGTGTCTTTACCAGATCTTGGTTTACCATTAATTATTATTACTTTCATATTTATTTTTAATTTTTAAATTATATTCATACCATAATTTATTTTTGGTAATTCCAATTTTTGTTTTACAATTATTACAAATAATATATTTTTTTGTTTTATTATTAGATATATTTTTTCCACATATAGGACATTTTGTTATATCAGTTAATTTCATATTTATATTAATTTTTTTTAATAGGATTTAAAAAAACAAACATTCGTCTATTTTCTAATTTTGGCATATTTTCAGGTATACCAAAATCAGATAAATTATCAACAAATTTTAATAATAATAATTTACCAGTATCAACAAATTGTATTTCTCTTCCAGAAAACCAAACAGAAATTTTTAATTTATTTCCTTTAGTCAAAAAATTTTTTGCATGTTTAAGTTTGAAATTTAAATCATGTTCACCTGTGTTATAGGTTAATCTAATTTCTTTTATTTTAGTTTTTTTTGTATTTTTTTTATTTTCTTTTTCTTTATATTTTTTTTCATATAAAAATTTATTAAAATCAATAATTTTACAAACAGGTGGATTTGATGTTGGAACTATTTCAACTAAGTCCAGATTTATTTTGTTTGCTATTGATAATGCTTCTTGTATTGTTACAATTCTACTTTTAATATTATTTCCTGTGATTCTAACTTCTGGGTGTTTTATACTTTTGTTTATATTATATTTTTTCATATTATAATTTATATATCTTTTTTATTTTTGTTTAATAAATGTGTATAATGTTTAATAAAATTATTATAGTATGTTTTCATATTTTGTTTACCAATTGGATTTGATGTATGATATCGTATTTCAGTTGGTAAATTTAAATTATTATTTATAATATAGTTAGTTAACCATTTAATTGAGTCGTAACCAGTATTTGTTTCACCTAAATCATGATCTAAGCTAATTATATTTGGTATACCTTTATTTTTAATAATTTTTTTAAAATCATTAAAATTTCTAACAATAATCCATTTTGTTAAATTATAATAAACCATATTAGGTGTTCTGCAGTCATCTAAAAATAAATTGTACATAATTAATATTTTTTTACAAAAATAAACTATTTATTAATAATAAATAGTTTATTTTGATTTTTTTTTGATATATGTTTAATATTATTAAATGTTTTCTTTTTGATATCTTTAATATTATTGACATTGTATTCTTTTTCTATAATTAAAAAATATTTTTCAAATATTTTAGAAATGTCTAATTCTATTTTTGTCATGGTATATTTATATATAAAAATATAAATATGTTATTTTACCCATGAACTTATTGAATGAACTTGTCTTTTTATTCTTCGTTTTCTATAAACACCATCTCCTTCTCTGGAACCAGCAATATTAGTATTACCTTCAACTGTAAAATAAAAATTTCTATTTTCACCATCGTAAAATCCAATGTGAGCTAATCTATTTTTGGAATTAAACCAAATACCAATTAAATCACCATATTTAGGGTTTCTATTTTTTAATTTATTTCTTACATAGATTAGTTTATTTTCTGGAAAATATGAAGGAACCCATGCTGGATATTTTAAATCAAGTGTGTCACCACAATTTAAAAATGTCCAATAAACAAACGATGCACACCAGGGATAACCTTTACTTAAACCAGCTGATTTTAAATATTTTTCAACATCATCACCATCATTATGTCCAGTTAATTCTCTAATACCAATTTGACTATAATATATTTTTTTTAAACATGTTCTTTCATTATAATCATTATTATTTATAGTAGTATCAATATTATTATTATTATTATTATTTATAGGTAAAAATAATATTTGATAACAATATATTTTATTATTTATTAAACCATTGAATTCTTTAATATCATCTATTGATATATTATATTTATTAGATATAATTGATAAGTTATCACCAGGTTTTACTTTATATCTAATTATATTACTCTGGCTAAAAGAATTATACCCAAAAATAATAAGGAAAATAACCATAATACTACTTTTGATTTTTCCCATTGTGTCATTTTATTATTTTTTAAATTTGGTCCCAATACATCATCTAAATATTTATAAACATTAGGAAATGCTATTTTCATATATATCCAAACTATTCCAGAAAATATAAAAAATTGGATTATAGTAAATAATATAATTTGAAAAATTCCAGCATCATAAGTTGCAGAAGTTGGATCAATCCAACGTAAAAAATCACCACTAAAATACCATAATATAAAGGCAATTGGTATAGTAACAAGTTCAGACCATTTTGCAAAAAATGATAATATTTTTTTCATTATATTCATAATAATTATTATATTTAGTAATATATATAAATAAATAAAAATGATTTTTTTAAAAAAAAAAAATTATATATACAATAAAATTAAATAAAATTATGAAGATGAAAAAATTTATAGAATTTAATGAACATAAATATTATGATGAATGGGATATACCAGAATATAAAAATGATGATAATATAGAAGATGATAATGATAATGATAATGATAATGATAATGATAATGATAATAACAAAGAAACAGAAGAAGAATTTAAGAAAGAATTAAAAAAAACAAAAGTTCATTTAAGATATACAACAACATTTAAAAAAATTTTAAAGAAGTTAAATGTTATAGATAATGGAAGAAAAGGTAAGATAGGAATAGCGGATAAATTTTTAACGGATTTTAAAAAATTAGAAACAAATATATCATTTTTTGATGTTGTGGATGATGATAATGTTAAATTATCATATTTACCGAAAAATAGAATATTAGGATTTAGACGAGTGATAAATCCAAAAAGTAAAAAATACAAATTATTAGATGATAAAGATAATACTGTATATAAAAGTACAATGAGACAAAAATTAAGATTAGGTAGAATAATTAATAAATTATGGAATAATGAATTTACAGCTGAACAAATAGAAAAATTTGTTAATGATTATAAAGCTGAACATGACATGTTACATGGGAATATTAATATAAAATTAGTATCTGGTAAAGATATAGCTTATTGGTATGATTATCATAAATATGCACCTGGTGGAACATTAAATAAATCCTGTATGAGAGCTGTTGGTAAAAATAGATTAGCATTATATGTAGATAATCCTGAAAAAATAAAATTGGCTATTTTTACAAAAGGTGAAAAATTAGAAGCAAGAGCACTAGTATGGGAAACAAATCAAGGTGTTTATATGGATAGAATATATTATACAGAAGATCATTTGGCTAATTCATATGTTGCGTATGCTGATAAAATGGGGTGGATGTGTTATAATAAAAAAAATCAAATAAAAAAACAATTAGTAGTTAATTTAGAACATGGAGATAAAAAATATTATGCAAATCACCCATATTTAGATTCATTTTCTTTATCAAGAGATGGTAAACGATTAGTATGTTGTTAAAAATAAATTAAATAAATGTTTAACTATAAAGAATTTTTAAATGAAAAAAAATACACACATAAAAAATTAAGTTCAAGATTTTGGAATAATTATCAATTTGATCAAAAGGTAAGAAAAAAATTATTAAAAATATCAGATGATTTCTTTAAATCATTGGAAATTGATTTACCAATTGAAGAAATTAAATTAACAGGATCATTAGCTAATTATAATTACACAAATAATTCTGATTTAGATATTCATATTATTATAGATTTTGATAAATATAAAGGAAATACGAAAGTTTTAAATGAAATGTTAAAATCTAAAGGATTTATATGGAATTTAAAACATAATATAAAAATTAAAGGAGCTGATGTAGAATTATATGTTCAACCTAAAACAGAAAAACATATATCAACTGGATTGTTTTCATTATTAAATAATGAATGGATTAAAAAACCGAAATATACAGATCCTGATGTTGATGAAGATGATGTACAAAGTAAATATGATAAATGGGTATCAGATATTAACAATTTATCAAAATCAATAAAGAAAAAAAATATAGATATAAAAGATTTATATAAAAAAACAGAAAAAATGAAAAATAAATTAAGAAAATTTAGAAAGAAAGGATTAGAAAAAGGAGTTGGTGAATTTTCTGTTGAAAATGTAGCATATAAAAAATTAAGAAATGATGAATATATAGATGAATTATATGATTTAAGTTATAAATTATATGATATGATATTTAGTCAATAAGTAGTATATGTTTTATTTACAAAATCGATATTTTTAATTGTTTCAAAAATGATATCATTTCCTATTATACCATCAATTGTTTTTATATAATTAAATGAAAATACATTATTTAATGTTGTTAATTTTATTGTTTTAAATATAATGTTTTTTTTAATTATATTACCTATGATAATATTATCTATAGTTATTTCATAACTATCTATTGATTTATTTATTCCATGTATAGATGATTTGTTTTTTGGTGTTTTTAATGTAAATTTATTAATTTTATTAAAATCAATAATACTAGTAGATGATCCAGTGTCTAATAAAAAAGATGATTTAATATTATTAATATTAATATCAATTAATATAATTGGTTTTTTATTAATATTAATAATATTTAATGGAAAAATCATATATTTAAAAATATTTTAAATTTTAATTTTTTTTGAATCATCAACAGATGATGATCTAAATGTTGATGTGTAGTTACTTATTTTAGAATAAGCGTTTAATACACCTGTATCATTAAAATCGAAATTCATAGTTCTATTTTTTGATATACCAATTTTACTACCTTCTTTAAAGGAATCTTGATTAGCACCTAAATATAAAAAAGACCAATTTTTTTTATCTTCTTTCTTTTTGATCAATTTTAATATTTCATTTTTAGTGTAAATCCTACTTGAATTTTCTTCTCCATCTGTAATAATAACAAATAATACTTTATTAGGTTTATTTTCTGATTTTTTTATTTTTTTATTTACAGATTTAATTGTTTTACCTAAACAATCATATAATGCTGTTGTACCAATAGTATTATAAATATCACTTGTTAATTCACTAACTTCATTGATATCTACACCATCAAAAATAATTTCTTCATTATCTGGAGAACTAAATAAAATTAAAGAAAAAATAGTTTTATCTTTAATTTTTTTTTGTTCAAATAAGAATTCGTTAAAACCTTCAATAGTTTTTGATTTTAGTGGACTCATTGATCCTGATTTATCAATAATGACTACAATTTCAGTTAAATTTTTCATAATAATATTTTTTTTATTATATGAAAATATATATGAATTGTTTAAAATTAATCCCAATCAATATTAAAATCTACATTATTATTATTACTTTTATCATTTGAAAATCTATTTGAACTGAAATAAAATACAGTTTTTTTATTTCCATTGGTTTTATAACATCCAATATCTATCATTCCGTTATCTTTAATTCTAGATATTTTGTATGAATCATATGTTGTTAAATATTTAATAGCGTAATCTGGTAAATTATTGAAATTTAGATTATTTAAATATACAATATCCCCTATATTAAAATTATTTTTTATATCATCCATTTTTCTTTTTATTTTTTTATTAAATTACTAAATTTATTTATAAAAAAAAAATAAGTTTATAATTTATACCAATCTGATATATTTTTTGATTGTATTTGGATATTTTTGTTAAAAAATTGAGATGTATTTTTTTTATAAATTTTATTATGTATAGTTGATATAATATTATTATTATTATTATTGTCATTATCATTAACATTATTAAATATTTTTCTATATTCATCTGTTAATTCAGTTTCGATATATAATTCAATAAATTCTTTATATATATTATGATTAAATACAGCTGTTAAATTAACTAAACTCATAACCATATCATCATGACCAGTTTGTGATTTATATGTAATATCACCTGATGGTGTTTCTTTTTTAGCAAATGATTTTAATTCTATAATATTATGTTTATTGTTAATTGATAAATTATCTTTTAAAATATTATCTTGAAATTCTTTAATCATGTATTTTTTATCTCTTCCAATAATTAATCCTTTTTTATGGTATTTATCATTTTGATTATGTTTGAATCTTAAAAAAATATAATCACCATAATCATTATTTCCGTTAAACACATAAGGCATAGCATTAAATAATAATTGACCTAAATTTTTATTTGATTCTACAACTATTCTAACATTTTCTGGGTTGAAAAATTCAAAAACTATCATATATAAAATATGTGCTAATTCATTTATTTTATAAATATTTGATATCCACATACCAATTTGTTCTAATTTAAAATATTCATATTTAGAAATAACGTTATCTTTAATATCATTAATTAAATTAATGTCTTTAGGCATTAATCTAAAAATGTTGATAACACTATAATCTAGTCCTAATCCTTCAGATAAATCAATTCCTATAAAAATATAATAAGATTTAATTTTATTAATATCAAATATATTTGGATTATTATCAACAAATTGTAAATTATTATATGGTAAATGTAATTTATCATTAAAAGATGGTATATTAATATATTTATATTCTTTAAGATTTTTTGTCATTTGATGAAATTTAATAGTATCAAATAGTGTTTTATCATCTGTTAAAAATTCTAAACCATATTCTTGTCTAAACATACTTTCACCACCAATTAATCTAGTTTGTTCTTCTTCCCAATTAGTAATTTTACCTAATTCTAATAATGGGACATTTTTATCATCTATTTTAATAATAATTTTTTTAATATCATTGATTGATGATTTGGGTAAAGGTATAGTTTCATTTTGATCTTTAAAAAATTTAATATAAAAAACATCATTTTTTTCATATATTTTATAATTTAATTTTTTTAAATAGGTTTTAATATATGTTTTTGTTGTTCTATATTTTTTTAATTTTGATTTATGTAAAATTATTTTAGTATCTCTTCTTCCTTCTTTTTCATACCAATAAACTCTCATTGATTTATAACCATTATAATTATCATCATCAATTGGTTTTTCCGCTCCTGTTAATATTTCCCAAAACAAATTAAATCCGTCAGGTGTTGATGTTATAATTATTTTTGAATTATCAATTGAAGAAACAATAGGAACAACTTCACCATAATATTTCCTTACAATTGTATCAGGTACTTTAGCAAATTCATCTAAATATAATAAATCAATAGTAAAACCAATTGCTGGTTCAGATGTTCTTGCTTCTGTTTGTATTCTTGAGTCATTATCTAATGCGATAGAATTTTCATTCCAATTAACGACACCAACTTTTAAATAAAAAGGTAATAATTTATATATTCCTTTTATTTTATTAATTATTTCTTTTGTTGTTTTTGATTTATTAGCTACTATCATAACACCTTTATTATCATTAAATAAAATATACCATAGTATATAAATAGATGTAGAAACAGTTTTTCCAGATTGTCTACTAGCCATTAATATAGAATATCTATTTTCATGAAATAATTTTATAATATCTTTTTGATATTTTCTTAATGTTATTTGACCAACACTACCATCTTCTCTTTTTATGTGACAAAATTTTTGAGCAAAATAATATACACTTAATTTACATTTAATATATTCTTTTCTTTCTTCTTTTGTCATCGCAAATGATAAACCACCTCTCCTAATTCCTCTTAATCCTTTATGCCAAATAAATTCATTTCTTTTTAATTTTAATGAATATTTTTCTTTATTTATAATATCATTAACTTTATTTGTGTTTAAAACATTATCGGTTATCATATATTAATTGATTTTTTTAAATTTGTCATTTTAATTTGAGATATATTTTTTGAATCTAAATAAATTTTTATTTTATCAACAATATTTGAACAAATTGGTTTGATAATATAATCAATAGAACCTATATTATACCCTTTAAGTTTATCTTTATCATTTTCATAAATTGCTGTAATAAAAATAATGGGGGTATCTATATTTTTATTACCAAATTCGCCAATTTTTATTTTAGTAGCAAGTTCATATCCATTTAAATCATCCATTTGTATATCTAATAATATTAAAGATAATTTTACTTTTTTTAAAATATCAATAGAATCTAAAGGATTATATGATTTATAAATTTTAATATTTTTAATATTTTTTAAATAGTTTTCTAATAATGTAACATTATCAATAGTATCATCAACAATTAGTATATTTTTTTTTATTTTTTTCTTAAACATAATATTTTTGTTTTTTTAATCTAAAATGAATTTTATATTATATTCATTTATAGTAAATGAAATATACATTATATCACGTATTGATCCTTCGTATAAATCTATTTTAATATTGTAACCTATTTCGGATAATTCTGGAATAAATGTATCTATTTGATTTTTTAATTTTATTTTAATATTGTCTGATGGTATTTTTGTAGACCATAAATAATATTCTAAATCTGATCCTAAATGAGGATCACCATAAAGATCTCCTTTTTTTGTGAAAATTATAATTTCTAATTTTTGTATTATTGTATTTATTAAATTATTTTCTAATATTTTATTTTTAATATATGTAGATCTATCACTACTTTTAATATAAAAATCAGTATAATCGATTGGTTTATTCATATATAAACTATATTTTATTTATATATAAAAAATAAAAAGTCTAAATGGGTTTATCAATAATTGAATATTTAGGTGTAGTAAATGATGGAATATCAATATTATTTTCATGGGTTTTTAATGATAAATATTTTGAATTTATATTTTGGTTTAATAAAAAAAATGAATATAAATTAATAGGAAATGATAATTTATTAAAAGAATTAGAAGTCGATTGTTTACATGATTTGAAATATGTAAATTTAATTTTAATGACAATAAATGATATGATTGATAAAGAACAATTAATTGAAAAATTTAAAATATAATTTTAATATATAAGTAAATATGAATACGAAAGATGAAATTTTAAAAACAATAAATGAAAAAACAATTGATAATAAAATCAATTGGTTATTTATTACTAAAACTAATGATATTTATGGTGAACAATATTTATTTACAGCATTTAAAAAAATAGACGGTTATAAATATATGGTAATAGATGTTTATATGTATTTAAATAAAAAAAATAACAATGTTCATATTTATATCCAAGATATGAAAACAGAAAATACTAATATGATAAATATTATTTATTATAATGAAATTTTATCAGATTTATGTGCTAATATATTAGAACAATTATATGAAAAAGATAAAAATAAAATTTTATTAGTTTATAATAACTTAGCTAAATTATTTTATTAAATTATTATAGATAATTGTGTATTATCTGATAATAATATATGATTTAATTCCTTATTAGATAATATTTTTTTAAATTTACTATTTAAATTTTCTATATTTTTTAATATCCAATTATCACCATTACTTATATAAATATAATTTTTATTTTTATATTTAATTTCGATTGTTTTTGAATTTAATTTATTATAAAAATTACTAAAATTATTATTTATTTTATAAATAATAATTTTATCTTTTAACCATTCATTATTTTGATATGTTTGAAAAATTATATATTCAGGATCACCTAATTTTTCAAGTTTATTCATTTGTTTGTCTTGTCGTTTATGAATTAAAATATATTTAATATCATTTAATAAATATGTATCATAATCTTTAGTATTAACAAATTCACTTATAAATAAATTATGATTCGATAGTATTTTATTAAACTTTGGGTTATTTTTTAATTGTTCTAATGTATAATTATCATTGTAATTATTAATATTAAATTCAAATGGTTTATCAGAAAAATTAATTTTTGTTACATCTATACTATCTATTAATATGTGATAATTACTAATAAATAATTTATTGTCAATATTTTCTAAAAATGTATTATATGTAGTAATCATTTAATAAATTGTTAATTTTTTTATTTGTGTCAATTAATATATTTTTTATTTTATTATCATCTGTTAAACCAATTTCAGTTAAATTATTTAGTTCATGAAATATATTTTGTATATATTGAACAATTGTAATACCTTTAATATCAACAAGATCAACATTATCAACGTATTTACATTTTGAAATTTCAATTAATTTATTTTTTTCTTGTCCTTTTTCACATTCAAATAAATAATAAAAATTTTCATATTCTGTATTATTGTAATCTATTTTATTATCATTTAATTTTATATTAAATTTATTTTCAAACCAATTTTTAAATTTAATTGAGTTAGGATTTGTTTTATCATTAATCATATCTTGATATGAAATATAAATTTCACCTGTATTTGTATCTATTCCTTGTTTATTTATGAATCTAATAAATATTAAACCAGGTTCATATATAGGGGTATAATTTTTATTTAAATTTAAATTAAAGAATGGATCTTTTACGTATTCATTTAATTTTATCCACATAAAATTTATTTTTATAGTATATATAAAAAATAAAAAATTAAATTTTTACAATAATAAATGTGGTTTTGCTTCAATTACACCATTTTGTGTAATTTTAATAAATCGACTATTATTTTTAAATTCAATTAAATTATTTGCATTTACATATGACATAGATGATTTTAAACCATCATTTATGTCACGTATTAATCTTTTAATTTTACCTTTATATGGTATAATTTTAGAATTACCTTCAACATTTTTTTCTTCTAAATTGTGATCTTTTTTAGTATCTAAAGATGCTGAACCTCTATATTTTTTAAATAATTGTTCATTTGGCCATATTCCCATTTTTTCAATATTACCAGGTGATTCTTTTGTACCAGATAATATTGATCCTAACATTACACTACTTGCACCTAATGCTAATGCTTTAGCAATATCACCAATTATACGAATACCACCATCAGCGATTACTGGTACATTATATTTATTCGCTACTGATATACAATCTATTAATGCTGTTACTTGTGGTATACCTATACCTGTTCTTGTTCTTGTTTCACATAAAGAACCATTACCTATTCCTACTCTTATGGCATCTGACCCCCATTCACATAAATTTTTAGCACCTTCTGATGTTGCTATATTTCCAGCAATTACATCAATATTAGAATATTTTGATTTTATATATTTAATTGTATTTTTAACCATTAATGTATTACCATGAGCGACATCGATTAAAATAATATTAGCACCATTTTCAATTACTTTATCAATTCGGTTATTATCTTTAACACCAACTGAAACACAAATTGGTGAACTTGGTAAAATATTTTTTATTTTATTTATTTCTATGATTTGATCATCTATTGACATAAATCTATGAATACAACCAATTCCACCTAATTTAGATATTTCAATAGCCATATTCGATTCTGTTACTGTATCCATTGGTGATGATACATATGGTGATTGTATTTTAAAATTTTTAGTAAATTTAGTTTCTATATTACAATTATTTCTATGTTCTATTTCAGAATATTTAGGAATAATTTGAATATCATCATAAGTTAAAGCTTCTATCATATTTTTTTTTCTTTTTATAAAGAAATTTAAACAAATAGTTTTTTTAAAAATAAAAATTTATATATAATAAAAAAAAATATTAATAATGATTAATTTTAATAATTTTAATAAATTAACAGAGACTAACTTAATAAATGATGATTATTTAAAAGTTGATGAAATTATCGATAATGCGTATATTTATTTTAAAAAAATAAATAAAAAAATAAATACTTTAGATATAATTGAATATGTAGAAGATAAAATAGGTAAAGAATTAGACGATGATGATTATAATGAATTATATTATAGAATAACAGGTGAAGATTATAATGGTGATGAAATAATGGATTTAGAAGATGAAGATAAATTTTATGTAAAATAAATTAATTATTATGATATGTTTAGATGATAATGATATATCAAAATTTGATATAATTGAATTAAAAAAAATATTAGATATTTTAATACAAAGTGAAAAATTTGAATTTGCTTCTGTAATAAAAAATGAAATAAATAAAAGAAAAAAATATTATAATATAGATAATAATGATTTAGATGATGATTCAGAATTATTATAAAATTTCGGTATTACAGAACCAATATAACATAGATGACGAAAAAATAGATTTCAATTAAAAAATATTCCATATTTTAATATGGAATATTTTAATATGGAATATTTTTTAATATATAAAAATCGAAATTTATTAAAAATTAAATTTCATCATCATCATTATCTAAATCATCATCTAAATTATTATTTAAATCATTTAAATCATCATCTAGATTATCATCTAAATCATTATCTAAATCATTATCTAAATCATCTTCCATTTCTAAATATTCTAAATATAAATCTTCTGGTAAAGTAAATATTAATTCGTCATTTTCTTCTTTTACAGATGCATTAATAGTTATATCATCATCGATTTTATTAAACCAATTAAAAAAATGATCAAAATCTTCTGGCATATCGAGTTCTGTATTTTGTTCCCATTTATCGGTTTCTTTATTATAAATTAATTCAATTGTATCTTCATTTTCTTCTAATTCTAATTCATTTTTATCATTATTTAAATCATTCAAATTGTTGAAATCATTATTAATATCAAAATTATCGTTTTCATTTAAGAATTGTTTAAAATTTAATATATTTTTATTCATAATTTTATTTATTTTTATTTATATATATAAATAAATAATATTGTTTTTTAAACTTTTTTTATTTTTTTTTTTAAAAATATAAAATATAAAATGAAATTGGAATTAAATATAAAAGAAAAAATAATATATAAAAGTTTTAATAGTCAAAAAGAATTGAATGAATTCATATTAAATATGATATTTGAATCTAAGATAGATAAAATTGTATTTAAAGGAGATCCTTATGATATAAATTATAAAATGATGAAAAAAATTATATCAATAAATAGTCCTTTAGTTGTTAATGGTGATATAAGGGGGGCATTTAGAAAAATAATACAATTAAGTAACAATGATCCATATTGTGTAGTATTTAAAAAATAAAGTTTTAATATTAATTAATTAATATATAAATAAAAATTAATTAATATTAATGGGTTATATTCCAACAGGTACAACATTAGTTAATGATATAGATTTTAGTGGAATTGGGTGGGCTGATCTACATGATAGTGATGCATCATATGGTGATTTAGAAAT
>Ga0256913_10000789_pt1 | contig 16447 bp, 13 predicted proteins | sample Axial_MatmetaG_FD_185970 | JGI IMG/M metagenome (GOLD analysis project Ga0256913, IMG submission 185970) | Deep-sea worm associated microbial mat communities from Axial Seamount, Juan de Fuca Ridge, Pacific Ocean - Axial_Mat | ecosystem: Environmental > Aquatic > Marine > Oceanic > Microbial...
GAGAGTCATGACTATGAACAATCAGCCCGCTCTCATCAGTGTGGGGCAGGAGATATTCTACAAACTCAAGACTACGAACCAGCTCAGCGGAGCCGACAATGCGGCTACCGAAGGGGAGGATGTCAAGTCGGTATTCGCGGGAATACTCCTGGATATCACGCCGGAAGTGGATGAGAGAGGTATCATCACACTCAAGATCAACCCCTCCATATCTCAGACAGTCGAACAGCTCAAGCCTAGTTCCGAAAGAACGATGCCACCGGATCTCGTGAGGAGACAGATTGCCTCCGTCATCAAGGTCAAAGATGGAGACCACGCCATTCTCGGTGGACTCATAACGAGAGGAAAAGGTACGAAGACAGAAAAAGTTCCCCTCCTCGGGGACCTGCCTCTTCTGGGATATGCGTTCAAAAAAGAGGAGATCGTGGACAATGTCGAGGAGCTGGTCGTAATCATCACTCCTCATATCATCAAAAACGGCAGAGGTCTGTCGCTCAAAGATATGGGTTATACTCGGTTGAAATAATGCATAACTATACTGAAGCGAAAAATGTATTCATCGACGAAGTCAGAGTCGATGAATACATAGGACTCGAGAGTAGTAAAAAGGCGTACGACAAACTGGAGCAGAGTTTCGACAGGTCGATAAAGATGATACTTCTCTACGGCCAGCCCGGAACGGGAAAGACGATGATGCTCCACAGGCTCTATCAGAACAACAGACATCAAAGAGATCTGCATCTGATAGATACACCCCTCGGAAACAAGAAAGAGTTCTATTCGAGACTCTTCACCATATTTACAGGCAAAATGATGCCTGCCAACAGTACCGTACATTTCGATACCCTCGTCGACTACGGTAGAGCCGTAAAAGGCAAGAGAGAGATCATGATACTGCTCGACGAAGCGCAGATGTATCCGAGCGAGCTGCTCGAAGAGATCAGAATTCTATCTGATACGGGTTCGATAAAATTCATCATCGCTCTCCACAAGACGACGGATGAAGATGTGATAGCCAAAGAGCACTTCCAGTCTCGAATTTGGGAGAGTATAGAGTTGAAAAACGCCAGTGTGAACGAGCTGAAGACATATGTCTATAGAAGACTTCTGAACAGAGGTCTGATGGAGGTCGCCAATCAGTTCGGTCAAAGACAGCACAAATTCATCTTCGCTATGACCAAAGGCAACTATAGACAGTGTAACAAACTGCTATATTCCGCTTTTGAAATCATGGAGTACTACAGCGAACACGAACCCGACAAGATGGATTATCATCAGATTTCGATGAAGATTCTCGAAATGTCCGCAATAAAGACAGGATTGATAGATGTATGATATCGAAGAGTTGGAAAAGAAGTGGATAGAGTATCGTAAAAAGAGGATACTTCGCTATGTCAAAATAGTCTCTGCAGTGACGGCCGGTATCCTCGTAGGAGTCGGAATATTTACATTCGTCGGTAACGAGAGTGGCGAAGATGGTAGCGTAAAGCAGGTATATACCGCCAAAAACGAGAATTCGAAAGCGAATCGCCCCGATGATAGTATGGACTCCGCACCCAAAGAGGTCGTATCAGATACGCACAAGAGCAGTAGTGCCAGCAAAAAGAGCGAAGCCGAACTCGCATCTATGAGAGCGGAAGTACCATCTCTGAAGCAGAGTGAGAAGAAGAGTTCCAATACAAAGCCGGCTATGGAGATGACGGTCGCCGATGCTGGAAGTGTGGCAGAGAGCAAGAGTGTCAAAAATACGATGTCTCTGGAGATAGTCGATAGTGATTCTACAAAAATCGTCAAAGATATCGAAAAGAGATTCGAAGAGTCCAACAACTTCGACGACGCCCTGTTTCTCTCGAAGTACTACTATAAAAAGAAAAATTACAAAAAAGCCTCATATTGGGCTTTGCAGGCGAATATGATAGACAGTACGATAGAGGATAGCTGGATACTTTTCGCCAAATCAAAGGTACTTCAGGGCCATAGAGTCGAAGCGCTGAGAGTGCTTCAAGCCTATTACGACAAGACAGGTTCAGAGCAGGCGAAAGAGTTGCTCGACTTGATCAGGCAGGGGAAAAAGTTCGACTAAATACGGTAAAATGGCGTACTTCCGATATAAAGGATTCCGATGGTAAAGCTCATAGAGATGATGGTCAAAGACAATCTCGTCAAGAAGTCCGATCTGCATGCACTTGTCAGACGGAGACCGCCACTCAAAATCACTCTCGCCAATATGGTGGCGACGGAGATAATAGATGAAGTTTCGATTCAGGATTATCTCGCGAGGAAGATAAGAGAGGGTAGCTTTTCGATCCACAAACTCGTCGATGTCGAAGAGGAAGGGATCAATATAGAACCCATCATCAAAAAGGTCGCCGAGCAGTTGCATGTCAAGTATGTCGATCTCGACGATACGGAGATCGATATGCAACTCTTCAACAGGGTTCCATATTCGCAATTGACCAAATATCATGCGATACCGGTAGAAGAGAGTGATCTGAATATTCTCGTAGTCTTCGAAGATCCTCTCGATATGGGTGCACAGGATGCGATACAGAGACTCTTTCCGCGAAAACCCATAACGGTAGCCATTTCCGTACCGAAGAAGATCGACGAATATCTGCAGAGAATGGAGGTATCCGAAAGTCTCAAAGAGTATGTCGATGAGATCAGAAAGGATCTCAGAGAAGGTGGAGCGGAGAAGAACGACGAAGAGTCTCCCGCAGTATTGAAGCTGATCGATCTGATTCTCAAAAACTCTGTCATATCGAGAGCGAGTGATATCCATATAGAGGCTACTGAAAAAAACTGTATCGTCAGGGATAGGGTCGACGGTATGCTCCAGCAGAGTTTTATTTTCGATAAAGATATCTTCAGTCCGCTCTCTTCGAGAATCAAGCTGATGGCGAATCTGGATATCGCGGAAAAGCGTAAGCCGCAGGATGGAAGGATTACGGCTATGGTAGCTGGAAAAGAGTTCGATTTCCGTGTATCCACTCTTCCGACCCTGTTTGGAGAATCAATCGTTTTGAGGATACTCGACAAGACCAAAGTCCTCGTCAGACTCGAAGATGCCGGAATGAGTGAATTCTGCTACAAGAGATTTACCGAAGCCATCAAGGTTCCCTATGGGATCGTTCTGGTCACCGGTCCAACGGGAAGTGGTAAAACGACCACTCTCTATGGAGCGCTGAATGCCATCAGGGATGTCAAGGACAAGATAATCACCGTCGAAGACCCCGTGGAATATCAGATGGGTGCTATCCAGCAGGTTCAGGTCAATCCAAACGCGGGTTTGACATTCGCGGCCGCATTGAGGTCGATCCTGCGTCAGGACCCCGACAAGATAATGATCGGGGAGATCAGGGATGCGGAAACGCTCAGGATAGCCATTCAGGCCGCTCTCACAGGTCACCTCGTACTCTCCACACTGCATACGAACGATGCGATCAGTGCGGTTACGAGGATCGTGGATATGGGTATCGAGAGTTATCTCGTCAGTGGAGCCCTGGTGGCGATACAGGCCCAGAGACTCGTGAGAAAGATATGTAAGCACTGTCGTAAAAAGACTGTCCTCCCAAGCCATCTGATGGAGGAGATAAAACCATATCTCAAAGTGGACAATCCTACATTCTATAAAGGTGAAGGTTGCAAAGAGTGTAATCATAGCGGTTATCTCGGTCGGGAGATGATATCGGAAGTTTTGCCGATAAGCGATACGATGTCGAGGATGATAGCCGCGGACGCTTCCAAAGAGAAGCTGACCGAACAGGCGTTCGAAGAGGGTTTCATCACGATGTTCGAAGATGGTATACAAAAGGCTCTCGATGGTCAGACGACTGTCGAGGAGATATTCAGAGTAGCGAGGTTGTAAAATGTATTTCAAAGTGACGATGCTCGAAAAGGGTAAAAATACCGACTATATATATGAGGGCGAAAACAAGCGGATAGCTGTAGCCAAAGCGAAAAGGGAGCATCCCAGAGCAGTCGTCATCGCTACTGTAGAGACTGCGGCTCCTCTGGACGAGTCTCTCGACAAATTCAAGAAAGATATCGGAAAATTTTTCAAGAAAAAGATAAATATGGAGGACAAGATAGCTTCCATACGGCAGATTGCGGTCATGACCGATGCCGGTATCCCTATCCACGATACTCTCGAAGATGTCGCCATAAACACTGCGGACAAGCAACTCAGGGAGATATACCAGTCACTCGCATCGGATATCAATGCCGGAAAGAGTATGTCTCAAGCGATAGAGCCGTATGAAGAGGAGTTTGGACATGTCGTCATGGCGATGACGAGACTCGGGGAGCAGACGGGTAACTTCCCCGAATCCTACCACAAACTCTCGAATATCCTCGAAAATGTGAGGGACAACAAAGCCAAATTCAAAAAGGCTCTCAGATATCCGATCATCACATTGACTGCGATGGGTATAGCCTTTGTCATACTCATCATGCTCGTCGTGCCAAAATTCAGGGATATATTCGCCGAATTCCATGCGGATCTTCCTCTGCCTACGAAGATACTTCTTTCGATAGAGTACGCCTTCAGCCACTACGGTATCTATCTGCTGGCCGCTTTGATACTCTTTATATACTCTATCATGTTCATGTACAAGAACAACAAAGATTTCAAGCGGGTTATGGACAAGATACTTATCCATCCGAAATTCTATCTGATAAACAAAGTCATCTTTCTATCGACGATGTATAGCTACACTCTCGTTTTCGGTGAGTTGGTAAAGGCCGGTATTCCCGTATCCGAAGCACTCAATACAGCGGTGGGTATGGTCGAAAATACTTATATGAAAGAGAAACTCGAATCGGTCAACGCAAATATCGGTAGAGGTTTGAGCCTCACCGAATCGTTCGAGCAGACGGGTCTGTTCGAAAACATGCTCTTGCAGATGATAAAGGCCGGTGAAGCGTCGGGACAGCTAGACAAGATGCTGGAGAAGGTCACGGAATATTACAATATGAGATTCCAGGATATCATAGAAAACCTATCTACATATATCGAGCCCATCATGATGTTTTTCATCGCGGGACTCGTACTATTGATGGCACTCGGTATCTTCATGCCCATGTGGGACCTCGGACACGCCGTCAAAAACGCCTAAGTGGAGTCGGAGGGGAGATAAGGGCGGATATCTCCCCCCTCTTTTGAATATTCTCTTCCCCGATTTTAATCTTTGGATTTTATTGTACACCATATCGTGGATATCGATAGGAGAAGATGAAGTGTATGGAGTCTTTTCTCTGCCCGTTCACGATATGGAGTCCGCGAACGGAAAGAGACTTTGCGAAGTCGAAGTAATAATCGCTTCGGAGGTAGAGGACGCTGGGTAGATTTTCTAAAGAGTATGTTTTCTTATCGCTCTTTGCAAATCTTCTATGGTATCTATGCCGAAACTGTCGGTTTCCACTTCGCACATCGCTATCTTGTAACCGTGAGCCAATACCCTGAGCTGTTCGAGTTTCTCTATATGCTCGAGATCGCATGGTTTCATCTCGGAGTAGAGTGATAGGCTCTTCATCGTGAATCCATATATTCCCAGATGCCCTTTGTAGCCATCGAAATGGTGATCTCTGGGAAAAGGTATCTTGGATCGCGAAAAGTAGAGAGCGAATCCATTGTCGTCTGTCACGACTTTTACGATATTTGGGTCGTCCGCTTCGGGATTGCTGATCGATTTATAGGCACTGCAGGCTATCACATCGTGATCGTCGGAGTGTTTTGCGGTAGTGTTGTAGACGGCTTCGACCACTTCGGCCTCTATGAACGGTTCATCCGCCTGGACATTGATGACTATCTCTCTATCGTCGAGTCCCAATTTGGTAGCGGCTTCATATATTCTTTCGGTTCCTGAAGTGTGATCGGCGGATGTGAGAATGGACTCTATACCGAGCTCTTTCGCCCTCTCCGCGACCTCTTCGCTGTCTGTGGCCACCACGACATCGTCCACATCCGAAACGGCCATCGCCGTTCTCGCGAACATCGGTACACCCAGTACATCCGCCATCACTTTGCTTGGAAATCTGGTAGAGCCTATGCGTGCCGGAATAATGATCATATGATACTCCTCTTCTCTCTGGATAGGACTTGGTCTGATGAATTTTACCACTTTCATATATAAAAGAGGTAGAAAATCCAATGGCGCTCTATCGAATATAGCTCACTCTCTCGTTTGCATATCCTATCTAAGGTCATGAATATATTGTATCGAAAGAGCTAAATTCCATATCTATCCGACGGAGTCCATATCTGGGATGAACGGTCTCGCCGGATATCGTCACGGAGAGAGTTCCTATCGGCAACCTGCCATGCTGGGGAATGGAGCCTGTCAGAAGTCGTCGAGGTCTATACTCGATTTGGCGTAGTTGCTTACATTGCTTTCGAAAAAGTTGCTTCTGACATCGTTCATGTTGAGATGTTTCTGCACCAGCTTCTGCAGATATGTATCCGCAGAAGATTCGAAAATCGGTTCGAGACCTATCTTTTCGAGTCTATCGTTGGCATAGTTGTGGACGGTCTTCTCCATGAGCTCTTCCGTCAGACCCATGATGGGATAGTTTTCCAGAAGATATTTTCCATACTCGAGCTCTATATCGACCGCCTCTTCGATCATTTCGTATATTTTGTCGATAGTGGGAGCGGAGATAGTGTTTTCCTTTCTCAGGGTCTTGAATATGTTCGCGAAGAGAGGCAGATGTGTATTCAGCTCGTCTCTGGCGATGAATTTGATCATATCTCTGGCGCCGGGCACCTTGTCTCCGAGTACATATATGTATGCGAATCCGAGAAGAAAATATATACCTTCGAGATTTACACTCGCCATAGCGCTCAAGAGCATCTTTTCAGCCGAACCGCCCTCGATATATCTGGCGAACTGGTTGGCTATCCTCTGATTTTTGCGGTTGAGAGCCGAATCGTGTTTGTAGAGATCGAATACTTCACTACTGTTTCCCGCCGCGTCCAGAAGTACGGCATAACTCTTCGAGTGGTTGACCTCCTGCATCATCTGGAGTGTCAGAACCGCTTTTACCAGTCTGTTGTTCGCCAATCTGCGAAAATCGCTCAGATACTCCTCCTGGGCGCTGTCGTTGAAACTGAGCTGGGCGAATGTCAATTTGTATATAGCCTGCTCGTTGTCGGTCAGGAAGTCGAAATTTTTCTTTTCGTTGGAAGTGTTCACCTCCGACGGGAACCAGGTATTGGCATTCATCAGATCGTATATGTTCGAATCCCATCTATACTTCGATCTGTTGAAATCGACGAATCCCGTAGGAGACCCTCCAAAGATTTTTTCGTCCAGTATATCTTCACCGATCGGATTGTAGTATTTTTTCGCTCCCATAGCCATCCTCCGAAATTTTTTCGCTATATTATCACAAAACGGATTCCCATGCATTGAGCGGGGTCGAAAGGCGGGATATGTTGCGTTTGCCATCTCCGGTGGATACGATAGTGTTCGGGGAGAGAAGATACCATATCAAAAGAGATGATTTGATAGATGCGGATTTTTCCGGTAACAAGGCGAGAAAGTTCCACTCTATCCTCGAAGGTGATTTCCCGGGAGTGAGGAGGATCGTATCGTATGGCTCCAATCAGTCGAACGCCATGTACTCTCTATCGGTATTGGCACGGATGAGAGAGTGGGTTTTCGAGTACTATACGGATCATATATCGACTCATCTTCTGGAAAATCCGATAGGCAACTACAAAGGCGCACTGGAAAACGGTGCGATATTCAGAGTGGGTGAATCGATCGACAAAAAACGGTACGGTGAAGAGACTCTATTCGTCGAAGAGGGGGGGAGACAGGAGAGTTCGGAGTATGGTCTCTCCATATTGGCCGATGAGATAATGGAGTGGAAAAGGATCGAATCCATAGATAGCTTGACACTCTTTCTTCCCTCCGGGACAGGCACGACGGCTCTATATCTGAGAAAATATCTTCCGAGTGAGATAGATGTGATCACCACTCCATGCGTTGGAGATGCTCAATATCTCCGAAAACAGTTCACGATGCTCGACGAGAGTGGTGAACACCATCCCAAAATAGTCGATTTGCCCAGGAAATACCATTTTGGCAAACCATACGGAGAGTTTTACGAAATTTGGCTAAAATTGCGCAGAGAGTGCGGTATCGAGTTCGACCTTCTATACGATCCCAAAGGGTGGCTGGTTCTCGATAGTATATCCGACACTATAGAGGGTGAGATTCTCTATATTCACCAGGGTGGTATCAAGGGAAATGAAAGTCTGTTCGAGAGATATATCTACAAAGGGCTTGCAAATCGATGCGATATCGCTTAGGAGAGTTTCACGAACCGATTATAAAAACTCCATTTCAAGGGAAAGACAATGAAAATCATCTATACGAGTGAAGATAACTTCAGAGATAGATTCGACGAGATACTCCAACGAGGAAAGATGGATATGGATACTGTCGGCGGAATAGTCGGTACTATTCTCGGAGAGATTAGAGAGAGTGGAGACGAGGCTTTGATGGAGCATATAGCCCGCTTCGACAGATGGGAGCCAAAGAGTGCCGAAGATCTCGTGATAGACGCCGACGAAATGGCGATGGCGTACAAAGCTATCGACGACAAGGTGAGAGATGCTCTGCATCTGGCTTACGAGAGGATAGAGAGTTATCATAAAAAGAGTCTTCCCAGAAGCTGGTTCGACTATGAAGAAAACGGCATAGTGACAGGGCAGAAGGTGACTCCCGTCGATAGGGCGGGTCTCTATATACCTGGCGGAAAAGCGGCATATCCCAGCTCACTGCTGATGAACGCCATTCCCGCTCTCGTCGCCGGCGTGAAGGAGATAGTGGTGACCACCCCCACTCCCGACAGAGAGATAAACACTCTTCTGCTCGCGGCGTGTCATCTGTGCGGGATAGAGAGACTCTACAGAGTGGGTGGAGCGTCGGCGATCGGAGCGATGGCATATGGTACCGAAACCATTCCGAAAGTGGATGTGATAACGGGGCCGGGAAATATATTCGTCGCTACTGCCAAAAAGATGGTCTATGGAGAAGTCGATATCGATATGATTGCGGGTCCGAGTGAAATAGGGATATTGGCGGATACGAGTGCGAGAGCCGACTGGGTGGCTATAGACCTTCTCAGTCAGGCCGAGCACGACGAGATGGCGAGCTCTATACTCATCACGGACGATGCTCAACTGGCGATAGAGGTTTCCGGAGAGGTAGAGGGGCAGATAGAGAGTCTGGAGAGAAAGGATATCGCACTCAAATCGATTGTCGAGAGGGGAGCCATCATAGTGGCGAACGATATGATAGAGGCGGTGGAACTGATGAACGAGATAGCGCCGGAGCATCTGGAAGTGATGACTTCGGCACCGATGGAGTTGGTACCATATATAAAACATGCCGGTGCCATATTTTTGGGACACTACACTCCCGAACCCATAGGAGACTATATAGCCGGACCGAACCATACTCTGCCTACGGGTGGAACGGCGAAATTCTACTCTCCGCTCAGTGTGGAGAATTTCATGAAAAAGTCATCTATCATCATGATGAGCAGAGAGGGAATGTCCGAGATAGGTGAAGCTTGTGCCACTATCGCCCGTATAGAGGGGCTGACCGCCCATGAAAAGAGCGTTCTGGTCAGACTGTAGGGATTGTAGAAACTCCATTTTCTCGATCCCGTTCAGTGCCTGAGCAGATATCCCTGCCCATAGACAGTCTTTAGGGTGCTCTCCTGGGCCCCTGCCGATTTGATCTTTTTTCTGATATTTTTTATATGGTTGTCGAGAGAGCGGGGAGAGCATGATATATGCAGGCTTTCGGTTATCCTCTCTCTGGAGACGGTATTTCCGAAATTTCTGATGAGGATGGAGAGGATATCGTATTCGGTCGAAGTGAGATCGAGTCTTTTTCCCATATAGAATATATCGTCTCCGGAAATCTCGAATCTCTTCTCTTTCTTTTCGATGCCAATCTCACCGCTTCTGCCCAGCAGTACCCATATCCTGGCTTCGAGCTCTTCCAGATCGAGAGGCTTGACCATATAGTCTCCCGCACCATATTTGAATGCCTGTATCTTGCTCGCGGTATCGCTATATGCGCTGATGACGATGACCGGAAGTGAGATTCTGTTTTTTATGCTTCGTAGAAACTCCATTCCCGTATAATCGGGCAGATTGAGATCGAGAAGTGCGATATCGTAGTTTCCCACCGAGGCATGCGATATGGCATCTGTGATGCTATATACATTGTCCACCGAGAAACCGCACTCGTGAAGATAGTAGCTCAAGAGTTGCGCACCCTTTTCATCGTCTTCTACGAGAAGGATTTTGATCTTTCTATCCACTCTTTTCCTCCGAAATACAGAATCTACAGATTCTAATACCATTTCGCTTAGATTTGGGCTATAAAATACCATATCCGAAAAGATGGAAAAATATCGTGAAAGTGAGGAGTTTCGATGAAGAGTGCTGATATTGAACTTTTACAGGAGATGAATCTGCTATATGTGGAGGATAACGACGATACGAGAGAGATAGCCATCGACTTTTTTGGAGAGTATTTCAAGGATATCGTCGTAGCTCATAACGGTCTCGACGGTCTGCAGAAGTTCGACAAGCACGATATCGATATGGTGATAACGGATATCAATATGCCGGATATGAACGGTCTGGAGATGATACGGCAGATAAGAGAGAAGGACGATACGGCTATCGTGATCGCCCTCTCGGCATACAGCAACAAGAGCTATCTCGTGGATTCGATCAAACTGGGAATAGACGACTATATTTTCAAGCCTCTCGATATGTCCAGTTTCGAAGAGGCACTCACCAATGTACTGGAGAAGTATAGGGTGAAGATAGAGAGGAGAAAGAGTATGGAGAAGCTCGAAGACGAGATCAGAAAACAGACGGAGATTATGGAGGAGAAGGATAGGGAGCTGGCCAGAAAATCGCAGATGGCACATTACGATCAGTTGACAGGACTATGCAACAGATACTGTTTTCACGAGAGATACGATGAGGTTCACAGCGGTCCTGAGTGGAATAGGCGAAAGATGGGACTCGTACTCATAGATATAGATAATTTCAAAAATATCAACGATACTTGGGGACACGATGTGGGAGATGTAGTATTGAGAAGTTTCGCCAAGATCATAATAGACAATACCAGAGATCACGATTCGGCGGCGAGATGGGGAGGTGAGGAGTTCGCCATCATGCTCTCGGAGAGTTCGATAGAGGGGGTCTCAGCCATAGCGGAGAGGATACGGAGAGAGGTCGAGAGTTTCGAATTCTACAAAGTGGGAAAAGTGACCGCCAGCTTCGGAACGACCATCTGCGAGATAGACGAGAGTCTGGAGAGTGTTATGAAGAGGTGTGACGAAGCGTTGTACAATGCCAAGTATCATGGCAAAAACAGAGTCTATATTGGATAGATGATGAGACGACTACTCCTGCTCTTTTCACTGGTGACGACACTTCTGGTATGGTCCAAAGAGCTTAATATAGCTTTTGGATACGATAAACCTCCCTATACATTTTCAAAAGATTCTTCTATCGGGATGGAGCCCGAGTTGGTCAAAAAGGCTTTCGAACCCTATGGATACAAGGTCAATGTGACGCAGATGTCCAAATACTATCTCGAAAAGATTCTTCTCGAAGAGAACGATCTGGATGGTGTATCGAGTGTCACTCCCCGTGATGGAGACGGACTTTTCTACAGTGACAAATTCACATATTATGAAAATTTCGTCATTACGAGAAAAAGAGACCATATCAAAATCGATAGTCTCGAGGACCTCGCCAAAATCGATTTTGTCTCATGGAATAGTTCGTACAACGATCTCGGGGATAAATTTTACAGATATTTCAATCCTGTGGATGGTATTTATCGGCAGAGATATCACGATAATCCGTCACAGCTCGAAGATGCGAAGATGTTTTTCCAGGGAAAAGTGGATGCCATACTCGTGGATAAAAAGATATTCAAATGGTTCACTACATATCTCAATATCAAAGATAGCTTCGAATACCACGGTATATTTCCCAAAAAAAAGTGGTATAGCATGGCCTTTCGTTCCAAAAAGATCAGAGATATATTCAACGAAGGTTTGAAAAAGCTGAGAGAGAGCGGAGAGTATGACAGGATAGTGGAATACTATCTGAACCACGATATGACATCTATTTTGAAGCTGGCGAATGTACTTTCAGAGATGGCCGCTCCATATCTCTATCGTCTCGATGACAGTACGATGAAGTCTATCATCGAAAAATTCATGAAAAACGACGATATCGTATCCATCACGATACTCGACAGCAAGCTCGATAGAGTTTTTGTCAAAAGTGTCAAAAAGAGCAATAGCGTCAAAACCGCCACCTTCACGAAAAGTATCAGATACAAGGCTGAAAATACATATGTCGATCTTGGTGAAGTGATCATAGAGTACAAGAGAGATTTCGATTTTCACGGTAACAGCCCCATACCGGATATCGAGAGTTTCTATACGATACCCACCATAGAGATAGAGAAGATACGGGATATATACAAAAGAAGCAATATCATTTCCGGTAAACCCATCACACTCGACAAGGAAGAGCTCGCATATCTGAAGAAGCTGAAGTTTATCAGTGTACACAACGAGAGAATGTGGGCTCCGTACAACTTCAACATCAATGGCAAACCGCAGGGACTGGTAGTCGATTTCATGAAATTGCTGGGTCGTAAACTCGATCTGAAGATCAGATTCGTCAGCGGATACAGCTGGAACGAGTTTTTGCAACTGATCAAAGAGGGGAGGATAGATGTCATCTCCAATATCGTCGATACACCGGACAGAAGAGAGTATATAGAGTTTACGAAACCGTATATGATTTCCAAAAAGGCGATATTCTCCAATCAGCCCGGTCTAAAACATTTTTCGGACCTGGAGGGAAAGATCGTCGCGGTACCGAAAGGTTTCTATATAGAGAGATATCTCAAGGAGAAGTATCCCAAAATCAGACTCAAGACATACCGAAATGTACTCTCGTGTATAGTGGCGGTGATAAACGGTGAAGCGGATGCGGTCGTGGAGAGTTATAGTGTCATAAGCTATCTGATGCAGAAAAACGATCTCAAATTGAAATATATGACGCTGAGTGAAGATAGTGAATTGCAGTCTCACCTCTGTATAGGAGTCGCCAAAGATAAAAAAATACTCAGGGATATCCTCCAAAAGGCTATCGATAGCGTATCCGAAGATGAGATGAGACAGTTGAGACAGAAGTGGCTGGGTATCAAGGAGAGAGAGGTCAGTATCTACGATGAGGAGGAGTATAGATATCTCAAAAGTACACGAAAGATAAATATATGTACCAATCCCAACTGGAGACCCATAGAGTTCAGTGAAAACGGGAATCCCAAAGGTATCTCGATAGATGTACTGAATATCCTTTTGAACAAAATCGGTATAAAGCCGAACTTTATACATAGTGACAGCTGGGAAGAGTCTCAGGAGATGATGAAGCGTGGAGAGTGTGATATACTTCCCGCGGCGGTCTATACCAAAGAGAGAGCCACATATGCCTATTTCACCAAACCCTATCTCAGCTACAAAGTGGCTATCGTCACATCCGAAGACAAACCGGTAGTGACCGATTTCGCTTCCGTCGCAGACAAAACCATGGTACGAAAGAAAAAAAGCGGTCTTATCAATATCATGAAAAAGAGATATCCTGGTCTGAAAGTGATAGAGGTCGATTCATACGAGGAGGCTTTCGAAAAGGTACGAAACAACGAAGCCTATTTCACCACCGCCACTCTTCCCATCCTCTCGTACTACCAGTACACACATGGTTTGAACAATCTCAAAGTGGCCGGTTATCTCGACCTCAGTTACGATCTTTCTATAATGGTGACGAGAAACAACTATCTGCTGTATAGTATCATCGACAAGACACTCTCCACCATACCGCAGAGTACTATGCGAATCATCAATGACAGATGGACGACCTTCAAAGTGGTGAAGACTATCGATTACGGTCTCGTACTCAAAATCGTATCCATATCTCTCTTGATCATACTCATCATATCGATAGCCTACTACAAACTGCGCAGACTTCATAGGCAGATAGATGAAATGAACCGCACTCTCGAAAATAGGGTGATGGAAGAGGTGGTCAAAAACAGACAGAAAGAGAAGATGATGCTGTTTCAGGACCGTCTGGCGAAGATGGGGGAGATCATATCGATGATAGCTCACCAGTGGAGACAGCCTCTAAACAACATTTCGATACTCAATCAGGTGCTTCTGCTCAAATATAGAAAAGGGACTCTCGACGATAAGGCGGTGGAAAACTTTTCCAGAGAGACAGGAAAGCAGATAAAACTGATGTCTGATACGATAGACCACTTCAGGGATTTCTTCAAGCCGGAAAAGGAGATGAAGGATTTCAATCTCGGCAGACTCGTGGAGGATATGGTGGATATGTTAGGCCCGGTGCTGGAGAGTCACGATATAGATATATCCATAGATGTGGAAAAAGATATCGTTATCAAAGGCTATAGAAACGAGCTCGGACAGTCGATAATCAGTATTCTCAACAATGCCAGAGACGCTCTCGTGGCAGGTAGGGAGAGTGATAGAAAAATACGCATCGAAGCCCGGAGAGAGAGTGGAAAAGCCGTTTTGAGAATCATCGACAACGGTGGAGGGATACCGGAAAATATCCTGGATAAACTCTGTGAACCGTACTTTTCGACCAAAGAGAGTAAAAACGGTACAGGAATAGGTCTATATATGGCGAGGATGATCGTGGAAGAGCATATGAAAGGTGTATTGCGCTTCTACAATAGAGAAGGCTCCGCAGTATTCGAAATCATCCTGAACGACGACGGTTCCAAAGGAGAGGAGGAGTCGAATTGCGAAGAGTGTTGATATCTTCACTGATACTCTGCATCTCTACTCTCATGGCGGGAGGAGAGGCCCACGGTATCGTCGATTCTGCGAGAAGACAGGTAGGCTTGACGCTCTATTACGATCCTTCGTATGTGAAGCTCGACTATCCTATGGGTGATGTACCTCTCGACAGGGGAGTCTGTACGGATGTGGTCATCAGGTCCCTGAGAAAGATAGGTATGGATCTGCAAAAGCTGATACACGAAGACCGACTGGCACATCCCTCCCGATATGCCGGTCTCTATTCCGGTAAGAAACCGGACTACAATATCGACCATCGCAGAGTGAAAAACATACAGGCATATCTGGCCTCTCGGGGATACAGAGTCTCCGGTCCCTTCGAGCCTGGAGATATCGTAGTCTGGAAACTACCCATCAGCGGGCTGGACCATATAGGTATCTGCTCCGACAAAAGAGGCTCTTCCGGAGAGCTGATGGTGATACACAATATAGGTGCCGGTACCAAAGAGGAAGATGTACTCTACGACTATCGTATAGTCGACCACTTCAGAATATCCGGTATGAAAAAGAGAAGATAAGATAGATACGGTACGATAGAAAGCGACATATAGTTATCAAATCAAGTGCGCTAGCCATCATCCTCAAGTATCTCTTTATAAAGTCGACCTTTCTCTTTTCGAAAAAGTGTTGCAACGGTATTCGAGCCAAACTTTTGATACTCGGCAGCTATCAATGTCCAATGCCTTTTCCATTTTTGTCCACACATAGGACATAATGTTTCTTTCCGTCAGATTCATCGGTAATCCTGTAGGAGAGTAGATTATAGATGACTCCTCCGTTGGCACGCCAGTAGCCTTGCCTATTGTATTCATCAGTGTACCGTAAATGATCGGGGGAATCATCGAAGGTCAAAGGTAATACTTTTCCCTGTTTCTGGCAGTATGTTTGTGCCTCCGCAAAGGTACGCAGTAGAGGCTCCGGTTTTTTATCAATGTCAACTTCCTGATGGGCAAAGTACAGGTATATGTAAAAAAGAGCTGATGTTACAGCAACAGTGATTGCACCGTACTCGATACTCCAACCCGTCCCACCTCCATCTTCCTTGACTCTTTTTATGTGCGAATCGACAATCACTGCCCGTGCCTGCCCCTTGGCTATCTCTGTTTTATCCACTTCATCGTTATGAGGTGTCTGGGTGGCTGTGATCTCCTGTAGAAGCTTATCGGCCTTATTGATCAGCGTCATATTGGGCTTCTCTTTTTTCGCTGTCAGTATGGCAGCGGTGATGACCCGCTTTTCTTCATTGGTAAAGTCATAGCGCTTTAGGATAGTGTGTACGGCATCGGTACGGTAAAACTGTATGCTGTGCTTCTCTTCGTTGGTCATATTCCTGTTCCTTCAAAGTTATCAATATGTTCACTGTAGTCTTCAACAATCAAATATACTCCTCTATCTTATCGAAACTTCGTGCCTGTTTGAGTTCGATATCCTGCGATATTCCACTAAAGTGTCTTCGTACACAGGTGGGAACGGCATTGAGAGATGA
>Ga0256913_10000790_pt1 | contig 16443 bp, 18 predicted proteins | sample Axial_MatmetaG_FD_185970 | JGI IMG/M metagenome (GOLD analysis project Ga0256913, IMG submission 185970) | Deep-sea worm associated microbial mat communities from Axial Seamount, Juan de Fuca Ridge, Pacific Ocean - Axial_Mat | ecosystem: Environmental > Aquatic > Marine > Oceanic > Microbial...
TTCCTGAATGGATGGTTATATTAAACTCATCCGCACGCAATAACTTTACCCAAAGTCTAACTTATGCACGACCTGCTCAAGTAAATCCTGATTCACAATTTTTTCCAGGACAAACAGTTATGGGAATTCGTGCACTGTTTCCCACAGAACCATACAATGCGTATATTGATATTAAACCCGCATTTAGAATACCAGCCTACGAAGATAAAAGTGAAGTACAAGCAGATGGTACTCTTGTGGTAACAGACGAAGAAAAAGGAATGGGGAGAAAGTTCGAAGGGTTCGGTGTGGTAAAGAATGTAGGAATGCTCAGGACATTGAAGATGAATGTGTATGGTCTCAATTATCCCCACCGTTTAGCAGCAGTGGTAGAGACAAGTGAAGGAGAGGAAACAGAAATACTTCTTTCTCCACTTGAATTTGATGGGTGGAAGGAATTATCCTGGAAGAATCCAAATTACATTGAAGATGTACGGTTTCGAACTTTACGGGTACGTCCATTGTATCCTCGTATGACTCCTTATGTTCGTCTAAAAGGATTTCGCATTTATCGTAATGGTATGAAAGTTGGTGGAGACTTTGTGAGTTATATAAAAGACGCCACAATTACTTTTGACAAAGCATTATTGCAATTGGAACGAAGCATTGATGATGAAAGAGTGTGGGGAATTATAGGAGAGCGCCTTGCGGCTCGTCGTCGTGCAGAATTGGATACTCTTAGTCGTAAAGAAGTACTGCGTTATATAGAACGATTAAAAAAACACAAAGTACAAGATATAGATATTGTTGAATAAGCAATAAGCAATCAACGAAAGCCTCCAGAAGGAGGCTTTTTTGGTTTAAATCTTTAATCAAACCCAAACCCTTAACTCATAATTATGTAGCAGTGAATGCACGAAAATACTTCTTAACGATAAAATAATTTATTCTATATTTTAAAAGATATCAAATGATAATATAAACGGCATAAATCTGTTTTAGATCAAGAATCTTTGTAAAAAAGGAATCCATATGTGCATATGCAGGACTGAACATAAGAAAAACTGATTGCTTCCCGCGGAACTGAAAATCTATAATCTTGTAACAATGAAGGCATGATTCCTCTTACAAATTCATAGCTGCTTTTTATTTGCGACAGAGTGTACGGTGTGATCTTCCTGTTATTTTTATATATACATAAGGGATTTACTGATTTTTTATGAAAAAGGGAGGAAAATATTCTTTTTCAGTTGTTCTTTATTGCATTAAAAATCCATAATGTCTATTATATAATTAATGAGTGTAAACTCTACAGTTAGTATTGATAAAGACCTTTTAGAGGAATTTATTACTGAAGCACAACATCTTACGGAAAGTTTTGATCTTGCTATGCTGGAATTGGAGAAACATAAAGATGACGAGCTTATAACGGAGCAGCTACGTATTCTACATACCCTTAAAGGAAATGCTGCCACAGTAGGTGCAATAGAAATGGAACGATGTGCGCATGAACTAGAAACATTGCTTATCGAGGAACAAAAGATCCAGGCAGATATTTCTCCTACGATAATGGAGCAACTATTTAATGGGAGTGATTTGCTACAACGCTTACTTTTAGAATATGAGAGGGGGAAGAGTGTAAGCAAGAAGGAGAGCGCTCTCCAACAGTACATTGTGCATATATACTTTAGCGATAAAACTGTAGACAAAGAATTAGAAACTTTGCAAGTGCTGGCGCTTCTGCGTTCAGTGGGAACTATAAAAAAGATAGATCCAGATACATCTACTATAAATAAATCTTCAGATCATTGTAACATATATTTAGAGAGTACATTCGACTTATTGTTTCTACAACAACATGTAGATATACTTGATACAAATTATACACTTCAAGTAGAGCAGGAGTCTAAGCTTTCACCCAAACGTAAAGAATTCTTGCCAAACTATGGCGAAGTGGCAAATATAGATAGTCTTATATCGCAAATATCAACGATAGATTCCACATTACATATACACATATCACAATTGCATGAACATAGTACTTCTTTGCAAGAATACTATAATATGTTATTTGAGAAAGTCAGCACCATGCAAATGTCTAGCGAAAACCAGAAAATAAGTCACTTATATATACGTGAAATGTTGGATCTAATGAGATCCTTGTATCAGCAGCAACAAGAATTTCTGGTTCGTAATCAGTACTCAATGATGGATATTATGGCTGACATTCAACGTACTATGATTATTCTTGTGAAATCTCGTATGATTCCGATGCATAGTATTTTTATTCGTTTTAAGAGACTTGTACGAGATACAGCAATGAAATTAGGAAAAAAAGTGGGGTTAGAATACAGAGGAGAGAAGATAACAATTGATAGAGAAATATCAGAAAGAATTTTTGATATACTTACCCATTGTATTCGAAATGCTCTTGATCATGGCATTGAAGATCCGGGAGATCGGAAAATAGCAGGAAAACAGGAAACAGGAATGATTAGTATTGTAGCAGAGGGAGATGGGGATTCTGTAAAGATAATAGTATCTGATGATGGCAGAGGGATAGATACGGAAAAAATAAAGAAACATGCAGCAGCAAAAGGCTTAATAGGAAAACAACAGTACCAGGATGAAGAATTGTATCAATTCTTATTCCTCCCTGGATTCTCGACCGCAGAGACACTTACTACATTATCGGGAAGGGGGATTGGATTGGATATTGTACAATCTACTATTCATTCTCTGCGTGGTAAAGTTTATTTATCTTCAAAAAAGGGAAAAGGAACAACGATGACCATGCAATTTCCTGTTACACTCGCTCTTATGAGTGGAGTGTTAGTACGCTCTCAAAGTAACGAGTATATTTTCCCAGTAAAAAATGTACGAAAATCATATCGTAGTTCAGATGTTGTACGGTCAATGAACTATTCTTCATCGATTGCCATACAAAATACTACTCTCTCTTACACGACACTCGAAGAGTTATTAGGAAAAACAGAATCTGAAGAAAAATTAAGACCCTATTTTCTTTATGTTGACTTTGATGATTATTGTGGACTTATAGGTGTTGATGCGGTGTTAGGGAATGACTTCTTTTCTATTACTCCGTTTTGTGGTTTTCATACAAACGGCATTAGGGGAGCTTGCATAGCGGGAACATCTCATATTGCGTTACTGGTTAACTTATGAATATTTGTTATGATATCGCAAAATAAATTTATTTATATACGTCTTTCAAACGAGTGGCTGCTGATACCTGCTGTTCAGGTTCAAGAAGTTGGGGAAGTGTTTAGAATAACCAAAGTCTTGGGATCACCTTCTTGGTTTCTTGGACTTGCTCTTTCGAAAGGGAGAATACTCCCAGTATTCGATTTAAGAGACTTGCTTTTTCCGAATCGTAAAAGAAAAGATGCTTTTTTCCCATTCCAGGTTATTGTTTCTCAATATAAAGAAGAGTTCTTTGGTATATTTATTGAAACAACCCAAGGTCTTATATCGGCTATACCCTATCATGTATCAGAAAAATTGTTTTTGAGAATCCTTACATTTAATGGTTTACAAGGAATTGCAAAAGTACAAGATATTCCACGTGCCATTATAGATATTTTGTTTATATATAATCAATTGAGTGATTGTGTCCGAAAGAATCAAGGATAAATGCATGTACGTGGAGAAATATTATCATAGATATGCTAATATCATTACAGAGATATGGAAAGAACTTTTTGTCTTTACATATTATTCCGATACTGAGAACAGTTCTGTGCGTATTGAGTATATAAATCCTTTTGTTAATTCCGCGTTTAATGTTCTTAAAGAAGTACTAGGAGTCGAAGTACGTCGTGGTGATATATTACTACATTCTAAGAATGAGTGTACAGGAGGAGTAATTATTATTGTATATTTTCATGGTGATTTTAAAGGACATGTATTGTTGCATATGACTGAAAAAACAGCTATCTCTCTTGTCTCTCTGATGCTTGAAAATATGCAAATGGATCCAGTGAAAGAACTCGATGAGATGGGACGTGCTACTATTACGGAGCTAGCTAACATGATTACAGGACGTTCTGTAGCAAATCTTAGCAAGTTTGGTTTTGAATTTGAACTTACACCCCCCAAAATATTAGTAGGAGAAACAGTAAAGATAGTTGATGAGACTATGCCCCACGCATTAGTGATTCCTATGATCCTTCCGATGGGAGATCTGGAAATCATGATAGCGATGAGAGAAGAAAAGAATGTACAATGATGTTGTTTTCTCACGTGTGCACTTTAAAAATGTAGTGGTAGTTGATGATTCGCAATTTGTGGTCAAACAATTATCCCAGATACTCATGTCTGATGGTTATACTATTTTAGCTACTGCCTACAATGGGTTAGATGCGGTTAAAGTATACAAGGATTATTTTCCTCGGATTAATTTTATCACACTTGATATCACTATGCCGATTATGGATGGTATCACTGCATTAGAGGAAATATTATCCTTTGATAAATCTGCGAAAGTGGTTATGATTAGTGCTCTCGGGACAGAAAAGATGGTGAAAAAGGCCTTGCTTCTTGGTGCACTTGGGTATATACTAAAGCCACTTAATCGAGAAAAAGTGTTACGACGCATTGATCGTTTTATGTGGGGCGGTTAGCTCAGTTGGTTAGAGTACATGCTTGACATGCATGGGGTCGCTGGTTCAACTCCAGTACCGCCCACCAGAATAGTAACTGCTGAGAAAAATTAGCAGAGTAATTGATATGCTTCATGTAGTATTGAGGCGGGGTTTATCATCATGCTATTATGAGTGGATGTAGTATGATAATTTCTAGTCTTTCCCAGATAAAAAGCGACGAGGTGAATTTGGAAAAAAAGAGGGTAGTAGTTTAGATTCTGTGTAGAGACAGGTAAAGTAGTTGAATAAATTGGTGATAGATGTGAAAATGGTGCACCTATGATTATAAACTATGCAAAAGCCGCAAAATAAAATACACGTACAGGTATTTATTGATGAATTGAGAAATATTGATTCACAACAGTGTAGCATATTTCAAAAGTTGCGGGACATTGTATTTGCAGTTTATCCACAAGTGAAAGAAAGAATAATCTATGGAGGGATTATGTTCTCTTTTGGAAAGGATATCGGTGGTATATTTCCGTATAAAAAACATATTTCTTTTGAATTTGGTAATGGATATAAGATGAAAGACCCAAACGGTCTCTTAGAAGGTAAGGGAAAATTTCGTCGACATTTAAAGCTTGCATCTATAACAGATATTAAAACAAAAGAAGTACTTTTCTTTGTAAAACAAATGGCATAAAAGGAGATCTTTTGTGTGTATTAATCATATGAACTGTTTAGACTTTGGTTATATTTTGAAATATGATATACTATTAAAATGAGAAAAAATAACATAACAAAAAGGCTTTTATTGGGAACAATCCTGGGAGTTTTGTTTGGCGTGCTTTGTTTTGCTGGGTTTGCTTCTAATAAGAATGTACCAGTAGAATTTATAAAATGGCAAACATGGTCTTGCTCGAATATTATGATGTGGGCTACTATTGCAAATCGTGCAGTTTTGGGAACCATGGTTGCATTGGCAGGTTTTATAACTATTAATTCCTTTGTAGTAATTTTTAAGATTCCAGTATTTTTACGAGGAATAAAGATGGGATTATGGGTGTCTCTTCCCATGGCACTGGGTTCGTTAATGGGAGACAATCATGAGGCAGCAGTAAACGCTTTTTGGTTTATTTTGGGGGCAGGAGCGTTTATTGGAATGGTGATTGATCTTATTATTACTAAAGTTGCCGGGCAAGGTAAGGACTTAACAAGCGATATATGAAGAGTATTAATTAGCCGTACAGGTACAGAAAACCAATAGTAGTTAAATCTTATTGAAGATAAAAGCAGTAGTAAAAGTGTTTGGCTTTATCATTCTTGGTATAATTCTTCTTATAGGTCTGCTTTGTGTAATAGGCATGATTAAATTCAATATTTTAGCAAATTTGCCTGGTTTCGATGTTGATGGTAACAAGCTTATCTTACCATCTTCAAAATAAATGTATACTTTTTGACTTTAAGGTGTATTCCAAAAGGACATCTGAATAAGGATATTGGTATTTTGTTGTTTCCAAGATGGTGAGAATTTATATATGGTGAGCTTGACAAAAAAAGAAAATTGAATAATAATGTATTATCGAAGTACTATGAGAAGTATAATTTTGCGAAGAAGGCATAGTTTTGGAAGTAAATGTCTTCTTATAAGACTGAGAATATGCTCAGTGTGTACTGTAGGTACTGTTGATAGTAAGGATGTTTCCTGAAGGTAAAAGTAAAAACTCCTGTTAAATTATTTTTGCATGTCTTTTGATGAGGTAATAGACGTATAGTCAAAGCACAAGTGAATGAGCAAGAATCAGCCTCTATAGATCTTTTCTTAAAAGATACATCTTTTTCTGGCAAGGAAACTACAATCAAGCGATTTATTAAAAAGGTGCTACTGTTCTTAGGACTTGCTTCATGGGATCTTTCCGTGATATTTCTAGATGCTGATTCAATGCGTATGCTGAATCTCCAGTATCGCGGGGAGAATGAGAGTACTGATGTTCTCTCTTTTTCGCAACTTTCACAACCCAAATTACCCGCTATGCAAAAGCAGGTACTAGGCGATATTGCAATAGATGGAAACAGGGTGCATAATCAAGCACAATTGTTGGATATTGATGAAGATGAAGAGCTATATCGTTGTCTTGTACATGGTATTCTGCATCTTGCGGGTATGACTCACCCTGAAGGATGGGCGTCGGAAATGATTATGATTCAAGAATGGATTATTTCCAGGAGAATGAGTTTACTATATCTGTGAAATCCTTTATTTCCAAGTTTATGAGCCGTATCTCAACTAGAAAAAAACATGGGACAAATGTGCTTACTGTTAATGAAATGATTGAAGGTATTTATACGCTTTCTACAAGGACAGTAAAAGAAGTGATGGTTCCTCGTATAGATGTGGCTTTTATCGAACATGATATGCGTACTCCCGAATTATTGGATGTTATTATTAAATCTGGTCATTCGCGGTTCCCTGTATATAAGGAAACAATTGATAATGTATTGGGAATTCTCTATGCCAAAGACATCATTCACTATTTGGGGAAAGAAGAAAAATTGAATATTCCTTCTCTCTTACGGACTTCCTTTTTTGTGCCTGATAGTAAGAAACTCGACACATTATTGCGGGAAATGCAAAGAAAACATGTACACATTGCAATTGCAGTAGATGAATATGGAGGTGTTTCTGGAATTGTGTGCCTAGAAGATATTATAGAAGAAATAGTCGGTGAAATTCAAGATGAGTTTGACCATGAGCAAGAAGAAATTCTACGTATTGGGGAGTATACATATATTTGCGATGCGCGAGTTAATATTGATGATCTGAATGAGGACATGGGTATTGATCTCCCTAATCAAAATTTTGATACTCTGGGAGGATTTGTGTTTGATCTTTTTGATAAAATTCCAGCATGTTTTGAGAAAGTAACATATGAATCTTTAGATTTTATAGTGCAAGAAATAGAAGGGCGAATCATCAAAAAAGTAAAGATTATTGTACATAATGAACGGCAACATACTACGGTTTAATTTTGTATTGCTTGTCTTCCTTGTTCTGGAAGGAGGTGTTGTTCACTCGCAAACTGCTCGGGAGTTGTTTTTGGATGCACAGCACATAGTGCAGCAGTATCCAATCAATAAAGACATTGACATGTTGCTACGTGCAGTGGAAACGCTTTTACGTGCTACTGAAATAAATTCTGCTTATGCGGATGCATATCAGGCATTGGCAAGGGCATACTATTATCTAAAAGAATATAAACAAGCACAGCAGTATCTTGAAAAAGCCATGAACTTTTCCAAGTATTCTGTGGATCTTTCTGCGCTAAAGGGGAGAATATTACTTGCGCAATATAAGATTAAAGAAGCGGAGAGTATTTTTCAAACTATAGTGAAGGAATATCCTTATCATACACAGGCATTGTTAGGACTTGGGGATATTTCATTACTCTTGCAATCGGAAAGGAAAGCCATTGCGTATTACAAAAAAGTGCTTGTGGGAGATCCTCGAGAACTATCTGCATTGCTCTCACTCCTTATCGTTCACTATTTTCTTGGACAATATTCCGATGCACAGACCTATTTGTTCCTTGCACTTCGATATCATCATCGTAATCCTGAAGTGCAATACTATGCAGCCTGGTACTATAGGATGCAAGGAAATTTACAAAAAGCAAGTGTGCATATTGTAAAAGCAATTACTTTACGAGATAATTTTATTAGTGCGTTTATTTTACAGGCTGAAATAAATATTGCGCGTGGTGATTTTAAAGAAGCGCAGGAAGTTATCACTCACATTACTGCATATGATAAACAATCTTTACTTGCATGGTATGCTCAGGGTCGAATAGCGCAAGTGAATGGCGATGTGAAAGATGCGATATATGCGTATAAACGTGCATTGTCAATTAATCCTGAGGATAATGTGCTACGACTTGCATTTGATCATATTATGATTAAGCAGAGAAATCCACAAGATGCCATAAGAAAGGAGGCATCGCGTTACTATCTTCGACAAGCTCATCAGTTCCGAGTGCTGTTTCAGAATGATCGTGCTAAGCATATGTTACGACGAGGTCTCCGTCTGAACCCATTTTCTATAACTATGCGACGTATGCTGGCCGATATATACCGAGAAGAAAAGGACTATCAGAATTATCTTTCTGAAATAACAATATTACAAGAATTGGGCGAAACTGATCAAAGCGTGCGTGATGCTGTGGATACATTTAAACATTATTTGGCTAATAGTGTGTCCAACAGGTGGGGAGTAGATCAATTTGCAATATCAAGACCAAGAATTAATCTTGCATTATTTTGTTTGAATACGGTAAGCCCTGAAGCAAAATACCCTTTCTCAAATGATTTGTATCTTTGGTATCTTAGCGAACTTTTCTTGCCTTCTGAGAGAGTTGAAATATCAGGAAAGCCGTTGCTGATAAGAGAGAAGGCGGAGGCATTATTACGTGCTAATCTTGTAAAAAGTGATTATTTTCTTGTTATGGAACCCATGGAGGGTTCAAGTTTTCTCCAGATAAAAATGTTGTTATATAAGAGTTCTTCAGGCCTTTTGCTTGAAGAAAATACGTTGTTTTCATCGGTCCAGCAGCGGGTTGATGTGTTGTTGAGTGATATAGTAAAAAGAACGGAACGTATTATTCCATCACGTGGAACAGTCTTGGATCGAAAGGGAGGAAAAATATTATTTTCCTTAGGAATCGAAGATGGACTAACACGTGATGATATGCTGCGTGTGATTTCTTATGATAAACTACGATCTACTGCGGATGATGCATCTGCAAAAAATGTAGCGGGACGTATAAAAATAACTGCGCTTGATGCTTTGGTAGGAGAGGGGACATACATTCCAGGAACTGCCTATAAGAATTTGAACATCGGTGATTGGGTATTTCTTGTTCCGTCTGACGATACTTCAGGAGATTCGAAAAATACGGTTAATAAAGTAGAAACACTATCTCTCTTATATGATGAGATTAAAAAAATTCGTTAGTTGACCATTATGATTATGTAATGTAATATAGGGTAACTAAAGATAGTACGTTATTACAAAAATGATGAAACAAGTGAGGAAACTATGAGTATTGCTATTAATGGGTTTGGTAGGATTGGAAGAAATGTCTTTAAAATTGCTCTTGAGAAAGGCATCTCTGTAGTTGCGATTAATGATTTAACAGACACTAAAACCTTGGCGTATTTGTTAAAATACGACTCAACACAGGGGTCTTTTAACGGTTCTGTTTCGTATGATGAGCAACATATTATTGTGAATGGTACAGCATATAAGGTTACCAGCGAAAGAAGTCCGCTTGATATTCCTTGGGGAATGTCTCCAGATGTGGTTATAGAGTCGACAGGTGTTTTTCGTTCTCGAGGGGGTGGAGGAAAAGTGGGATATGCTAGCCATTTAGAGAATAGTGCTTATCCTGCCAAAAAAGTGATTCTAACCGTGCCAGCAAAAGATGAGATCGATAATATGGTAGTGCTTGGTGTCAACGAGGCTTCATTGCAGAAGAAAGATCTTTGTGTGTCTAATGCTTCCTGTACTACTAATTGTCTTGCGCCATTAGTAAAAGTATTGCATGACCATTTTAGCATTGAGTCAGCAATGATGACAACAGTGCATTCTTATACAAATGACCAGATAATTTTAGATGCTCCTCATAGTGATTTAAGAAGGGCTCGTTCTGCGGCAGTATCGATGATTCCTACTACGACGGGAGCCGCACGAGCAGTAGGAAAAGTACTCCCTGAGCTGCAGGGGAAAATTGATGGTGTTGCAATACGTGTGCCAACACCCACTGGATCTATTGTTGATCTTGTGGCCAACGTGAAGAAATCTATTTGCAAAGAAGATATCGATGAAATTATGAAAAAGGCTGCACAGAGTACATTAAAAGGTATTTTACAGTATACTGATGAACCTATTGTATCGGTAGATATTATACACAACTCACATTCAAGTATTTATGACGCAAAGAGTACTATGGTTGTTGGTAATATGGTGAAACTTTTTTCGTGGTACGATAATGAGTGGGGATATTCAAATCGGGTAGTTGATTTGGCTAATTTGCTTATAAAAGAGTATTTATAACTGAACTGTTATGACTGGTTTAAGAACAATCAGTACACTTAACCCGCGTGGCAAGCGTATTCTCGTACGTCTTGATTTGAATGTTCCATTGGAAGATGGGCAGATACGTGACGACACAAGGATTCAAGCTGTGTTACCGACGATAATCGCATTACTCGAAGGAGGTTGCAAAGTACTTATTCTTATGAGTCACCTTGGTCGACCAAAAGGTAAGAAGGATAAGAATTTGAGTCTTTATCCAGTGGCGGAACGTATGACAAGTTTATTGGGGAAAAAAGTTATTATGTCTGATGATATTCTTGGTATGCAGGTACTTCGAATGGTGGACAAGGCTTCAGAAGGGACAGTGATACTCTTGGAAAATCTTCGGTTTGATAAAAGAGAAGAAAGCAATGATCCTTCTATGGCGAAAGAATTAGCTGCACTGGCTGATTGTTATGTTAATGATGCCTTTGGTACTGCGCATCGAGCACATGCTTCTACTGTGGGAGTGACAAAATATCTTCCTTCTTATGCAGGATTCTTACTGGAAAAAGAAGTACGTTTTCTTGACAAAGTATTATCCCATTCAGGAGAGCTTATTGTGGTAATTGGCGGTGCTAAGGTTTCCTCCAAAATTAATGTTCTCGAGTTTCTTTTACCCCGATGTCAAAAAATGATCATTGGAGGTGGTATGGCATATACATTTTTAAGAGCACAGGGGATTTCGATCGGCGATAGTATTTTTGAACCAGATCATGTAAGTGATGCAGCGTCTTTATTAGAACAAGCAAGAAAGTGTGGAGTGGATATCTTTCTTCCTCGTGATCATATGGTAGCATCAAGATATTCTGAGACAGAAAAAGGTGAATATGTTGAAACTATTTCTGATGGAAAAATGGCATTGGATATAGGAAAGAAAACTATTACAGAATTTACCGATATATGCAGAAAAGCAACTGGCACTATTATGTGGAATGGTCCTATGGGGGTGTTTGAGTTTTCCTCATTTCAACGGGGAACTAGAGAAGTTGCGCAGGCAATAGCTGATAGTAAGGCGATGAGTATTGTAGGGGGAGGAGATTCTGTTGCTGCAATATCTATGTTTGGAATGAATAACAAATTTACGCATATTTCAACAGGAGGAGGAGCTTCACTTGAATATCTTGAAGGGAAAGAGCTTCCTGGGATTGCGAAACTAAGGAGAAATAAGTGATGAATAAGAAACCCTATATTGCGGGGAATTGGAAAATGAATATGTTACAGGAGGAAGGGAAAGAGTATTTCAGAACACTTCTTACGCATTCTTTACCTCATTCTATGAAAGTATTAATTGCACCTCCTTTTACTTTATTGCCGGAGGCTGTCTATCAAATGAGAAATTCTTCAGTATTGATTGCAGGGCAAAATATAGGTCCAAAGGAATCAGGAGCATATACGGGAGAAGTGTCTGCACGTATGCTTGTGGATCTTGGGGTGCAGGCAGTTATACTTGGACACTCGGAGCGACGTACGGTCTTTCATGAAGAGGATCAGATGATAGCTCAGAAGCTTGTACTTGCACGTGATGTGGGTCTAGACATTATTTTATGTGTAGGGGAAACTGAAAAACAAAGAGACGAAAGAAATGCAGAAGAAGTGGTATCACGACAACTCGAGTCAGCCTTGCAATATGTAGAGGAAAATGATTTTGTGCATATAAGTATTGCGTATGAACCAATATGGGCTATTGGAACAGGTAAGACTGCGCAACCAGAAGATGCGGAATTGATGCATGCGTACATACGCAAGCACATAGGGCAAGATTATTCGCGTAAATGTGCTGAAGATCTTTATATTCTCTACGGCGGTTCAGTAAATGAAAAGAATGCAAAACAACTACTCGCCATGGATAATATTGATGGTGCGCTTATTGGAGGTGCCTCATTGAAAGTTGACCAATTTTTGGATATTATAAATATGGTAACTGTATAAGGTAGGTTTTTGATGTTGGGAGTTTTTTTTCTTGTATTATTTGTTGGTATTTCAGTTCTTCTCGTCTTAATTGTTTTGGTGCAAGATGATGAATCAGGTGAAGGATTGGGATCTATTTGGGGGGGGGGTGCTTCTTCACGTAATTCTGGACGTCGATCGGGAAATGTAGTAACGCGTATCACAGCAATCTTGGGAACATTGTTTATGTTGTCAGCATTTGGTCTTGCATGGTTGCATCGTGCTCCTACAGTGGAGTCGATTGAGAAGACAGTTCGCGAGAATCTGAAGAAAGAAAGTGTTGAATGGTGGCTTTCTGATCAACCTGAGAAACAGACAGAGAATCCTGATTCCCTCCAAAAGGAATCTCAATAGCCTATATGAGGATTGCGATAGTCTATGCGGCACATGCGAAACATAAACAATCGATCCAAGAGGTAGCAAAAAGTTTTTCACGCTTTTTTCAATCAAAAGGATACTTTATAGATAGTATTGATTGTCAAAATGATCGGGGAAAAAAATTAACTGGATATCAATATATTATCGTTATATCTCATGCTGTATCTTTCTATGGCAAAGAAATTGTTCCTTCTTTGAGAGAATTTCTTGTGGAATCTGGTGAGCTTATGGGGAAGAGATCCTGTGTGATATTAATGAGATTTTTTCAGTTGAGCGTGCAAAAAGCTTATCTTGCTCTTATGAAGTGCGTGGAGAGTTATGGTATTGTATTGCATTATTCACAGGTGGTATCTTCTGTTAAGGTTATACCTTCTGTGGCTGATCGTGTACAACGATCATTGCTTAGAACATGAAAAATTACTATGAAATACTAGAGATTCCGTATTCTGCAAATAATACTCAAATAAAAACAGCTTATCGGAGTAGGATAAAGCGTCTACATCCTGATATTTGTTCTACTCCATACACTGATGAAGAACTACAAGAAGTCCTGGTTGCGTATAAAACACTTATCGATTGTGAGCAAAGAGCACATTATGATAAACAGATAGGTGTGGAAACACTTCGTTCAGGATACCGTTTTCGGTATCGACATTTTCTCATGGAGCATATTGAGGAAGGATATTACGCATACCGGTTAGTTTTATATGAGTTGTTGCATTCTGAGCATTTAAAAGCAATTCATGCATATGAGACCTTTGCAGAAAAACATGATATTTTGGCATGTTTACCGAGGGAAGACGCTATGGATTGTCTTTTTTTACTTGCAGAATCGTATATCCTTGAGGGAGATTACCTTAATTCTTTTTTCTTATTTGCAAAAGTATTGAACCTGGAAAAAGAAAAAGCGTATTTTCGTCATTTTATAGTTGAAATTTTGAAGCGAGTGAAATATCTTGTATTATATGCATTGCCTAACATTTTAACAGTAACTGATACTGTCCATTGTCTTCAAATGGCTAGTCAATGGGATTATACGAATGGAGAGTTAATGCAGTTTAAAAAAGCTATACGCCGTTTGGTGCATGGTAAATTATGTTATACAGGGGAAAGAAAATGAGATATATTATTATGGTATTATTATTTTTGAGCATCAATGTGGTGTATGCGCAAATATTAGATAAACCAGTTGCAACAGTAAAACTTACAAAGTTTGTAAGTATAGGACAAAGGCAATTATTGCATAAAGTAAAACTTCTTGAGAAACAATTTGGACGCGTGTTAAGCAAGAAAGAGAAGAAAGAATTGGTAGAATCCGAAATAGGTGAGGAATTGTTGAGGCAAGCGGCAGCTAAGAAATTTATCAAAATAAATGATCAAAAATTAGATAAATATCTGGAAACTCAGCGGCAAAGTCTAGGCAATGTGTCTGAAGATCGTTTTAGAGAAGCAGTTGAAGAACAAACAAAATTGAAGTTTTCTGATTATCGGGAAGAAATAAGAAAACGATTGGTCCAAGAACAATATATTATGTTGGAACGAAAGAGTATGTTTTCGAATATACCAGCCCCTAGTGAGGCCGATGTAAAAGAGCTATTTGAGAAAAAAGCGACTGAGTTTACTAATCCCGTATTGATTCGTTTTAATCATTTATATTTTGATACAAGAAACTTGGGATCGAAGAAAATAGCCACTATTAAACGAACTGCCCAAAAATTAGCCCGTGCGATAGCTACTAAGAAAAAAACTTTTGAACAGGCATTGGAAGAATCTTTGGATAACGTGCATTTTAGTGGAGGAGATTTTGGGTATCTTGCGCGAGATTATCCAGAACAAGTAGCATTATTGGGAGAAAAGTTTATTACCAATGTCTTTAAACTGAGAAAGGGTAATATTTCTGGTTTATTAGAATCAAAGATAGGTTATCATATTGTGCAAATCACCGACAAACGGTCTGCGAAGCTTCTTACGTTGGATGATCCTATTTTTCCTGGAGAAAGTCAAACGGTAAGAGATCGAATTATTACTTATCTACGTCTTGCTAAACAACAAGAACTTTTTGCAAAGGCGTATGATGAAGTGCTGAAAGAACTAATGGAGAAAGCCGAAGTGAGACGCTTTGTCGAAAACTATAATTGGTGAAACTGAATAGACATGAAGAAAGAATTAAGGCTATGCAAATTCTATATGCGTGGGAGCAAAATCCTACTTCCTTTGAGCTAATATGGAATGCTGAATCTGTGCAGGATTCTCAAAAGTATCCGTATGCAAGAGAGTTGGTTCAGGGTGTGCTAAAGCAGGTGAAGAAGATTGATGCAACAATTAATAAACATCTTATCAATTGGAAATTTTCTCGTTTATATAAAGTAGATCTTGCTATCCTGAGAATGGCAATATACACATTGTTGTTCATACCAGAACTAGACCGTGCCATTATTATTAATGAGGCTATTGAGATTGCTAAGGAATATTCAAACGAGCATGCGCCGAAATTTATCAATGGCATATTAGATGCGATTTCTAAGAATGAGCGAAAAGGTGATACGTCTTAAAGATCATAAAGACATCGAGGGGATTCGTCGAGCAAGTGATATTCTTTCTTCTGTGTTGTTAGAACTAAGGAATATGGTGAAACCTGGTATGAGTACAGGTGATTTGGATGATGAGGCTTATCGTATGGTTCGGCAACATGGGGCTACACCTTCCTTTAAGGGGTATCAAGGCTATCCTGCAACATTATGTACCTCTGTTAATGATGAAGTTATTCATGGTATTCCAGGAAAAAGAGAAGTACAAGAAGGAGATATTTTGGGAATAGATTGTGGCATTATATATAACGGTTACTTTTCTGATGCTGCTATCACTGTGCCAGTGGGTAGTGTAAACGATCAGATAAGAAGATTTCTTCAGGTGACAGAAGAGAGCTTGTATAAAGGAATTGAAGCTTCGGCAGTAGGAAAGAAAATAAGAGATATATCGCAGGCAATCTATCGGCATTTAATCCAACATGGGTACGGAGTTATTCATGCTTTCTGTGGACATGGTGTTGGTTTTGAATTGCATGAAGATCCTTCTGTTCCTAATTACGTAATCCCTGAAAACAATATTCGTATCGAAGAGGGCCTAGTAATTGCGATTGAACCTATGGCGACTATGTGTGGAAGTAGCGTGCGGCAATATGATGATGGCTGGACAGTGTGTACATTAGATGGATCATGGGCTGCTCATTTCGAACATACGGTAGCATTTGTTCATGGAAAGGCGGAGATCTTGACTATCTAAATTATATAACATAACTATTATAGTTTTGTGTGGCTGTAACCTTTTGCAAAAAAAACACTTTTTATTGTATTATAGACTATAAAAAGTATAAACTATAATAGCTTGTAATTTTTATAG
>Ga0256913_10000791_pt1 | contig 16442 bp, 10 predicted proteins | sample Axial_MatmetaG_FD_185970 | JGI IMG/M metagenome (GOLD analysis project Ga0256913, IMG submission 185970) | Deep-sea worm associated microbial mat communities from Axial Seamount, Juan de Fuca Ridge, Pacific Ocean - Axial_Mat | ecosystem: Environmental > Aquatic > Marine > Oceanic > Microbial...
TATTTAAGTAAATTTAAAAAAATTAAAGTAGATTCAAAAATAAAAATACAAAAAAGTTTTGAAAAAAAAATTATAAAAGAAATTCAATATAATATCAATAATAATGAAAACAATAACAAAAAAAAAGAAGAAAATCTAAAAAATAAAACTTTCATTTCAGATAATTATATAATTGGTAAATCTTCAAATACAAAAGAAATATTAGGTTTTGAAATATTAGACAATATTTTATTTAATATGGCTTCATCCCCATTAAAAAAAGAACTTTTAAATGCAAATTTAGCCGAAGATATATTTAGTAGTTTTGATCAAGAATTTCAACAACCAGTATATTCAATAATTCTTCAAAATACAAATCCAGAAATTAAAACAAAATATGAAGAAATATTAAATAATACATTAATTAAACTTTCTAAAAAAATTGATAGAAATTTAATTGAAGCGGCAGTAAATCAAAAAGAATTTGAATTAAAAGAAAATACATCTAATTACAACTCACCATTTTTAGATATTTTCACAGAAATAATGACAACTTATTTATATGATGATAAAGACTATATCTCAAAAATTTCATATCAAAAAAATTTAGACTATATTAAAAAAAATATTGAAAACAATTTCTTTGAAAAATTAATTAAAAAATATTTACTAAAAAATAATCATAGTTGTTTAATAACTCTTAAACCTAAAATTGGAGAAGACTATGAAACTAAAATAAAAGAAAAACTTAAAAATCTGAAAAAAAAAATGTCTGAAAAAAAAATAAATGAAATGATTTCAGACACAAAAAAAATAAATGAATACATTAAAAAAAAAGATACTAAAGAAGATATTGCAACTATTAAACAAATTAATTTAGAAGATATTAATCCTAATCCAGACAGATATACATTTACTAAAATTATTAAAAAAAATTATAAAATATTATTTAATAACTTAAATAATAATATTAATAAAACAAGTAATGGTATAACTTACTTAAATTATTACTTCGATATAAAAAATATTTCAAAAGAAAAACTTCAATATTTAAATTTATTAGTCCAAATTTTAGAAGAAGTAAAAACAAAAAAATATTCAGATATTGAATTTTCTAATTTAATAAATACAAATATAGGTGAAATAAGTTTTCATTTGAAAAATTTTTCAAATATTAAAACAAATAAACTTTCAACAAAATTAATAGTTAGTTTAAAATTTTTAGAAAAAAATTCACTTAAAATAACAGAAATATTAAATGAATACTTTAATAATGTAATTTTAGACTCAAATAAAATAAAAGAATTTCTACAACGAATTAAATCTAATTTAAAAATAAGTATAACTCAAAATGGACATATTTTTTCAAAACTACAAGTAAAATCTAAACTTTCAATGAAAGGAAAATTAGATGAATTAAGTTACGGATTTGAATTTTATGAATTTATTTTAAACTTAGATAAAAATTTTAAAAAAAATAAAGATGAAATTTTAAAAAAATTATCCAAACTATATTTGGAAGTTTTTAATAATAAAAAAGAAAATGAATTATTAATTAGTATCTCAAGTCACAATTCAAATTTAACATTTTTAAATAAAGTTCAATTTAATAAAGAAGGAAATCAAAAAATAACTAAAAATAAAAATAAACAAGAAAATAATAGTAGTAGTAATAATAATAGTAATAATAAATATAACAATTATCCAAATATTAAAATAAATACTAAAACTTCAACAGGAATTAAAACCCAAAGTATTGTTAATTATGTTGGAATGGGTAACTCATTAAATATTTCAAATAATAAATACGAAGGTAAATTTGAAGTAATTAAAAATTATTTAAGATATGAATATCTATGGAATAATATCAGAATTAAAGGTGGGGCATATGGTTGTTTAGTTGATTTTGATTTTAATGGAAATCTTATTTTTGCTTCATATAGAGATCCAAATATTAAAAAATCAATTGAAACATTTAAAGAATTCTCAAGTCACCTTGAAAAAAAAGAATTTACAAACGAAGAAATTAATAAATTAATAATTGGAACAATTAGTAAATTAGATTCTCCAATTGATGATTCAACAAAACTATTATTAAAAACAAATAATTTCGTTGAAGGAATTAATTATGATTTTACTAAAACTATTAGAAATGAAATTTTAAATACAAATAGTTTAAAAATAAAAGAAAGTTCTAAAATTTTTAATAAACTTTTTTCAAAAGGAAAAATTTGTGTAATAGGAAATAATAAAAAAATTGAAGAAGATAAAGAATTATTTAATAATTTTTTAAATTTATAAATAAAATATAAAAACTAAATATGAAAAAAAATAAAAATCTGAATAAGAATAATAGTAATAAAAATAAATTTAATTTTGATTATTTTAAAATAATTAATGAACTTCCTTTATTATTAAAAACAAATTTAATTAAAACTAATAAAAAAATTAAATTAAATGAAGATAGAGAATTAATTGTTAATCCTGCAATTATAGGAGATTTTATTGTTTCATTACCTGCAATAAGTTCATATATTAAAAAAGAAAAAGAAAAAAGAAAAGTAAAATTTGATATAATTGTCTCTCCGTTACTAGAAAAACTTGCTAAAAGAATTAAAGGTATTGAAAATGTATATATTTCAAAATCCATATTTTCAAGAAAAAATGAATCTAAAAAAAATAAAACCAATAAAATAAATCAGAAATATTCTAAAATTATTATTCTAAGAATTAGTAATGAAACATACTCCTTAATTAAATCAATTCAAACTAAAGAAATTAAATCTGTATTTCTAAACACTTTTAAATATTCATTTCATTTAGGAAAAAATTTATTATTTAAAAAAAAACCTAAACAATGGAGAGAAATAAACTTTGAATTTTTTAATTTAAAATATGAAAAAATTTCTTTTGAAGAAATTTTTAATTTTAAATTAAATGATTACGAAAAAATTAAAAAAATGCCAATTTTAAAAACTAAATCTAAAATAATTTTAATCCATACTGGTTCAACTTGGTGGGCAAATATTTGGAAAAATGAAAACTGGATTGAACTACTTATTAAAATTAATAAATTAGATAATTTTAAATTTATTTTTATTGGTGGTGGAAATATTGAAAAAACACATTTTAATTATATTCAAAAAAAACTTGATTTTAAAATTTATTCTTTAATTGAAAGAATAGATATCTGCTCATTATTATTACTTATGAGAATAAGTAATTTTTTTATTGGAATTGATTCTGGACCTAGAAATATGGCAAATTTAGCAAATTTAAAGAGTATAAATATTTTCGGTCCAGGGCCACATATGTTTATGCCAGAAAATCCTAAAGATATTATTATTGACAAATCAAAAGGTAAAGGTTTATATGAAAGATTTTTTTATAAAAAATCTGGAGGATATATAGATAAAATTAAACCAAAAGAAATTTATTTGAATTTTAAAAAAATGATTAAAGAAAATTAAATTAATAAAGAATATGTAACTCTAAATTAATACAAATAATATTTATAAACTAAACAATTTATTCAATTTTTATGGCTGCAACAAAAAAAAAAAATCCAGCTAAAAAAACAGAAATTAAAAAAACTTCAAAAAAAGTTAAAAAAGTTTCTGAGGATAAAAAAGTTAATAAAGCTCATAAAATTAATGAGAAAACTAAATCTGTTAGTAGTTCAAAAAAAAATAATAATGAGGTTAGAACTTGGAAAATTATTTCTGGTGTATTAGCTTTAGTTATTTTAGTTTTAATTGGTACAATTAGTTATATTATAGTTGACAATACACAAACAAATAATAATATTCCTTCTGAGAATATGAATGCAAATAGCTCAACTGAAAATACAAATAATCTTAATAACAAAGATAATACTAATACTGCTACTAAAACTGAATTAGAAGGAATTGAACTAACAATCATAGAAGATCCAAGTTGTACAAATTGTGATGTTGATACCTTTGTAGATAATGTTAAAACAAATTTATTTCCAAAATTAACAGCAAAAAAAATCTCAATTGAAACAGAAGAAGGAAAAAAAATTGCTGATGAATTAAAAATTGAATTTGTTCCAGTTTATTTATTTAATACAGAAGTAGAAAAATTTGAAAATTGGACTCAACTACAAGGAGCTTTTATAGAAGTTGAAGTTTCAAATGTAAAATACTATATGTTAAATCCACAATATGTTCAAGCTAAAATGCCATTAAATGATTTAAAAATAATGGACAATGTTGCAATTATGGGAGACTTAAATGCACCAGTTACAATTTATGAATTTTCAGATTATGAATGTCCTTTTTGTGGAATTGCAGAAGGAAGTCCCGAAATCTTAGAACAATTTTCAGCAGGAAAAGAATATACTGCTCCAATGCCTGAAATTAGAAAAAATTATGTTGAAACTGGAAAAGTTAAAATTGTATTTTATAATATGCCTTTAGAACAATTACATCCAAAAGTTAGAACTGTACATTTAGCAGCACTTTGTGCAAAAGAACAAAATAAATGGGAAGAATTCCACCATTTAATTTGGAATAAAAGAGCTTCATGGACAACAACTCCAGATTATGTTGAAACAATGGAAGGATATGCAAAAGATTTAGGTTTAGATACTACTAAATTTAATGATTGTTTAGAAAGTAAAAAATATAACGACCAAATAGAAAGAGAATTAGCTTATGGATCTAAAATGGGAGTTTCCGGAACACCAGCATTCTTTGTAGAAAAAAGTTTCTTAAATGGGGCTCAAGACTACAAAACATTTAAAACTTTAATTGAAGCAGAACTTGCAAAAGTTAATTAAAATTAAAATTTTAAAATGTTTTTTTATCTTTATTTCTTTTCATACTTGTTAGGACTCTTAGGATTTTTATTAGGCAAAGCAACTAAAGAAGAACATAAAGAAATTAAAAAAATAATATTAAATTTAAAAGATATTTTAATAATTTGTTTTTACTCATTTATGTTTTATTTATCAGGAATAAGAACATTAACAATACTTGTTTTCTTTTCATTTTTAATATATTTATTTTCATTTAAAAATAAAAAATTATTATCTAGAGTTAGTACTTTAATTCTCTTTAGTACATCTTTAATAATATTAAATTTTTATTTTTCTAAATATATTTATTTAGGAATAATATTAATATTAATATTACAACTAGAAAATTCTTTAAATAAATTTAAACAAAAAGAAATAATATACGAAATAATAATTTTAATAATAACATATATTAGTTTCTTAATCCCATATACATTTATATTAAATTAAAACCGAAATTTTTATAAAGTTTAAAAACCATAAAAACTTACATGGGAAAAAAACATTCAGTTTTAATAACAAATAAAGGTTTAGGTTTTACACTATTAATAGGTTTAATAATACAATTTATTCTACCAAGAATAGGAATAACAATGCTTAGTGGTCTATCAATATTAATTTATTTAGTAGTTGCTTTCTATTTAATTATATTCGGATAAAAATAAAGTTTAAAAACGAGCCGCACGGGATTCGAACCCGCGGCCTACGGATTAAGAGTCCGTCGCTCTAACCAGGCTGAGCTAGCGGCTCATAATTATAATCATTTGGAAACATTTAAAAAGTTTCCCTATATTTTTTATATATGATTTATTTAATTATATACTTTATAATTATTCTAATAGCTTTTTACTTTTTAATCAAATCTTCAGATTATTTAGTTTCAAGTTCTTCAATACTAGGAGAAAGAGTTGGAATTTCAAAATTTGTGATTGGTTTAACTTTAGTTGCAATTGGAACCTCACTCCCAGAATTATTTACAGCACTATTTGCAATATTTGATAGTTCTAATCCTGGTGCTTTTGTTTTTGGAACTGTAATAGGTTCAAATATTGCTAACATATTATTAGTATTTGGAATTTTACTATTTTTTTCTAAAAATTTTAAAGTTAAAATAAAATTATTTGACTTATTGTTTTTATTAGTCTCTACTTTTAGCCTAATTTTTTTAATATACTTTAAAGAATTAAATATTTTCTTTTCCATATCATATATTACTTTATTTATTTTATATTTATTTTCTTCAGTTAAATTTGGTTCAAAAAAAAAATTCAATGAAGAAGTTAAAGAAATTGAAGAAGAAGTTGATGAAATATTAAAAAATGCTAAATCCTCAACATTAATTTTCATTTTTATTCTTTCATTAGTAGGTTTAAATATTGGTGCAAAAGGTGTTATTTATGGTATTGAAAAAATAGGAAATTTACTTTCAATCCCACTAATATATCTTACTTTTACTACTGTTGCTTTTGCTACATCATTACCAGAAATAATGGTTTCAGTCGCTTCTGCAAAAAAGAAAGAATTTGATATAGCAGTAGGTAATATTATTGGTTCAAATATTTCAAATATTCTTCTAATTTTAGGTGTAGTTTCTTTCTTTAAAACAATCCCATTTATTTTTAAAGATTATATTTTTAGTTTTTCAATTTTATTTATAACAACTTTATTCTTTGCATTTTTATTAATAAAAGAAAAAATTTCAAAAAAATATAGTTATTTATTAATTGGAAGTTACATCATATATATTATTTTTTTAATTTTCTTATAAAAATAAGTAAACTATATAAACTTATTAATTTTTAATTTTTATAATGGTAAATGTAGATGAAGCTTTTGAATTAAAATATAAGAGAAATGGAGAATCATTTGAAATTTTAGTAGATTTTGAAAAATATAAAGAATTTAAAAAGAATCCTGAAAAAATAAATATTTATGATGTTCTTGCAGACGATAAAATTTTTAAAGATCAAAAAAAAGGAGAAATTGCATCAGAAAATTTATTAAAAGAAATATTTAACAATAAAACAATCGATGAAATTTTAACTGAAATTTTATTAAAAGGAGATTGTCAAATTCCTACTGCATATTTAAATAAATTAAGAAAAGAAAAAAAAGAACAAGTTATTAATTATATTGTTGAAAATGCAACAAATCCACAAAATAAATCTAAATATACATCTTCAATGATTAGCTCAGAAATAGATAAATTAAAATTCAATTTTGATCCAAACATTAATTTTATATCACAAGCCGAAGATATTTTAAAACTTTTAAAAAAAATTATGCCCATCTCAATGGACAAAATAATAGTAAACATAAAAATACCGGGAGAATTTTGTGGAAATTTTTATGGAAATTTTAGAAAATTTGGAACTATAAAAAAAGAATATTATGATAATTCTGGTAATTTAGTTATGCACTTTGAAATTATGGAAAGTTTATTTGATACAATAACAACAAATATAAAAAATAATTCAAATAATCAAGGTGAATATTATATTATGAAATAACAATTATAAATTCCAATTAAATCTATAATTCCTTTTCTCTATTCATTAGTGTGAAAAATCATTTATAAAATGTTATTTTTATTAATTTAATATGTATAATAGATTAAAATTTAATAATAAAACACAAATAGGGATTTTTATTATTATTGCTGTAATTGTTGTTATTCTAGGGATTGTTTTTTTTACAATTAAAAGTGATTTTAAAATTTGGGATGATCAAAAAAGTTCATATAAAGTTAAAGAATTTGTTGAAAGTTGTATTGAATCAGAAACTAAAATTGCAGAAAATAAATTAGGTCTACATGGTGGATGGTTATATTCCCCATTATATACAGGAGACAATATCTTATTTATTGGAAAAGATACAAATAAATATTTAATTAAACATGGAAGAGGGTTTAAAGATTTAGGAAAAGTTAAAATTCCCTATTGGTTCTATTATGATGATTCAGACGAAAGTTTTAATACATATATTCCAGAATTTGATTCAAATAGCGAATATTCCATAAAAAATCAATTAAAAAGACATATTAAAGAAAATATTTTAACTTGTATCAATAAATTTGATGCATTTAAAGATGTTTATAATATAAAATATAATACTGAAGATTTAGACATTAAAGTTGATTTTATTGAAGAAAAAATTGATATAAATATGATTTTTCCATTACAAATCTTAGAAATTAATTCAAATAACACCGAATTTATTAGTGAATTTAATATTGAACTAGAAAATAAATTAAAAACCCCATATTACTTAGCACGAGACATAGTTTCAGCAGAAATTTCAAGTTCATTTCTTGAAAAAAGAATTTTGTCATTTATTACTCCTTATCAAACAACTGAAAACAGAGATTTACTTCCACCCTACTATGAATTTAAATTAAAATATGATTTTAAACCTTGGGATGTTAGACATGTTGAAAAAATATTCAAACAAATTGTAAGTTCAAATATTAACTTAATTCAGTTCTATAATACAAATTATAAAACTGTAAAACCCCCAAAAGAATTAAAAAATAATGATTTTGCTAATTCTGTTTATCAAATATACACAAAAGATTATTTAAGTGAAAATTCAGAAATAAAAGAAGAAAATCCTTCACTTTTTAAAAAATATAAAGATTATGATGTTAGTACTACATATGAAAGTTTCTTCCCCACATTCTTTAGTTTAAGTCCTAGTATGGGGGATATAATTTTATTACCTAAGCCTGAAGCAGTAATAAATCTGTTGCCATTTTTTTTTACAGAATATGTTGCTGTATATGAAATAACAAATCCAATTGTTTTTGAAATAAAATCACATAGAAGTTATAACGATAAATTTTTATTTAATTTAGCAATAGAAACAAACATTGATCATAATACACCATTAATTGAAAATGTTGAACATTTATTAAAACCTGAAAAATTAAATTTAAAACCTAAAAAAACATTAATTTGTGATCCTACACAATTTATATCTGATTGGGTTTATTTAAATATTTCTGATCCAATAATTCATGGAAAAAGATATTACGATCAAAATAAAAAAAAAATGAATATGTTTGAAACAGGAATAAATGATGCGATCGTAACTTTTAATTGTAAAGATTTAGCAACTTGTTATATTGGAACAACTTCAATAAATGGGAAATATAAATCTGAAAATATTACAACTCTAAAATTCAGACTTCCAATTGGATGTAATCCTGGAAAACTTGAAATTAGTAAATGGGGATATGATAAACTTATATTTAAAAATTTAAATCCAGAAATTGAAACTCCAATAAAATTGGGTAAAGTTTATATGTCTTCAGAAAAAACATTTAATTTAAGTGTTGGTTTAATTAATCCAAAAGGTAGTAAATATGCAACATTAGAAGCAATTAAAGATAACGAAACAGGATTTTTAATTTTTAAACATTTAACTAATTCTGATTATGTTCAAGTAGTCGAAGTTAATAAAAAAAACCAGTATAACTTAACAATTAATTTATTACCAGGAAATTATTCCATTGAAGGTTTTTTACTTACTGAAAAACCTTTTACAATTCCAGAAGAAAAAGTTTGTTATAAAAAAGGTATGTTTGGAAAAAAAGATTGTGAAACAATTCCAGCAATTCAAATGGATGCTTGGATGAAAGGAAGTTATAGTCTTCAAAGATATGAAATTCCAATAAAATATTTAGCAAATTATAATCGAATTACTGTACCTATAATTAATTTTGGAATTCCACATACATTTGAAGAATTAAAAAGTAGTTCAAATGTCATGAAAGATTTAAAACTAATATCTAAAGGAAAAACACCTTATTTTGATAGAGAATAATTTAAAAATTATTTTTATTTTTTATTCGATTTTTTTAGCCGCAATAATATCATCAACTTTTAAAATCATCGAACTTAATTCTGTCGCACTTTTAATAACCTGTATTTTTATATCAATAGGCTCAATTATCCCAATCTTAAGTGTATCATTAATTATACCCTCAAAAGTATTTACTCCAGAATATTTTAATTTATTTAAATGATTTAAAACCAATTTCTTAATATTTGATCTCTCATTTAATCCAGTATTATTTAAAAGTATTTTAGGAATTATTAAAAATGATTTTGCAAATGCTACAATTATTAATTGTTCCCAATCACTAAAATTCTTAGAAAACTTAATTAAACTATTATAAATTTCAACTTCAATTGCTCCACCACCTGCAACAATTTTCCTTGATTTCATTAAAACATTTAAATCCCCCAATGCATCTTCAATTGCTCTTTCCAATTCATCTAAAATATGAACGGTAGATGATTTTAAAAATAAAGTTATAGCATTTTTATTCTTACCACTCTCAATAAAAATATAATTTTCATCTAAAATCTTCCTTACCTCAACTAAATTAGTTTTTCCTAAATTTTCTTCCAATAAATCATCATAAGAAGAAATAATTTTTTTATCAAAAATAAAACTTAACTTTTCCAAATCAGATTTTTTTGTCCTTGAAATAGCCATTATATTTTCCTTTGCAAGATAATAAGAAACATTATCGTCAATTCTTTTTTGACAAATAACAACATTTGCCCCAATCATTTTAATTTTATAAACTAAAGATTTCAAATATTCTTTTTCAGAATTAATAAAATCCTCATATTCATTTACAGAATTAATATTAATTTTAGCTTCCGAATCTAACTCTCTAACCTCTAAAGGAAAATCAATCAATAAAACTTTAGGATTTATTAATTTTCTAGGCATATTAGAATTACTTAATTCTTTATCTAAAATAATACCTTCAAAAATTGAACTATCTTCAATATTCCCACCAACAGCTTTAATAATTTTAATTCTATTTTTAGGTATAGAATTTTTAGTTTTTACTTTAACTGCAATATCACAAATCAATTTAGATAATTTATTTTTAGAGATATCCCCTATCTTTCCAGTAATTGCAGTTTGACAAATATCCATCAAAGTTTTCAAATTATTTGTTTTAATTTTTAATGCATTATTATCTAAAATTTTTAAACTTTCTTTCGAAGCAATTTGAAATAATTTAATAATTTGAGTTGGATGAATTTTTTTATTTAAAAGTTCTTGTGCTCGTCCTAATAATTCTCCAGCAAGAATTACTGCCGAAGTAGTTCCATCTCCGACATTAATTTCTTGAGTTTTAGCAACTTCAATTAACATTTTAGCACCTGGATGTTCCACCTCAATTTCTTTTAAAATTTTTACACCATCATTAGTAATAATAGTATTTCCAAAACTATCAATTAACATTTTATCCATCCCTGTAGGTCCTAAAGTAGTTTTTATTATATTAGATACAGCTTTAGCTGCTTCAATATTTGAATTTCTTGCATCAATTCCCTTAGTTCTTTTAGTCTCAGAATTTAAAATCTCAGCTGTGCCTTTATCCATAAATAAAATAGGAATTATAACTTTATAAATTTTATCTACTTAAGAATAACTCAAATAATTTAAAAATAACTATTTTATAATATTTATTAATGATACAATCTTTTTTTCTTGAACTTAGTATAGTAATGGGAATAACAATAATTATCTCTTTTATAATGTATAAATTAAAACAACCATTATTAATTGGCTACATTTTAACAGGACTTCTTTCTGGACCATTATTTTTCAATATCCTTTCATCAAATAGTGGATATGAATCATTTGCCCATATTGGAGTTGCACTATTACTATTTATTGTAGGATTACATTTAAATTTAAAACTTATAAAAGAAATTGGTTTTATTGCATTAGTCACAGGATCATTACAAATACTAATAACTTCATTATTTGGATTTATTCTCTCAATACTTTTTAATTTTAATATTTTTCAATCAATGTTAATTGCAATATCACTCTCATTTTCATCAACAATTGTAATTGTTAAAATACTAACCGATAAAAAATCCATTGAAAAAGTATTTGGAAAATTAACTCTTGGTGTTTTAATTGTCCAAGATTTAGTAGCAATATTAAGTTTAATGATTTTAACAACAATTTCAAATTCAAAAATTGGAGAAAATATTTATTTTGAAATTATAAAAACTTTCTTTTTAGGATTTTTAATATTTGCTTTTATTTTAATTTTTTCAAAAATAATCCTCGAAAAATTTTTAGATATGGTTGCAGAATCACAAGATTTATTATTTATATTTGTTATATCTTGGTGTTTTGGTATTGCTGCCATTTTTTCATATTTTGGATTTTCATTAGAAATTGGAGCACTAATTGCAGGAGTTGCTCTAGCATCATCACCGTATCAATTTGAAATCTCATCAAGAATAAAACCACTTAGAGATTTTTTCATAGTAATGTTTTTTATTTTACTTGGTTCTCAAATGGTCCCAGTTTCAAATACATTAATACATGAAAAAATATTCTCCGAAGGAACTTCACTACTAACTTCAATAAATATCTTAATTACAAATATCTCTCATTCTTTTGGTTATTTAATAACAAACTTCAGCCAAATTTTAATTCCAGCAGTAATACTATCATTATTTGTATTAATAATCAAACCAATTATTATTTTTATAATATTAAACATTTCAGGATTCCATAAAAAAGTAAATTTCTCTACTGGTATTTCATTAGCACAAATTTCAGAATTTTCTTTAATTCTTTTATTAATTGCAAAAACTAATAATTTTATAACAGAAGAAATAGTTTCATTAATTACTTTAGTAATGGTAATTACAATCACATTTTCAACTTATATGATGACAAACAATGAAAAATTTTATTCAATATCAAAAAAAATACTCACAATTTTTGAAGTTAGAAAAAGTTTAAGAAGAGATGCTGAAAAGAATTTAGAAAAAAAACATGAAATTTTAATTTTTGGTTATGATAGAATTGGATATTCACTTTTAAAAACTATTAAAAAATTAAATAAAAAATTTATGGTAATAGATTATAATCCTTCAATCATTAAGAAACTTGAAAACTTGAAAATTCCTTGTATTTATGGGGACGCAAATGATTTAGATTTCTTATCAGAATTTAATTTAGAAAATGTAGAATTATTTATTTCAACAATACCCGAAATTGAAACTAGTATGTTATTATTAAAAGACTTTAAAACAAGAAATAGACATGCAACAATAATTTTAACTGCAAATCAAATAGACAATGCATTAGAATTATACAAAATGGGTGCTGATTATGTAATACTACCACATTTTTTAGGTGGAGACTATGTAAGTTCATTAATTGAAAATTATGATGGAAATTTTCAAGAATTTTTAAAAGAAAAAGTTTCTCATATTTCAGAATTAAAACAAAGAAAAAATTTTGGACATACACATTCAAGATAAATATAATTAAAAACTCAAAATAAATATTTTTTAATTAAAGTATTTAAATTTTATGTTTTTATTTTAAAGTTGAAAAATAAAGTTTATAAATAGATTTAATTTGTTTATAATTATGTCTGAAAATCAAAGAAATATTGAAATTTTTAAAAATCAACCTTGCCCTATGTGTGGGAAAAATGAAGCTACTTTTACAGAGTATGAAATAGAAGACCCATATGCTGAAACAATTTTTATTTTATCTTTAAAATGTGAAGCTTGTGGTTATAAAAAAGCAGATTTAGAAATGGAAAAATCTTCTGGACCCGCAGAATATACATTAAAAGTTGAAAATATTGAAGATTTAAATATAAGAGTTATAAAATCAGGGGAATGTGAATTAAAAATTCCAAGACTTGGACTCTCAGTTGACTCCACAATGAATGGAGAATATTTTGTTTCTAATGTAGAAGGAGTTTTAAGTAGATTTAGAAAACAATTAGAATTTTTAAAAGAAGGAGAAGATGATTCAAAAATTAGAAAAAGAATTAAAAATATTATTAAAAAAATAGATAAAGTAATTGCAGGTGAAGAAGAAATGACTTTAACATTATCAGATAAATCTGGAAACTCTGCAATAATCTCTGAGAAAGTAAAAGTTAAAAAATTATAAACTTAACGATATAAATTATCGTTTCTCTTTAAAGTAACAAATAAACTTTAAAAACCCTAAGATTATTATTTTAAATATGAATAAAATAAAATTAAAACGAATTTTTTTTATAAATTTCTTAACTTTAATTTTATTAAGTTATTTTTCTTTTGGAACTTGTGATTATCATCCTGACGATATTAAAATTTATTCTGGAAATTACTATCTCGGAGAATTTAATTCTGGAGATAATATTTATATTCTTCCAAATTTAGGTGAAAATGATTTAAAAATTGAATACTATTTTGAAAATTTAGAAGAAAATTGTTTTAATTCTGATAAGGATATGAGTATGAAATTAATTCCTTCGGGTTCCGATGTTTTTGCATCAAGTTTAAAAAATGAAAAAGACAATGAAACTTCAATAGATATATTTACATTTGTATTTAATCCAAAAATAACTCTAACTAGCTCATTTACCTCAACTTTTAAAATAATTCCAAGTTCAACTTCAGGAAATTTTAATTTTGCAAGTGATGAAGAAAATCCAACTATTAATTATTTAACATATTCGCCAATTGTAAAATTAATCAAAAAAAACGAAGAAATTAATATTAACTATAAAGTTTCAGATTTGAAAAGTGGTTTAAGTAAAATATTAATCGGTAGTAAAACAATATTATTTGAAAATAATAATAAAACTTTTGAAGGCTCAATAAAAGAAAATCTCTCCTCAGATAAAACATTTATTTTAGATGTTTATGATAAATTCAACCATAATACAAAAAAAGAAATTTCATTTAAAGTTGATAGTTCAAGTCCAGTCTTAACTAGTTTAAGTAAAAGTTATTCTTATAATGGGGAACGAAAAATTTCATTTTCCATAAAAATAACTGACGATAGTTTTTCTTACTATAATGATGCACCAATAATAACTGGAGATTTTTCTGAAATCAATTCTGATTACAATAAAAAAACTCCAACAAGTTGTACTAAAACTTCTGAAAAAGAATATGAATGTCAATGGAGTAATCTAATAATTCAAAAAGATTCTACATTTAATGCAAATTTAAAATTTAATGTTTCAGACAAATTAGAAAATAATAAAATTTATTCATTTACAGAAGAAGTTTTTGTAGATAAAAAAGGACCAACAATTGAAAGTTTTTCATTAATAAACGACATAGGAATACCAAATCTTTTTTCTGCATATGGAAATAACTCATATATTTATTTAAAATTTAAAGATGAAAGTTTAACTTTTGGAAATTATAGAATAATTCCTAGTTTTGATAAATTAGACTTTTTAACTTCAGAATGTAATCAAAAAGGTGTTAATGAAATGGAATGTTTCTGGAAAGTTGGAAATGCTATTGAAATATATAAAGGATTAAAATACTCAAATATCACTCTCTCAGTAGAAGTTATAGATTATTATGGTAATCCCTCAACAAGTTCAGTTAAAGTAAATATAGATAATGTATTACCTAAAGCTAAAGAAATTGAATTAGTTGAAACCAATAGTATTACAGATGAAATAGTTCAATCAGGAGAAAAAATAAATTTTAAAATATTATTCTCAGATAGAAATGCAGCTTCAAATGATGGTAAATACTTTGTATTTGGACTCTTTAATACTATTGACTTTCGTTCAGAAATGCAAAATTTAACACAAGGTGAATGTTCTGCATATAATACAACATACACAGAATGTGAATTTAAAGATATTATTGTTTCAAATGGGTATTTAAAAAAGAATATCTCTATTGTAGTTTTCGATGCTGCAGGAAATGCAATAGTTAAAACTAAAGAAGTAGAAATTTTAAAAGTTTCAGATGAAGAAATAAAAGCTTTTGTAGATGGTAAAACATATGAAATAATCAATCCAATTAATCGAAATGCAATATTGTCTGCTTCAACAACAAATGCTTGGTTTGAAGGAAATTTAGAATTTGTTGATGGAATTAATCCCTCCATGAAAATTATCAATTATGGAATAAAACCTGGAAGTTGTAATGAATCAAATTTAGAACCATTATTAATAATTAAAAATTCATTATATCCAAACGACATTAAAATCGGAATTGGAAAAAATGAAGAAGATACTGAATTTGTAATTAAAACTACTCTAAAAAATCATGAAAATTTTAACGATTTAAATGATAAAACTATGAGTTGTATATTCTCAGTATTAAAAAGAGACGATACAACAATTTATTCTCCAGAAGAAGTAAAAATAAACTTAAAATATACTTTCTATGATATACCAAGAGGAACAATATTAAATGCACATGCAGAAAAAGTAATTGAATTAATAGATGATGCTGAATTTCTAGGAAGTTGGTTTGATAAAACATATAAAATATATAATATGTTTGATAGAATTTGTAATGTGGTTGGTGGTGCAACAGGGATAATTTCAACAATAAGTGGAATTTGGAATTATATTACAGTCGTATTAGAGAATATACCTTGGACTCAAAAAGCCGCAGAGGCAATGAATAAAGTAATTGGGACTGGAGATGGAAGTCTCTCTAAATTATACTCCGATATAACGAGTCCAGTTAAAAAAATATGCGATTATGTTACTTGTAGAAATGGTGGAACTTTATTAGGTTTAATGACTGATGGAAAAGGTCCTAAAGATATTCCAGGATTAAAACAAATGTACGATTTACAAAAAAAAACT
>Ga0256913_10000792_pt1 | contig 16438 bp, 15 predicted proteins | sample Axial_MatmetaG_FD_185970 | JGI IMG/M metagenome (GOLD analysis project Ga0256913, IMG submission 185970) | Deep-sea worm associated microbial mat communities from Axial Seamount, Juan de Fuca Ridge, Pacific Ocean - Axial_Mat | ecosystem: Environmental > Aquatic > Marine > Oceanic > Microbial...
AGGAAGACCTTTCACACTTCATGCTCTCCTCTGCAAAAGGCTATTTTATCCCTCTTGGCCTTCTTGAGGGCGGTACATATCGTATGACTATCAGGACAAAAGAAGATATTCATTTTCAAACAGAAGTACTCTCAGAGCATTTCGATCATTTTTTAAATCAGGAAGTTTGTCCCCGGAGAAAAAACAATACGCTTCAATTTACGATTGATACTCCAAAGAGGGTCTTTCTGCGTATCAAAAGCAGAAAACCCCTGCATATCCTTTTACTCAAGATTGAAAAAGAGAGTTAACCCTTTCTTCGTTCCATATCTCCCCAATATGGAACGAGTAGTAATAATTATAACGATGAGATAATCCATTCCACACAAAGAAGGCGGGCTGAAGCCCACCCTACGAAAAAATCAAGGCTTTCCGTTTATCAAAAATCTGTCAAGGAAGCAGTTGGATGGGCAGGATCAAAGATGTTGAAAACAACGATGTTGTGGTTGTCTGGGTTAATCTATTAAAATGTCATGAGAAGTGATGAAAATAAATGGTGGCCACGAATGGACTCGAACCATCGACCACCACCATGTCAAGGTGGTGCTCTACCAACTGAGCTACGCGACCACATATTTTGTAGGTGGGAATTATATACAAACCAAGCTTAAAGAAGAGAAGCGATCTCCTGCTCTTCTAAATAAAAGTTTCTGCAACAAAAGTTTTGGTCACTTTCCCTCCAAAGCGGTAGACTCCCTCTTCATAGCTGACATAGAGCTCATCTCCGCTTTTGGGATGGACTTTGACCTGGTCGGGTACCCTGCCCTCTTTGTGGTTGCGTATGAAGCAGGCAACCATTCCTGTTCCGCAGGCAAGTGTTTCATCTTCAACACCGCGTTCATAGGTGCGTACATACATGGTGTCGTCTTCCACTTTACAGATGTTGACATTGGCATTGTACTTCTCTCTGAGCCTCCTCATCTGGCTTAGGTCGAACTCCTCAATGTCGTCTCTTACCGCAACAAGATGGGGTACGCCGGAGTCTATGAGCCACCACAGCTCTCCATCCTCTTCTATATCGGTACGGATAATATCGGGGTCGACCATATCACTCACCACATAGAGCCCGTTGATCGTCGCGCGGATCACTCCCGCACCGGTAAGGAATTCTGCCTCACCATCCTTTGAAATACCCTTCTCGTGGGCAAAATGCGCCACTGCACGGCTGGCATTGCCGCACATGGCCGCATAAGAGCCGTCAGCATTGTAAAACTCCCATTCAAAATCATACTCCGGATGAGGAAGCAGCACCACCATACCGTCCGCCCCTACACCGTTCTGCCTGTGGCACAGTTTTCTGGCAAGCGCCGAGCGGTCCGCTTTCTGTTTTGCCACGAAGAGGATAAAGTCATTTCCATTTGCCGAATATTTCGTTACTTTCATTTAAAATCTCCCAAAATCTCTTTCTGTACCCTTTGGCACTCCTGCTGAAGCTGCTGCAGGTCGCCGCTGTTGTCTATGATATAGGTGGCATGTTCACATTTTTTCTCAATATCCATCTGCAGCGCCATCCTTCTGAGCGCCTCCTCTTCCGGATGTCCGTCTCTCTGCATCAGACGCTGCAGCTGTACTGTTCTGGGAGTGTAGACAAGCACGGACTTCTCTATGGGGTAACGCCCTCCCTCGAAAAAAAGAGGAATATCGATAAAGTAGGGGTATTTCAGTTCATCGCGTGCTGCCGCCTGCTGTGCGATCTCATCATAGATCAGCGGATGCAGCAGGGCTTCAAGCGCCTCCCTCTTTTCCTTGTCCGAGAACACCACACTCCCCAGTGCCTTTCTGTCCACGCTTCCCCCCGCAACCAAATGGGTACCAAACATTTCACCAATCTTCCGCTGCTGCGCATCCAGGATCTCATGGGCTATTCTGTCGGCATCGATCAGATGGAACCCCTCTTCTGAAAACAGCTGTGCGGCTGTACTCTTCCCCGTCCCGATGCTTCCTGTCAGCGCCACCGCATACTCGAACGCCATGGGCCTACCACTTTCGGAAAGATTTCAACTGCATCCGGTCATACCCGTAGACATCATCCCTGAACTGCAGTACCCCGTCATAATCCACCCATGCCGTCAGGTAGATGACATCCACCGGTACTTTTTCATCCAGGTTGATGAAGGTTTTTTTCCTTCCCTTGAGTATTTTCTGTGCCTTCTCAAAATCCACACTCTCGTTGAATGAGGAGAAGGTCCTCAGCAGCTCTCTTGGTTTCTGCAGACGGATACAGCCGTGGCTGAACGCCCTCTTTTCTCTTTTGAAAAGGTATTTGGAAGGGGTATCGTGCATATAGACGGAGAATTTGTTAGGGAAGAGGAACTTCACTTTTCCCAGTGCATTTCTTCTGCCCGGTACCTGCGCAAAACGGAAAGGCATATGTTTACTATAGCGGTACTGGCTCCAGTCTATGCTCGATGCATCCACTCTCGCCGCATCGCTTCCCCAGCCCGAGCGTATCTCTATCCCCTCTCTTGCCATCGCATTGGGGTTTTTCAAAAGTTTGGGGATCATCTCTTTCTGGATAATACTTTTAGGTACGTTCCAGTAGGGGTTGAGCACGATATGCTCTACCGTATCGCTGAAAATAGGAGTAGGATGGTTCGGTTTCCCGGTAATGACCCTCATGGTCTGGATCAGTTTTCCATCCTCTTCGAAATAGAGCCTGAAATCCGGGATATTGATGATGATATGCCGCTTCGCTTTTCTATCGCTGAGCCACTTGATACGGTCAAGGTTCAGCCGTATGGTCTCTATGCGTTCGTCTATGCCCCTGTTGAGTTCGCGAAGCGTTCCTTTGCCCACCACACCGTCAGCTTTGATGCCGTGCCTCTTCTGGAAACGTTTGACCGCATCCTGCAGGCAGCGGTCATACAGGTTATCTTCCAGGCTCTCTTCACAGGGGGTATAGTCACCTGTCAGGCGCAGACGCTCACGAAGGGAGAAGACCCCTTCTCTCCGTTGTCCCGGCCGCAGTTTCTTTGAAAGCACGACAGGTTCCCACCCACCGTTCTCTCTAATACGCAGATACTTCTCAAGTTCCTTCTGCAAAGCCTTATAACGGTATACCGTAGGCACTGCCGCGCTGAGCTCTTTTTTCAGGCTCCCTCCAAGCACTGCGTGTTCTACCATCTTGACAGGGTCCATTGCCGGCCGGTGCAGCACCCATTCGGTACTGACACCGTTGACCATCAGGTTTGAGATCCGTGCCTGGAACGCGCCCCAGTTGATGCTTCCCAGATAGGCATAGTCGGTATAGGCCTTATAGAGCTGGGAGATCTTGAATTCCAGTCTCAACTTCTCCTGGAGAGAGGCTGAGCCGTCATACAGCGCTTTCGCGTCCTCCTCCAGCAGTACAGCATCCCGGTAAAGCCTTCCATGTTTGTTGAGCGTCTCGTCATGCTGAATATAGTCAAAAAGCTCCTTGGCCGCAGGAGAAAGGGACTTCTCATGCATCCAGATGGGGAGAAAAAGCAGGGAGCTGTAAAATTTTCTTAAAAAACTCTGTTTTGGCTGTGTCTGCAGCGAAGTCATGATCACTTCGGAAGCACGCTCCTGAAATGCCAGCTCACTGGCTTCAAGTTTCATCCCCTGAAAAAAAAGTATCAACGAAAAAGCTGTGATACTTAACCATACCTGTACTATATTCCCCATCCGTTTCACTGTTGTTCCCTCATTTTTATACCCTTTCAGGCCTTCCGGTTGGACCGTACCTGCCTGAGAAGTGTCGCTGATGTAATAAAATTTTAACGATTATAGCGTAAAGTTATCGGAGAAATGCTTGCAGTCTCTGCCTACACGAATACCAAAAATGCAAACACCACAAAGAGAATAAAATGCAGGAAACCTTCCAGCACATTGGTCTCCCCGTCATTGAAGTTGACCATGCTCACCAGCAGGGTGAGCGCGATCATCATCGTCTGTACCGGAGTGAGAGAAAGGTTCAGCTCCATCCCCAGCCAGTAGGAGACCGCGATCACCGCAGGGATGGTCAAAAGCACAGTCGCCAGCGAAGCACCCAAAGCGATATTGATCACTGTCTGCATACGGTTGTCCACCGCTGCCCTTACCGCCGTAATCAGTTCCGGCGCAGCCGAGATCACCGCAACACCCACCGCGCCTATGGCAAGCGGCAGGCCGAAACTCTCCAGCGTATTTCCCATAAATACAGAAAGAATCTCCGCCAGGATACCAATGAGGACAATAGAGATCACAAGATTGAATGCATGGTACCATGCATTGATCTCGTGATGGGGTTGACAGTTGCCGCTTGCGAGACAAGCCTCTTTCTGTTCCGTTTTATATTCAAAAAAGTATTTATGCGACTTGAGCTGTACCCGGGTAAAGATCACATAAAGGAAAATGAACACCACCACATTGAACATCATAAAACGCTGGTGATACTGCGGATCGAGAAATTCCGGAAGCACCATCGCTATACCGATAGCCGTCAGCAGCATGGAGAGGTAGGAGTTGGAAGAATCCACATTGTAAGGCTGCTCTCCGTACTTCAGCCCTCCAATGATGGCTGCTATCCCGAGCAGGCCGTTGATATCCAGCATTACCGCCGAATAGATCGTATCTCTGGCCAGGTCAGGGTTATGTACATGCATCATCATAATGACGATGATCACCATCTCTACGATCACGGCGGAAATGGTCAGAATGAGTGTTCCATAAGGTTCCCCGAACTTCTCCGCAAGCATCTCCGCATGGTGCGCCACGGACATGGCTGCATAGATGATCACTGCGAACAAGATACCGAAACCAAGCAGGTTCCCCGCCGTAGTCTGTACCAGGCTGTGCTCAAAGTAGCTGATGGCTATATAGGTGATCACTGCTGCAAAGAGACTGTACTCTTTTGAAAAAGCTTTTAAGAGTTGCATGTCAGTTTAAAATGTCTCCGTAATTTTTTGCCGCATTGAGTTTGAGTTTTCCCTTCTCTTTTGTAAAACGCTCATCTCCTGACTTGAATGCCTTTTTTAAACGCCTGGTGATCTTTTCCTGATGTTTCTCTTTGGTGATACGCTGCTGTTTGAAGAATTTTTTGATCCCAATCCACTCAACGTCCTCTTCATGAAGCACTTCCTCCTCGGTACTCACATCGATCGCTTCCGGCGCTGATCTCTCTTCAAGCCTGTGCACATAGAGTGTACGCATTTCATGGAACGCCTCTTTCAGCAGATCTATCTCGCTTCTGAGTGTTGTCGTGATCTGTTTGTTACTCTTTTTGAGGTCTTTGACCGTATCTTTCAAAACGGAGATCGTTTCATCTTTGGCTTTCAGCAATGCTTTGTAGTCTTTGGGGGGCTGCGTATCTTTTCCTGAAGAAGAAGCTGTACTCTCCGGTACGGAAGGTTTGGTACTGCTCCCCGTTTTCACCTGTGTTTTCGTTTCCGTTTTCGGACGCTCTTTGGCAGGGTTGTTGTCAACGACAATGTAAAGTTTACCCTCCACGCTTTTGGCAGTGAGAATACCGCGTTTGATCTTCGCATAGACAGCCTGTCTCGAAATACCGAGCTCTTTGGCGTACTCTGCCGGCTTCATTAACTTTTCCATCTCTCTCCCTCTTTACAGTTTTGTAAATCATAGCATAAGTTTAATGAAAGGTTGACTGTAAACCCTCCGCGGGGAGGTTGGAGGAAAAAAGAGAAAGCTATTTCTGGGTACCGTCCAGTACCGGTACGAAGAGGCACTGTTCGATGGTTTCCGAAGTAATACGCCCGTTTCTTTTGTAAAAGCGGGTAATCAGGTGATACTCTTTGCTCTGTTCGATCGGAGCGATCAGGATGCCCCCTTCCGCCAACTGCTCAAACAGTACATCGGGGATCTCTTTCGCCGTAGCGGAGAAGAGTATCCGCTCAAAGGGGGCATACTGTTTCCATCCTCTCTGCCCGTCATCGAAACGGGTGAAGATATTGTACATTTCATGTTTTGAAAAACGGTTCTTCGCCTCTTTCAAAAGTTCATCGATGCGTTCTATGGTGAAGACACGGCGGCATATTTTGCTTAAGATCGCTGCCTGGTAACCGCTTCCGCATCCTACTTCCAGTACCGAATCCACCCCTTCAAGCTCCAAATGCTGTGTCATCTTGGCCACGGTCAACGGTGAAGATATCCACTGGCTTGCCGCTAAAGGAAGTGCTTCGAGCTGGTAGGAGAGATGTCTGAACTCGTTGGGTACGAATATCTCTCTGTCCACAGCAAGAAACGCCTCTTTTACATGCGGGTCCAATGCAAAATGTTTTTCTATTTCTGCGACAAGGTTCTGCCGCTGTCTCGATTTTATCATACGTCCCTGTTCCCTAAATCCTAATTCATGGGGAATTCTATCCAAAATGTGATTAAGAGCATTTAATCCATCACAATGTAACGCGTATCTTTCTCTTATTGACAGACCGGAAACGGAGCAAAGCCCCGCTCCCTTACGCTAACGCTCTGTTTCCTTCAGCAGGAAGCTCATGCAGCTGGCTGCATCAATCCATTACAATGTAACGGCGTATCTTTTTGATCTCCCTGAAATCCACTGTGCCTTCGATCGCTGCTTTTCTGTCATCCATGATCACATCGCCGTTGGGAGAGATGATCGCCGAAGAGCTTGCCATATCGCTGTCCGAACTGTTTGCAAGCAGAACATAGCACTGGTTCATCACTGCCAGCGCCTGTGAAAGTATCTCCAGATGCCTTTTCCTCGGCAGCCCCCACCTGGCCGGCACAAGTACGACATCCACACCCTCGATCTGTTTCCACAAGGCTTTAAAGCGCAGTTCAAAACAGATCAGAAGCGCATACCTGACACCCTCGATCTCAAAGGGTTTGATCTTCTTCTCCTTGCCTGCCGTCAGATAGATATCCTCATCTCCGAGCTTGAAGAGTTTGGCTTTGTTCTGCCTGTGCACAACTTTATGTTTGTGTATCACCACCGCCTGATTGACGAACTCATCCCCCTCTTCAAGAATGAGTGTCAGCACAACGATCTGATCTTCAACGATCTGCTTCAGTGTCTTGAGCGCTTTGGCAGAAAACTTCGCAGCTGTCGCCAGATGTTCATAATCGTACGCCGTCAGGTAGACCTCCGGAGCAACGATAATATCTTTGTTCTTGTAGGTGTGCAGGTATTTGACCAGTGCATCCAGGTTCTCCTGATAACGCTTGGCGGAAGGAAGCTGCAGTACCACCGCCTCAAGCTTTTTAGGTGTTTTACTCATCTCTTCCTCCTAAAAATCATCCAGATCCAGACTTCCTTTGGAATAGTTGGTCACATTCCCTTCAAAGAAGTTCGTCTTCTGGTCATTGAATTTGGAGAAGTTGTCCACCCACTTGATGGGATGCTCCACATGGTAAAGCTTCTCAAGTCCTACAGCATGCAGCCTCTGGTCCGCCAGATACTGAATGTACTGTTCGATGATCTCATCGGTCAGGCCGAGAATCTGTCCCTGCGTAATATACGCACCCCATTCACACTCCAGTTTCACCGCATCCCTGAACATCTGATAGACATCTTCGAGCAGTGCTTCGGTGAAGAGCTCCGGACGTTCTCTTTTGGTGGAGTTGATCATATTCTGGAAAAGCAGCAGGTGTGTCACCTCATCTCTCTGGATAAAGCGGATCATCTGGGCCGTTCCCAGCATTTTGTCCGAACGCGCCAGCGTATAGAGGTAGGTAAAACCGCTGTAGAAGTAGATCCCTTCGAGGATCTGGTTGGCGAACATCGCTTTGACGATATTCTCATCCGTAGGGTTTGCGGAGAGCTCTTCATACACTTTCGCAATGGCATCGTTCTTGGACTTGAGCTTCATATCTTTTCTCCAGAGCTCATAGATCTCTTCGGTATTGGTGGAGATGCTGTCCACCATGACCGCGTAGCTCTGTGAATGCAGCGCCTCTTCGAACGCCTGCCTTACCAGTATAAGATTGACTTCCGGGGAAGTAATGAACGGGTTGAGGTTGTCGATAATATTGTTGGTCTGAAGCGAATCCATGAAGATCAGCTGCGCCAGAACTTTGTCGTACGCCTGTTTTTCCGCATCAGTAAGATGCTTGTAGTCGTTCACATCTCTTGTCATGTCCACTTCTTTGGGGAACCATGTATTGTTCAGCATCATCTCCCAGAGGTTGTAGGCCCACTGGTATTTGATATCGTTGAGCTCGAATATCCCTGTCGGGTTCCCTCCGAATATCTTTCTTTCACTGGTTTTTTCTTTCGATTCCGGGTTATATATCTTTTTACGTAACATCTGTAAACCTTGCTTGTTATTTCTCACTAAATTTTAAAAATATTATACTGATTTTTAGCTACACTTTGGCTATGAAACCTATAGAAAAAAACAGACTGGAACAACTGCTCGAGATCATCAAGCCGGCACCGGCGCTTCGTATCGCACACTTTACCCAAAGCGGCGAAGAGATGACGGAGATACTGTGTGATTTCTGCACTGAAAACGGGTATGAGTACCAGATCAACTGTACCGACCCCTCTTTTTATGAAACCCTCTCCGCCAAATATGCCGAAACCCCCGATGTAAAGTGTATCAATTTCAAGCTTTCCCGCCCAAAATACATGATACAGGGGAAACTGTACGAATATCTTTTTGTCACCTCTGCCATCCCCGAGGCCGACAGAAGTGCGTTTCTCCAAAAAACCCACAGCATCATCAAAAATGCCGGTATTATTCTGATTTTCCTCCCGAAAGGGGACCGTAAGCAGCGCTATGACTGGACAGCCCTGCTTGAAGAGCACTACTATGTTGCAAGCAGTACCATTGATGACCTGTTTGAACATTATGATGTACTGATCTCCAAAAAAATGCACGGATGGGGAGGGTGAGAGTATAACGGCAGCTTCTCCTGGTTTTAAAAAGGGGTGTACCGAGGAGGAAAAAAGGTACGTAATAGTGACTGAAAAGCTGCCAAGAAGACCTCTTTCCCCGCCAGGGGAAGAGAGTGCCAAGAGGGAGGAAAGGGATTGAAGCACTCTCCGGCCTTCTTAATATCTATCATACCGTCTATTTGTGTACTCTTTGTGAACTCTATAGATAGGAGCAGCAGTAATCGGTCACCGTTTTAACATTGACCTGGAATTTGCTCTGTGCCGGGACATTGAAAGAACCGCCTCCAGAGATACTGACCCACTCCTGAGAACCGGGCAGCCTGACATCCAGCTCTCCCGATGTGATCTCCATAAGCTCCGCCGCATCAGTACCAAACTCATACTCTCCCGGAAGCATAAACCCCAGAGTCTTTTTCGATCCGTCTGGGAAAAGTACGGTACGGCTTGTCACCGCTCCGTCAAAATAGCTGTTGCCTTCCAGCAGGACATTTACATTTTCGAACTGTTTCATCGGTCTACCTTTTGATCTTTTTGCAAAATTATAACCAAAAGAGATGAAACGGAAAAATATCTATATTTCATCGTTAAAAACGCTCTTTCCAGAAGCCAAAATAAGCGTTTTTTTTATTTTTTCCATACCAGAGGTTAAAAAAGGGTTTAAAATGCGTTATTTTGCGTTTTAGAAGGGTTATTTCAGATTTTATCCATTTGCGCTTCATTTCCGTTCTCTCTATAGCCAGAGATATCCATTTTTTATACTATAGGGGGTATCTGTTGTTTGATATCGGGGAAAAGGAGAGATGGGTCTGTGGTTGAATGTTTGAAAGAAAAGCTGTTCCACCTCAGCAAGATGGAACAGAAAGGGAGATTATTGGCACCCGATACATTCCTGAGAACGATCCTCAACATCATTTGTAGATTCAGGTGACTGGCTTCTGAGATAGTAGGTGGACTTCAGTCCAAACTTCCAAGCATTCATATAGATTTCATTCAGGTATTTTCCGCTCGCTTTATCCAGGGTAATGAAGATATTGAGCGACTGCCCCTGGTCTATCCATTTCTGACGGATCGCTCCAGCCTTGATGAGAATGTTCTGGTCAAGGTCGTAACTCGGTGTATAGTACTCCCAGGTATCCGGAGAGAGGTTTGGCGCAACAACAGGGATAAGCCCGGAGAGATTCTCTTCGAACCATTTTCGTTTATAGACCGGTTCGATCGCCTGTGTCGTTCCTGTCAGGATGGAGATGGAAGAGGTCGGCGCGATCGCCATCAGGTAACCGTTTCTCATCCCGTCCGTCTTCACTTTCTCTTTCAGTCCTGTCCAGTCATGGGTATAACCGAAGAGCCCTCCTCTGTCAACCAGTTTACAGGCATTCTCGTTGGCCTTGTCTATAGGGAAGACCCCTTTGTCCCAGTCCGATCCTTCATAGCTCGGATATTTCCCTTTCTCCAGTGCAAGGTCGCTGGAAGAGCGGATCGCGTAATAGGAGAGGGACTCCATCACTTCATCTATCTTTGTAAAGTGCTCGCTGCTTCCCCATCTGATCTTGCTTTCGGCAAGCATTTGTGCTTCACCCATGACACCAAGGCCGATAGCACGGGATTTTTCATTGGTCTTTTTCACTTTGGCCAGCGGATAGAAGTTGAGGTCTATGACATTGTCAAGCATACGTATCGCCGTTGGCACGACCCGGGCAAGGTCCTCTTTGGTATGGACCTTCGAGAGGTTGACAGAAGCAAGGTTACAGACCGCCGTATCGCCGTCTATCTTCTCTTTCTCCACGATCCAGATCTGTTTACCGTCAATACTGTCAAGCGCTGTTACCTTTTTCGCCGGTTTACTGACACCTGTATCGACAGTGATCATCTCGTTCTCGTCATAGGACTTCACACTGCCGTCCTCGAATGTAAACTGCGTTCTGTAAACATTCGGCCCCGTATTCTGGAAGATCTCCGTACAGAGGTTGGAACTTCTGATCACGCCGGTATGTTTGTTCGGGTTCGCTTTGTTCGCTGCATCTTTGAATGTAAGGAAAGGGTTGCCTGTCTCAAAATAACTTCTGAGGATCTCTTTCCACAGACCCTTTGCGGAGATCACCTCTTTGGTAATATTCTCTTCACTATTCTCAAATTCGATATAGCGTTTTTCAAACTCCTCTCCGTACAGTGTTGTCAGTTCTGTCACTTCAAACGGATCGAACAGTGTCCATGTGCTGTCCTCCTGCACCCTTTTCATGAACAGGTCGTTCAGCCACAATGCAGGGAAAAGATCATGCGCCCTTCTTCTCTCCTCCCCTGAATTCTTTTTAAGGTCGAGGAAGTCGCGCACATCTACATGCCACGGCTCGATATAGACAGCGATCGCCCCTTTACGGGTTCCCAGCTGGTCCACGGCAATAGCCACATCGTTGGCGATCTTGAGGAAAGGTACGATTCCCCCTGCGGCATGCTTGTGTCCGTCGATATAGGAGCCCATACCACGTACCAAAGACCAGTCCCAGCCGATACCGCCGCCGAACTTGCTCAACAGCGCCATCTCTTTGTAGCCGTCGAAAATCCCTTCAATATTGTCCGGCGTGGAACCAATGTAGCAGGAGCTTAGTTGGTGTCTCGGCGTTCTTGCATTGGAGAGCGTAGGTGTTGCCGCCATGACCTCGAACTTGCTGAGGATATCATAGAATCTCTTTGCCCATGTCTGACAGTCAAACTCATTCTGGGCAAGGAACATCGCCACACCCATAAAGAGATGCTGAGGGAGCTCTATAGGGTTGCCGTTACGGTCTTTGAGCAGATATCTGTCGTACAGTGTTCTGATACCAAGATAGGTGAACTGCAGGTCCCTTTCGGGCTTGATATAGTCGTTCAGGTCGTCAAGGTCATACTTGTCTTTCAGCCCGAGAACAATGCGCCCCTCTCTCTCCCCGCGTTCAAAATGGTCTCTTAGATGGTTGTACCCGGTAAATCCCACTGCTTTGTGGTAGATATCGTACAGAAAGAGTCTCGCAGCGACAAATGTCCAGTTTGGGCGGTCGATATCGATCTTGTCAACCGCTGTTTTGATCAGGGTTGTCTGTATCTCTTCAGAGGTGATCATATCACGGAACTGAAGTTTGGCATCGACTTCCAGTTCACTCTGGCTTACATTGTCCAAACCCTCTACGGCAGCCGCCGTATATTTTTGAATCTTAGAGACATCAAGGGTCTCCACTCTTCCGTTTCGTTTCACAACTCTGATCATATCCGCTCCCCGTCATTCATTCATTTTTTATATGAAATACCTCTATTCAAGAGGTGAAAATATTAAATGATTCTACTAAAATTATGCTTGGAATTTTGTTAATTCGGCCATCATTTTAGGGTAATATTTTCATAAGAAAAAATGATAGTTCAGCAACTGCCGGCAGTATGGGAAATCAGGTAAAAAGAGAAAGAGAAAAGAGCGTATATAAATCTGAAAAAACCGGAAGGAAAAGTATTTCTTCCTTCCTCTTTCGGACTATTTGAAGACCCTTGCAAAGATCTTGTCTACATTTTTGGTATAGTAGTCATAGTTGAAACACTCCCTAATCTGTGCTTCGCTCAATGACTCTCTGAGCTCTTCATCGGAGAGCAGGTATTGAAGGTAAAGAGACTCACCCTTTTCATTGGTCGTCGGTTTCCCCTGCTGGATCTCCTCCCACACTTTCATCGCATTGCGCTGTACGATCTTGTAGGCATCTTCACGGCTCACTCCCGCTTTTGGCAGTTCAAGCAGAACACGCTGGGAGAAGACAAGCCCGCCTGTCAGGTTGAGGTTCTTCATCATGTTTTCAGGCATCACGGTCATGTTGGCGATGACCCCGTTCATTCTGTGCAGCATGAAGTCTGTAGTCACAAATGAATCAGGCAGCCAGAAACGCTCTGTAGAGGAGTGTGAGATGTCACGCTCGTGCCAGAGTGCCACATTCTCCATGGCAGGGGTAGCGTAGGCTCTGATGATACGTGCAAGCCCTGTGATATTCTCAGTCAGGATAGGGTTACGCTTGTGCGGCATTGCCGAAGAGCCTTTCTGCCCTTTGGCGAAGTACTCCTCTACCTCATAGACTTCCGTACGCTGCCAGTGTCTTACCTGTACGGCGAACTTCTCCACAGAAGAGGCAAGCAGTGCCAAGGCAGAAGCCAGACGCGCATAACGGTCTCTCTGGATCACCTGGTTGGAGACAGGAGCAGGCTTGAGTCCAAGCTCCTCCATCGCATACTCTTCAAGCTCAAGCGGCGCATGGGCGAAGTTCCCCATCGCGCCACTGATCTGTCCTACCCTGATCACCTCCATCGTCTCTTCAAGGTTCTTGAGGTGGCGTGCCATCTCATCGTACCAAACTGCCAGTACCAGACCGAAGGTAATAGGCTCACCGTGAATACCGTGGCTTCTTCCGACCATCAGTGTCATTTTATGCTCCATCGCCCTCTTCTTGATGGACTCCATCATCATCTTGACATCTTCAATGATAATCTTGAGCGAACGTACCATCTGGAGTGCTACTGCCGTATCGACCGTATCGGAACTGGTCATCCCGTAGTGGAACCAGCGGCTCTCCTCACCCAGTGTTTCGGAAACAGAAGTGGTAAAGGCGATCAGGTCATGTCTTGTCACCGCTTCGATCTCATCGATACGCTCTACGGAGAACCCTGCATTCTTGACGATCTTCTCTGCATCCTCATCGGGGATCAACCCCAGCTTGTTCCATGCTTTCACCACGGCAAGCTCCACATCAAGCCATGCCTGATATTTTGCCTGCATTGTCCAGTTCTGTGCCATCTCTTCGCGTGAGTAACGTTCTACCATACCAACCCTTTATTGCTGTAAATTTTGATACAATTCTACCAAAATAGCAGTTACAAAGAGGTAAGAGATGCCATTCGTCAAAGAGAAGTTTCACGTGAAACAAACCATGCCAGCCTTTCTGTTCGTGATGCGAACGTTCGGCTACACACAGGCAGAAGCACAACGCCTCGTCTGCAAAGGACGACTGCTGATCAACGGTGAGTCGATCTATAATCCCGGAACCAAGATAGAACCACAGGAGGTGGAGATCGTCCACTTCAAGCCTTCCGGTACGGGGGTCAGACCACTCTTTCAAAACAAAGACTTCATGGTCTTTGAGAAGCCCTCAGGCATACTGGTACACCCCAATACCATGTCCACCCCCTACTCCATGCTCGATGAGATACGTGCCATTAGCGGAGACAAAGCCAATGCCACCCACCGGATAGATATGGAGACATCAGGCCTGCTGCTGGCAAGCAAACACAAGAAGGCAGAGAACTACCTGAAGAATGCCTTTGAGGTTAAAAAGATCAGAAAAAGTTACCTGGCATGGGTGGATGGAGAGTTGACGAATCCTTTCTTTGTAGATATGCCTATCAGGGTCAACGATGACTACTCACAGACCAAACACAAGGTCTTCATCCGTGAAGATGGCAAGGTGGCGCATACCGATTTCAAACCCCTCTACTACGATAAAATACTCGATGCCACACTGGTCGCCTGCTACCCTTTGACAGGACGTACCCACCAGATTCGTGTCCATTTGTTTCACGTGAAACACTCTATTTTGGGAGACCCCATCTACGGTACGACTTTCCAGACTGCCAATGCCTACCTGGACGACACCCTCACCCCGCAGGAGCGCTTCCGACAGACCGGTGCTACCCGGCTTATGCTGCATGCACAGACCTTACAATTTCCGTATGGAGCCAATTACCATATAGAGAGCAAGGTGGATTTTAAAGGGATGAAGGGGGAGATTTGTCCGAAGGGGGAACGGACATTTAATGATTGAGGATTGAGGATTGAGGATTGAGGATTGAGGATTGAGGATTGAGGATTGAGGATTGAGGATTGAGGATTGAGGATTGAGGATTGAGGATTGAGGATATAATCCTTTGCTATTTTTGGTAAGTGTTGGCTTAAAAAGTATAGTTTGGAGAAAAAGTTTTGGAAGGCGGGCTGAAGCCCACCCTACAAAAAAGAAGTAAGTTTAATATAACTTTGTGGCCTCACCACATTGCAACAAGAGGAAGTTAATCCTCATCATCCGTCCGATTGGCATCATAAATGAACCATCCGCCACCTATACCAACGACGAGGGCAATAAATCCAAATAAAAAATCCTGTACTTCCACTATCTGTTTCCTTCTGATTCCTGTTCTCTGAGCTGCCCACAGGCAGCTGATATATCCAGTCCTTTGGACTCACGGATCGTGCAGTGTAGTCCTCTTTTGGTAAGATACTCCTGAAACTTCTTCATATCCTCTTCGCTCGGACGCTTGAACTCCGTACCTCCGTAGGGGTTGAAGTAGATGAGATTCACTTTGGCTTTGATGCCATCCAGGAGCTTCAGAAGTTTCTTCGCTGCAGCGATATCGTCATTGACATCTTTGATGACAAGGTACTCGAACATGACCCTTTTCCTGTCGTTGACAGGGAAGTTCCTGACTGCGGTGATAATAGACTCGATATTGTACGCTTTGTTAATAGGCATCAGCTGTTGACGCAGCTCATCATCCACTGCATGCAGGGAGATGGCGAGGTTGATGCCCAGTTCCATCCTGCCAAGCTTCTCTATCTTGCTGCTGAGTCCTGAAGTGGAGATGGTCTGGCGGTGCGGCGCAATGGCCATACCCTCTTCATCGGCGAAGATCTTGACAGACTTTGCTACCGCTTCGAGGTTGTCAAGCGGCTCGCCCATCCCCATGAAAACAATGTTGACACGACGGTTGGCAGCAATGTCATTGTCTTTTTTGATCATACGGAGCTGCTCGACGATCTCGCCAGGGGTCAGATTTCGCATAAAACCGCCCTTTGCGGTCAAACAGAAGGCACACCCTACCTTACACCCTACCTGAGAGGAGATACAGACTGTATAACGCTCCTGGTGCTTTACAGAGCCATCTTCATGGTACTCCTTCTCCCGCATCAGCAGCAGTACCGCTTCGACCGTATGCCCGTCATGCAGTTCGAAGAGGTATTTCCGGCTGCCGTCGATACTGTCCTGTACCGTCAGGGTTTTGAGCGGAGTCAGTGTATATTCGGCAGCCAGCTCCTCGCGCATCGCTTTGGGAAGGTTCTTCATCTCCTCGAAATCCATCGCATACTTATGGTAGATCCACTGGTAGATCTGTTTGGCTCTGAATGCCGGTTTGATCTTTTGAGCAAGTTCTTCTTTAGTGAGGTCCTGTATTATTTTCATCTTCTTTCCTGTAGGTCGATTTATTGACCTTAAATATAATTTTGGTCGGTGAACCGACCCTACTGAGCTCTGACATCTGAATGCCTCTCAGCTCTTTTAAACAGACTCTTCTTTAGTGAGATTCTGTATTATTTTCATCTTTTCCCCGTAGGGTCGATTTATCGACCTTAAATACAATCCTGGTCGATGAACCAACCCTACGCTTTTTCTGCTCTCAATCTCACATAGGCATCCAAACGCTTCATCGCCTCTGCATGGTTCTTTTTAAAATCCTCATGGGCATGCTCATCACAGTAGTTAGTCACGATGAAGATCCCTGCCACAGGGATACCAAACATCTGTGCTA
>Ga0256913_10000793_pt1 | contig 16415 bp, 18 predicted proteins | sample Axial_MatmetaG_FD_185970 | JGI IMG/M metagenome (GOLD analysis project Ga0256913, IMG submission 185970) | Deep-sea worm associated microbial mat communities from Axial Seamount, Juan de Fuca Ridge, Pacific Ocean - Axial_Mat | ecosystem: Environmental > Aquatic > Marine > Oceanic > Microbial...
GTGCCACCCTGAGACTCATACCCTATTCAACTCACTTTCTGTTATCAACCCCATTCTTCTATAAACTCCAATACATTCAACAGTTTGACCTTTACTGAATATCGATTTCGATCATTCATCCTTCTATTAAGCTTTTCTCTCGCACCATTGAAAAGCCTTCAGTTTTTTAATAAGACTCATAAGGTATTTTATGGCTTGGTTGATTGCGGATCGTATTTTCATTGTACATGGCATTCTCTGTCGACTTGATGGCGATATGGAAGATTTAGATCTTTAGCTGACTAGTCCATAATGATTAAATTCTATTAAATATCTCTTTTTTGATACACAAAATATTTTGATAGTGAAATATGTTTAAGTGTTTTTTAAGCAGAAATAGTTCATACTACTAATAGTCTAATCATTGATGGTTGGACTGAATATATATCAAGGAGTAACTCATGAAGAACATGAGAAGCGGTTTTACAATGATCGAATTGATCTTCGTTATCGTCATTATCGGTATTCTTGCCGCTGTCGCTATTCCAAAGCTAGCTGCTACAAGAAGTGATGCAGGTGGAGCAAAGATAGCCAACAACCTCGCTACTTGTATCGGTGATGCAGGTGGTTCTTATCTGAAAGATGAGGATTTTGGTCCTGGTTTGCAATCTACTGCATGTACTGATGGTATCAAAGACGGCTCGACTGCGTGTTATACACTTTCTTCCAATAACGCGCTTGGAGAGTTGAATGTAACTGAAGCTGGAAGCACTGCCGCTTGTACAGAGGCTCACAGAATCAGTCGTGAGAACAATATGTCTAAAGATGGTGCTGCTCAGTCGCATCACTTCTAAGAGAACTACTTTCTCGACATGGTGGGCGGGTTTTATGTCCGCCCCACCTCCACTTCATCTATCAGATAATAATCAGTAATTTTTCCAAAAAGTCTCGATATTGCAGTTGTACTGCATAATACTTCAAAAAGAAAAAAATATTACATATGGTCATTCACCCTACTATCATGACACAATAGAGACTACGATATAAAAGAGTATAGTGTCTCTATCTCCTTCGGCCATAGAGACTCATCTATTGTCTCCAATATGAGCGGTATGTCATCTAACCTTGGGTCTCTCATGATGAGTTTGAAGGCATCCCAGCCTATCTCCCCCATACCGAGAGAGTGGTGTCTGTCCACCCTGGAGCCTAGCTTGGCTTTCGAGTCGTTGATATGCATACCGCTTAAATAGTGCATACCTACCGTTTCGTCGAAAAGTCTCATCGTCTCTTCATAGCACTCTGTACAGGATATATCGTAACCGGACGAGAAGGTATGACAGGTGTCGAGACATACTCCTATTCTCTCTTTTGCGTCCACTCTCTCTATCAGATAGGATAGATGCCAAAATCTATATCCGAGATTGGTTCCCTGACCAGCCGTATTTTCGATAACGAGTTTCACATCGCTTTTGGCGGTCGCATCGATACTACGGTTTATCGAGTCGGCTATCGTCTCCAGACACTTCTTTTCGGCTCTCTCTATCTGGATGTCGTAATCCTCCGCTCTTTTCGGTATTTTCTGCAGATGACTTCCGGGATGAAAATTCAATTTGTCGAGACCCAATGCGTCGCATCTCTCTATCTCGTCGATAAAAGCCTCTACGGATTTCTCCAGTTTATCCTTTTCGGGATGACCGAGATTTATGAGATAACTGTCGTGAGGTAGTACATGTCGGGGTGATATACCGCTCTTTTGCAGATTGGTCTTGAACTTTTCTACGCTCTCTTCATCCAGAGGCTTGGCTTTCCACTGCCTCTGATTTTTGGTAAAAAGGGCGAATGCTTTCGCACCTATCTTCATCGCGTTTAGTGGTGCGTTCCAGACCCCACCCGATGTACTGACATGCGCTCCTACGAATTTGTTCATATCTCCTCCATCCTCTTTATTCTGATTGTGATATCGTTGATTTTGTCGTTGAAGAGTACCGAATTCTTATTGCAGATGTACTCTATATCGTATCTTCCGACAGATACGATATGCTGTTTGAATCCTTCACTATAACTCTCTTTGCCTTCGCCGGAAAATATCTCTTCTCCCTTCAGTATATTCTCTATGGTGTCGTCGGGGTAGAGAGGACTGAGATATCTGCGGTTGAACTCTCTCTTGTTCATGCACAGGAGTCCACTGCATATCTCTCCATCGTCTATCGTGAGACTCAGGGCCGCCTGTCCAGAAGAGTATATTTCCAGTTTTACACTCTCCTCATTTTCATATAGAAAACCCTGGTCGGCATACTTCATCATGGGAGTTTTCCATATTACGAATACTCCGTTTTGACGGATAGGCTCCTTTTCGAAACAGCCGTCAATAAATATAATGGCGATGAAGATGATGGAAGATAGAATTTTTTTTGTCATTTTTTCTCCAAATTCACAATAATTTAAGATAATTTTAAGTTTTTACACTATATAATACCGGCATCGAAAGCGATTCGATACGGCCCCTTCATCTAGCGGTTAGGATTCCAGGTTTTCATCCTGGCCACAGGAGTTCGAGTCTCCTAGGGGTCACCACCGCAAACTTCGAAATTATATCTTCCAAACATTTATTCCAGTTTAAATCGTATATAAGTCTCAAATAGGTTCACTATCGTCATATCTCTCTTCTTAAGAGATATATGTCATATACTTTGCTATAAAAAATCTCTTTATCTCAATAAAATGCGACTCAGGTTGCATCAAATATCCTATCTATCATATAAAATTACATCGACAATACAAAAGAGACGATAAGAAGGAGGATAAGATGAGATTGATAGGTTTCGATCCTATGAGAGAGTTCGCACAGATGAGAGAAGGGCTCGAATATATGAACAGAGTTTTCGAAAATCTCGAAAAGGGGAGTGTCGAAAACGGTGAAAGAGCGTTCAGACCGGTGGTCAATACGAGAGAAGCGAATGATGCCTATTATATAGAAGCGGATCTTCCGGGTGTAAAAAAGGGGGATATATCGATAGATATCGATGAGAATGTCTTGACGATCTCAGGGGAGAGAAGAGTGGAGAAGGAGAGAGAAGAGGATGAGTTCTACAGGGTAGAAAGCGTATATGGCAGATTTGAAAGAAGCTTCTCTCTACCCGAGGATGTAGATGTGGAAAAGATCGAAGCGCAGATGGAGAATGGAGTTTTGAAGGTGAGGATACCGAAAGCTCAGAGAGTGGATAAAGCACCTAAAAAGATCGAGATCAAATAAAAGGAGGTTGAGATGGGTGATATCAAAAAAGAGCTCGAAACAGCCGAAAAAAAGATAGAAAAGGGAATTGGAGAAGGGGTTAAAAAGCTCAAGGAGACATTGGCTAATGTGGCGAGCCATCTGCCTTTGGCGAATCTCTCCCGCAATAGAGAGAAGGAGACATATACCATAGAGGTTGACCTTCCCGGTGTGAAAAAGGAGGATATCAGTGTCACTGTCGAGGGTGATTATCTCGTGGTAAGTGCTGAGAGAAAGATGTGCGAGGAGGTGAAAAAGGAGGATTACTATCTTCTTGAAAGCGCATTTGGCAAATATGCCAGGACCTTCTATCTCCCCGAAGATATCGATAGAGAGAAGATAGATGCCAAATTCGAAGATGGAAGACTTCTACTGACTTTTGAAAAGATATCTTCCAAGAAGAGAAAGGATATCGCTATCAAATAGTGCCATATCCGCCGTGCCCGTACCGGATAATGGGTCGGGCCATCGGCTATATGGTACAGGAGACGGCCGACTCATTACTGCATATTCTATGCGGAAATGGGGATAGCCATCGACAATTTCTACATGAATGTGACAAACTTCCGTGATTATGCTAATATATCTCTATAAACTTGGGCTATGCAATTCAATCTCTTTTTATTGTATCGGGAATCGATATCGTAAGAGATTTTTCTAAAGTACGCATACTTGGAGAATGATTGAAGTCAGGGATGAATATTCATCTGTCTTTATCGAGACAAGGTTAGTGTAAAGAGGGTCATTTTGCATGGTTCGGGATAAATACACAAGGAGTTTTCGTATGAAAAAAGTTATGATGTCCATAATGGTTCTATTCGTCGTTGGTACCCAGTATCTGAGTGCGGCATCCAAAGAGGTACTCGATCTGGAGATCAAAGAGACGATACAGAAATTCGAGAAGAAAGCCAAAGGCGGTAAGGAGTTTCTCGACAAACAGCCAGGCTATCTCGTCATTCCCAATCTCTACAAGGCCGGTTTCGTCGTGGGTGGAGAGTATGGAGAAGGTGGTTTGATCGAGTCGAATACCATTACTGCGTACTATCAGATGGTCTCCGCATCATTCGGATTGGAAGCAGGAGCCCAGAAGAGATCTCTTATCATCGTATTTCTCACACCAAGTGCATTGGAGAGCTTCAAAAAGAGTAATAAATGGAAAGTCGGAGTCGATGGATCGATATCTCTCGTTGATTGGGGCCATACCCTGGATCTGAGTACAATCGATTTCAAAAAATCCATAGTGGCTTTCGCATTCGACAACAAGGGACTCATGGCGAGCCTTTCCATAGACGGGTCTGTCTTTTCCAAAATCAAAAAGTAACCTGTTCCTCCAACCTTTCGGCTCTTCGTTTAGAGAAGAGCCACTTATTATGAGCTGAAACAGAATCTATCTTCCCATTTTGTGATACAATCGAAAAAAAAATCGCATCAGCTCATATCGGCATATGTCGTGATGTGCTGATGAAAAGGAGATTCATTATGGCATATCCCCATTTTTACGAACAGGTTCCCACTATCAGGACTTATGATCCTCTGGCCTATTTCCTAGGTGCGTGTGATGATGGAGTGATAGAGATATCCTATCTCGATTGCGTCAAACTCGCCGGGCATTCGTGTCCAACGGTGGCAGGTGCCTATATCATGACATACAGGGCTCTCGGAGAGCTCTATACGGATGGAGAGGTGCCGGTACGGAGTCAAATAGAGGTATCTCTCTCCAAACCCAAATCAGATGGTGTGACAGGTGTGATCGGGACAGTATGCGCATATATATGTGGTGCAGGAGACGAAGGGGGATTCGCGGGTATTGGAGGCAACTTTTCCAGAAGAGGTCTGCTCAGATATGGAGATTCGGAGGTGAAGGGCTATGTATCTTTCAAGAGGAAAGATACCGGAGCGTATATAACGATGAATCTGGATACTTCGGTAGTGGGAGCCGATCCCCGTATGATGCCTCTGATGCAAAAAGCGGTTTCAGGAGAGGCCGACGATATGGAATTCGAAGAGTTCTCCCGACTATGGCAGGGTAGAGTGGAGTCCATGGTTACCCAGCCTATATTGTGGGAAGAGATAGCACTCATAGCGGATAGGGGGTAATATGCAGATTTCAAACTATCTGACGAACGAGCATAGAAATTGTGACGATCTTTTCGCGAAAGCAGAGAAGCTGGCGGTCGAAAGAAATTGGGAAGAGTGTGAAAAGTCTTTTCTCGAATTTGCCGATGCTACGCTTCTGCACTTCGAGAAGGAGGAGAGAGAGCTTTTCCCCGAATTCGAAGCGATTACAGGAAGCGACGAAGGGCCAACGAGGGTCATGAAGTATGAACACGACCAGGTGAGGGGTCTCTTTTCCAAAATGGCCGAAGCGGTGGAGAATAGAGATAGAGATGCGTACCTCTCTCTCTCGGAATCCATGATGATACTTTTGCAACAGCACAATATGAAAGAGGAGCAGATGCTCTATGCTATGTGCGATAGGGTGATGAGTCCCCCAAAGAGGGCTGAAACTGTCGAAAAGATGGAGGCTGTAAAGAGGTGAAGAGATACTATCTCGATGCAAGGGAGTTGGAGTATCCCAAACCCCTCGAGAGAGCGATAGGCTTTTTGAGGAAACTCGATACGGAGAGTTATCTGTATATGGTACATAGGAGGTATCCCACTCCTCTCGTCGCTCTCTGTGACGAGCATGGACTCAAGCATCGGGAATTGGAGAGGGGTGGAGTATGGCATATAGTCATCACCCCTTCCGAAGAGACGGATCCTGGATCCATCATCGAGAAGGAGGGGATATAGATGTTTGCCAGAAGCGGTCTCTCTCTGGATCAGGCCCCACCTATAAAAGTGGTCTTCAGATTTTTCTTGACCGGTGCGCTATGGGGAGTAGTGGGTGGTATTCTATTCTGGATATGGGGGGATTCCCCTCTCGATATACACTCTCCACAGGCTCTCGCTCTGACACATATATTTACACTTGGGATCATGCTATCCTTTATGATAGGCGCTCTTTTTCAGATGCTTCCTGTTCTTGCGGGGATATCTCTCGTCGAGCCTGTCAAACTCTCTACGAGGAGCCACTGGCTCACACTCGTGGGAACGATCCTCTTGATCGTCTCGTTTTTTCATCCGGAGACGGAAATCTCTCTCCTATCGGCTTTGATTCTATTTTCGGCCATTTTGCCGGCCTCGAACAGGATGTTTCGCAGACTCGTGGACCTCGACGGACACAGTGACTCTTCGAGAGGGATGACCCTGGCGGTTTTCGGTCTGATTCTCACCGTCTCCCTGGGGGTGGTGTTGCTCTCTATGCGGGGCGGTATCGTCGATAGCGGAACATATATTCCTATTAGAGACGCCCATATAGGTTTCGGTATATTCGGCTGGATATCTCTACTCGTGATTTCGGTATCCCTACAGGTGGTGGAGATGTTCTATGTGTCGCCGTCATATCCAAATAGCGTGTCGAGATATCTGGTTCCCTCCATCATCTGTATACTTTTGATATCGTTTTTATCGATATGGTTTTCCGATACTCTACATAGAGTTCTATTCGTGCCAGTATATCTTCTCGTAGCTCTCTATGCCATTGTCACCATACGAAATCTCTATCATAGAAAGCGTCCGCTTTTCGAAGCGACAGTACTTTTCTGGTATCTATCGATGTTTTCTTCGATAGTATCGATGGTTATCTTTTTTGTGGGAAGCTTCGTCGACCTTCCCGATATGGTACAGAAGGCAGGGTATATCCTCTTTTTCTCTTTCGGTAGTGGAGTGGTGATGGCTATGTCCTATAAAATCGTACCTTTTCTCGTATGGTTTCACCTCAACAACGATGGGTATCTGGATGCGCCGATGATGCATGAAGTGGTGAAGCCGTCATATGCCCTTTTTCAGGCGAAGATTCACATAGCCTCTTTGGTACTGGCATTCGTATGGCTCCTCTTTCCACATACGGCACCACTGTTCTCTCTGGCTCTGGTCATCTCTTTCGGATGGCTGGCTTTCGCCATATACAGGGCATGGAGGATATACGCCTATACACTCGAAAACGGAAAGAGATTCGATTTCGGCTCTTTTTCGTAAAATATCGTCAGGATAGATACCCTATAGAGAGAAGCGGATAAAGATATAGAGCGTATAGAGTGTCGCCGAAAGCAGAAGAGCCCAAAACGCTCTCTCGTTCCATATAGCAGATATGGAGAGAGGAGCGAAGAGCAGAATGAAAAGTAGTGGATCGCCCTTGGCACTTCCCATATGGGTGGATGTCTCCAGTAGGGGAATCAGCAGTGGGTCCAGCATATCTCCTTTTCCTATCAGATGTAGAATAGCCTCTATCGGATAGAATGGGATAAAGAGTAGTGAGAGGATAGGGGAGAGGAGCTGTTTTACGGAAATGGCATCGAAATATAGCCTACTTACGGGTTGCATGAGTACGAAGATGAGAAAAGGTATGGCCAGAGAGATACTTTTCCCGCTCATTCTATCGCCGAAGTGTTTCACGATCAGAAATATGTAGAAAACTCCAGCTACGGATAGTTGGAAAGATATGGAGAAGGGTAGTCTCGGTAATAGAGTCGAGAGAAGAAGTATAGAAGCGGTGAGGAGCTCGAAGCTGACGAGTTCAAGCCCTGAAACGAGAGCCATCCATCCTATGGCCATCATCGTATATGCTCTCAAGAGAGATGGAGGAGAACCGGTGAGAGCGAGATATGCGGCCATTATGATCAGTGTGGACAGACCCAGGTCGATGGTTCTACAGCGATAGGGAAAGCGTCTTTTCTGAAAATATCGGTATGGAAAAGATAGTATCATGAATATTCCACCCCATATGATTCCGAGATGGAATCCGCTCAGTGCCACGAGATGGCCAATTCCGAAAGAGGTGATTCCCTCTCTCAGCTCCCGGGGGAGAGGTTCGGCGAGAAAGATCGCGCCAAAGAGTCTTCCGGCATTTTCGTTAGCGTGCTGGCGGGATATGTTTCGCGATATCTTCTCCCTCGTTGTATCCCCATGTTCTCCTATGGAGACGATAGAGGATTTGATAAACGGAGTCGACATATAGCTGGCGAATGTCATATCGCTATCTGGTATGAGTCTCAATCTCACTTTTCGGTATTCGGGATCGTCGAATTCACGGGAAGATGTATAGAATTTTCCGAAATCTTCACTCTCCAGACCCAGTATATAGTATCCGCCAAATCGTCCCTCCCTTCGGGAAGCTGATACGATTTGGGCATTCGTATAGTGAAAAGGTATTGAGATGAATGTTCGATACTCCCGGTACTCCATATAGATTCGTATACCGAGGATGGATAGGAGGATACAGAGAAGCGTTATCGCCTCTTTCCTATCGGCGAAAAGTCTCGTCCTCTCTATGACCATTTCGTCACTATCCTAGATAGGAGGCAACTCTATATGTCCCTCTTTCATATCGACTCCACCCTCTTCGTATATCACTTCGAAAGGAGCAGAGTCTCTTTTGGCATCCACGAAGCGGGTGAATCTCTTCTGAAAAACAAGATCGACCGTACCAGTAGGACCGTTTCTCTGTTTGCCGATTATCAGTTCGGTCTCCTCTTCGGGTTTGTGCCTGTAGTTGCTTTTATACTCTTTGCCTTCGGCTTTGGCTTTCATCTCCTTCTCTTTCTCTTTGGCCTCCCTATATACATCGTCTCTATATACGAAGAGGATGATATCCGCGTCCTGTTCTATCGCACCGGACTCTCTGAGGTCGCTCAGCATCGGTCTTTTATTCTCTCTGGATTCTAGAGATCTGTTTAGCTGGGATAGAGCCACGATAGGTATCTGAAGCTCTCTCGCAAGCTGTTTGAGTCCTCTGGATATATCGCTGATCTCCTGCTGTCTACCCTCTCTCCCGCTCTCACCGCTCATCAGCTGTAGATAGTCTATGATCGCCATCGATATTTCCGGATGTCTGGTCTTGAGTTTTCTCAATTTGGATCGGACATGGTGAATGGTGGCATATCCTCCATCGTCAACGAACAGTTTTCGCCTGGATATATCGTCCACGGCCGATGCGAGCTGACTCCACTCTTCGTCTCTGAGATCTCCCACTCTGAGGGATTGTAGAGGTATGGATGTTTTGGCGGACAACATTCTGAGCATCAGCTGTTCCGCCGGCATTTCGAGAGAGAAAAAAGCGACACCCTCTCCTCTCTCGATCGCTTTTAGCGCCATATTCAGAACGAGAGCCGTCTTTCCCATAGCCGGTCTCGCGGCCACTATGACGAGATCTCCTTTGCCGAAACCGCTCGTTTTATCGTTTAGATTGTAAAATCCCGTATCTACGCCGATCAGTTTGGAGTTGCCCATAGCCTTGAGCCTCTCGATCTCGGACATCATGGAGTCGGCTATCTCCGTCGAATCTCTGAAATCTTCGTTTACGCTCTCCTGAGTGATCTCATAGAGTTTTTTCTCCACCCTGTCCATCACTTCCGATGCTTCTAGATCGTCTTCGATAGTGAGTTTTTTGATCTCGGTTGCCAGCGTCACAAGAGCCCGTTTGGTGGAGTAGGCTCTTATCTCTTCGCAATACGCTTTTGTATCCGATATCGGGTTGGCGGATAGCACCTCCACCATAGCCATTTCGTCGAATCTGCCTCTTTTGTCCAGAAGTTTTCTCAAAAACTCTTCATCTATCGGTTTCTCATCGGCGAACAGCTCTTCCATGGCCGAAAAGAGCTGTTGATGAAATGGATGGTAGAAGTCGGCCGGCTTCAATATCGAAGCTATATCCTCATATATGGATGGGTCGAATACGATAGCCGACAGTACGGCTCTTTCGATATTGAGATTGTGCAGATTTTCACCGTTCCCCATCCTCTACGCTCCTCGTTCGATATTTTCGGCGAACCTCTCCACCTCTTCGACGAATCTATCCACCAGAAGATTTTCGGGGAGTTTCGCCACGACCTCTCCGGATACCATTATCAATCCGCTACCTTTACCAAATGCGATTGCCACATCCGCATGTTTCGCCTCTCCAATGGCATTTACCACACAACCCATCACAGATACCGTCATGGGGGTCCGTATGTGTGCCGTCCTTCTCTCCACCTCGGCTACGGCACTTACGAGGTCCGCTTCTATTCTCCCACAAGTTGGGCATGAGACGATATTGAGCCCCTCTCGGGCACGACCGCTATCTTTGATGATGGCTCTGGCTACCTCTATCTCCTTTTCCAGCTCTCCCGTGATGGAGACTCTCACCGTATCCCCGATACCATCGAGCAGGAGTGAACCTATACCGATAGCGGATTTCACGGTAGCGTGAAACAGGGTTCCGGCTTCGGTGACACCCAGATGAAAAGGGTAGTCGTTTTTCGGTCTCAGGGCTCTGTACGCCTGCACGGTTCTATCTACATCGCTCGCCTTGAGAGAAATCTTTATATCCGTAAAACCGAGATCTTCGAGAAACTTTATATTGTATTCCGCGCTGGCTACCATCCCTTCGGCTGTCGCTCCATATCTATCTTCGAACTCTTTTTCCAGTGAGCCGGCATTGACGCCTATTCTGATAGGGATACTTCTCTCCGTGCAGACCTTCACGATTTCGGCAATGCGGGACTTTTCACCTATATTGCCGGGATTGAACCTGATACAGTCCACCCATTTCGCCGCTTCGAGAGCGAGCCTGTAGTTGAAGTGTATATCGGCGACGAGAGGTATGGAGATTCTCTTTTTTATCTCTTCGAGGGCTTTGGCATCCTCCATATCCGGGACCGCGACCCTGACGATATCGCAACCGGCGAAATGGAGTCTGTTTATCTGTTCTACCGTCGCTTCGACATTTCTCGTATTGGAAAATGTCATGGATTGTACGCTTATCGGTGCATCTCCTCCTACCGCTACATCCCCGACATATATCTTTTTCGTCGGATATCTCTCTCTCATCAGTCGCATCCTTTCGAGTCACTTTCCTCTACTATTCGTGTGGTTGTAGAGGAACGGATTGCGGATTATGCCATATTTCCGGATACCGTCCGCCCTTTTCCTATGCGAGATCGAAAGATGTATCCGACATAACCACACTCTCCACACCTATGAGTTCGATGAATAGTCCATACTCTTCGGACTTCATATACCAGTCGTCTTCTACCGATTCGAATATGATGAAATCCGATGAATCCGCCCACGATATATCCACTACATCGTATCCTTCTCCCCCATCGATTATGTCGCTGATATTCGTAGAGGTGATATATACGGTGTCGTCTCCATCCATCGTGAAGATTACATTGTTGTACTCATTGCCGAAAATGTAATCATCCCCGCTACCGGTAATCAGACCCTCTATGATCGCTCCCTCGGCTATACCGAGATTGTCTATACCCGTATAGACTGTTTCCGGATCGACACTATTGAAGGCTTCGTTTACGAAACTTTCAGCATCGGATCTGGAAAAGCCCGACTCTACGAATTTCTCTATGGCTTCCGTTTTCTGGGTCTCTATCGAGTGTACATCCACACTCGATAGTGTGCCTGAGCCCATATCGACTATATTGGTATGGGTCGTGGAGGAGAGATCCAAAATATCGGTCCCTCCGGCATCCCATATCACTTCGTGTCGATGGTCATCGTACAGAGAGGATAGTTCGTAGCTATCGTCACCGGTTCTGGTGGTCGTGTCAGCTCCATAAAACGCCTGCAGAGCCATCACATCGTATAGTTGATAATCATCAGGATATGCGGAGTCGCTCGTACTGTAGTTCATACCGTATTGATCGACATAGAAGTCGAAAACCAGATACTCTTTGGATGTATAGGACATGATGGTATATAAACCGTTTTCGGTATCTTCGTCGAGTATCGGATAGCCTTCGAAAGGATGCTTGAGACCCATCGCGTGTCCTGTCTCGTGTACATATGTATCGTATCTGAAGCTTCCGGGAGATTCTCCTTCGATATAATCCGCCGTATTTATCCAGACATCTCCGGATATGGGATCTCTTTCATCTCCGACCCATGTGAATCCATCCGCATCACCGGTATCGGCTTTGTTGTATCTGATATCTCCGTTATCTCTCACCTCCACGAAATCGACAGCGAGAAAGTCGTCGAGTTTCGAGAATACCTCTCTGACAATCTCTCTATCCTCACTATCTAGAGGTTCCCAACCGTTTACGAAAGAGAAGTTGGTGTAGTATTCAGGAGGAATCGTTTCATTGAAGCTGTAGGTGATAGTCTCTCCACTCCAGTGATATCCGCTATCCAGGGCACGGGCAGGAAAGTCATCCGGGGTGGGCAGATCTCCAGTCGAATAGTTTGCCTTTCCCTCTTCGCCTCTGCCTACAGTTTCTTTGACAGCCTGATAAATCTCTTCCTCCGTAGGCGGTGGAGAGTATGGATCATCTATGGTATCGTGTAGCCAGACTCTAGCATTGTCGGCATCCTCTCTACCCATATAGAGATAGTTGTACCATTTTCCATCGAGACCGGGATCTATCTGCTGAGCGAATTCGAGAGAAGCGTCTATCTTTTTATCAAGCAGTATGGCATCGAGCCCTTTTGCACCGTCGAGTACTCTCAGCATGACATCGGTCAGGCTGTACTCTCCGGAATCGATTTTTTCGCTATAAAACTTCAAACCTTCCGGATCGGGATCTCTGTTGAATGCCGCCTGATAGATCGCTGTCAGGATTTCCGAAGTATCGAGTCCGCCATATAGGGTACGGGATTCAGGAGAGTTGGCGAACTCCTGAATGATTCCCTCGATTCTCCCCCCCTCATCCGCCAGTCTCTGGCTCCAGTAGACAAGTCCACTCGGTTCGGCAGGCCTTTGGTAGTAGGCTATATATAGCTCTTCGACCCTTTCCAGGAACTCTTCATGCATTTTTTATCCTTATTTGTAGGTAGTGTTCTATCTATATCCCATCCCGGCACATGGAGAGTTGGGATCGGTATGGAAATTTTCATCGAATCCGGGGTTGGCCTCTATGGAGTCCATATCGCTATCCATATGTTTTTTCCAATCTTCGAGACCGCCTTCCCAGTATCCGTTTTGTGTTTCGAATCTCTGATCTCTGAAGATGGCTTCTCTGCCCTCTATATGGTAGCAGTTGTGTCTCATATCCGCTTTTCCGTCCAATCCGCTCAATCCTCCAAGATCGTCGCTGTGTCTGATATCGAGGATGGGGATACTCCTATCGCCTCTCTGGGCAAATACATTTCCATAGATTTCAGGAGATACATTGGGCGGTCTCACCGCACTCTCATCCCAATCCTGATAAGTGATTCCGAAATAGAGAGGGTTGTGGAATCTGTTTCCGCTATCTACGACGGTATTGTTGTTGACTTTGGCATTTTTCGTAGCGAAGAGTCCTATCCCCGCTCCTCCTGAGCCGATGATCAGATTGTATCTCGCCGTCGGTTCGATCGCTTCGTACATTTGGGGATTCCCCTCCATGTCGAAATACTCCGGAGATGTATCGAATCCGAGCAGTATTCCTCCCTCTCCCGAATTTTCGATGAGGTTGTGTTCGGCGATACAGTTCTTCGAACCTCCTTTGAAATAGAGACCTGTGGAGCAGGTATGGTGGATATAGGAGAATCTGACGATAGTCCTGTCCGCATTTACATTGTCGACTCCCTCCGCATTGCAATCATTGGGGTCCTGTCCTCTTCCCGTATCGAATATTTCACAATGCTCCACGGTGAAATCGTTGGATTGCGGTTTGATCTTGATGGCGTCGGCATAGCTGTCGTGCGCTTTGACATTTTTGAGGGTCACACCTTCCGGCCCTCCCCTGTCGGCAGGATCTCCCCACTGCCATTTGGTTTCCGTCGAGATGGTGTAGAAACCTCCCGCAACATCGATACATTCGATATGGGTTCGGTCGGCATCGACATCTATGTATATTCCGCTGTCCCAATCGTCTTCGTCCGGATTACCGGAGTTTCTTCTATCCACGATCGCCCACTCTCCCGGATAGGATCTGATCGTCACATCCGGAACTCTGACTCTGATCTCTCTCGTTTCGGTATATGTCCCTCCCCTTACCAGGATGGTATCTCCGCTTTTCGCCACCTCCACGGCATGGAAGATGGTTCGATACGGTTTTTCCATGGAGCCGTCTCCGTCGCTGTCCGAACCTGTAGTGGAGACATATACTGGCTGCTGGACCGATATCTGCTCACTGCAGGCCGCTTTGTCGATACCTTTGACGATATCCGACATTTCGGCTATCCATACATCTATTTTCGCCAGAGCCGTTTCGACCGTCTCACGCTCGTATCCCACACCTTCCATCACCTCCGAGGCGTGTTCTCCGCCCAGTCCGGCTTCGGCGTATGCCATTCCGACTTCGGTCTTGTTGGATAGAATCACCGCATCTTTGTTCCCCGCTCCATTGATGGCATCGAGTATCAGGTTCTCTCTTCTTTTGTTTCCGCTATCGAGTTGATCGACCCACCATTGAAACCCCTCTGGATCGGGATCCCTGTTGAAAAGATTGTTGTATATGGCCTCTACGAACTCACCGTTGTCGAGACTTTCGGGATATTTTTTTTTGGTCTCCGGTTCGTAGAAAAAGCGATGTGCGATAGTCGTGAGGTCGTATCCGGAGTTGACCCACCACCTTATACCGTCCGCATCCGGAGCTCTATCGAATGTGGCTACATAAAGCTTCGTTACATCTTCATATGTTGGAGAAGCCGCATTCAATACGAAAAGTGATGCCATGAGCCAACCGAAAAATAGCCTTTTGAACATAACCTACTCCTTTTTTTTAAATTATACTACAATTTCGCCTCTTATGATATAATCTTTTCTCATTTTAACCGTCGGATATCACCGATGGGAAATTCTGGAAGGAAATATGGATATGTACAAAAGCGTTACGATACTCGATAGTGCCGAACATGGAGATTTGAGATACAAAGCACCCGAAGATTTGGGGTTTGCCAGGGATTTGAACAATATTCCCATAACATATACGGAGATAGGAAAAGTATGCTGTGATTATCCTATCGTATTTACAGGTTCCATGGAGAGCCCGACACTCTCTATCGTGACAGGTTTCAAAAAAGAGGAGGGAAATCTGGCGATAGATGCCGAGGGAAATTGGGTAGGTGACTATATCCCCGCATTTGTCAGAAGATATCCCTTCACTCTGGCTACGATCGAAGAGAATAAACTGGCCGTTGGTTTCGATCTCCAGAGTGGCTGTTTCAACGATCCGTCAGGAGTGAGACTCTACGAAGATGACGGGAAGGCGACTTCCGTACTGGAAGGAGTACAGAATTTTCTCGCTTCGTTCGAAAAAGAGATCAGAACTACCGTCTCCATGGCGCAGGAGTTGATGGACAAAGGTGTATTGAAAGAGACGGTTCTCACTCTCGGAGAGGGTGAAGAGCAGGAGAGTTTCGGTGGATTGATGATAATCGATATGGACAAAGTCCGAAAACTCGACGATGAAGTGACACTCGACTGGGCGAGAAGGGGATTTTTCGAAATGTTCGCTCTCATACAGCGTTCGTACGATAGATTTCAGCCTCTGATAGCCAGAAGAGATGCATCAGATAGAGGGTAGGACATTCACTCTCTGGTACGATCCTGCGGAGGATCGTCTGAGAATGGCGGTAAATATCGATTCGCAGAGTGCCAGAAAGGATTTGTGGATCACCAGGCGTTTTCTCATCTCCCTCGTCTCCGGTGCCGAGTCGTATCTGTCCGACAAGATATCGTCCACTCCACCGCAAGAGTTCTCTCCTCCATCGGAATCCGGAGGAGAGAGAGTGGAGGGGGATGTTTCCGAAGAGGAGAGCGGATACCGTAGGGAAGAGAGTAGTACACGGATGGAGATAGAGACGGGAGTCGATGCCGGGATGCCGGATGCTGAACTTTTGAGAAACTTCAATCTGAAATGGTTTCCCGACCATGGCAGAATGCTACTCTCCCTTAGAGGAGACGAAACGGAAGTGGTGGCTACGCTCACACCTGAAAATGTCTGTTCTCTTTTGAAATTGATGCTTGAAAAGTCCCCATACATGGAGTGGGGTATCAGCCCTTCGTTACTCTCCTGCTGATAGAGAGGCGGGATGGGATAGTCTCAGCCCGCCTCTTCGTAATCCGCCACCCTGACCCCCAGGGCGGCAGCCTCTTTTACGATATTCTCACCGACGAACATCCTGGACTCTATCACCACAT
>Ga0256913_10000794_pt1 | contig 16399 bp, 12 predicted proteins | sample Axial_MatmetaG_FD_185970 | JGI IMG/M metagenome (GOLD analysis project Ga0256913, IMG submission 185970) | Deep-sea worm associated microbial mat communities from Axial Seamount, Juan de Fuca Ridge, Pacific Ocean - Axial_Mat | ecosystem: Environmental > Aquatic > Marine > Oceanic > Microbial...
AGTTAAATATCAAAACATCGCATTTTTCATCATTTGTAATAGATCCTGAGTCCACAAATATCGACTGGTATCAGGGCTTCTTACAAACCAACAATAAAGAAATATATTTGTCAGTGTGGGGCGGCTACGGCATCTATTCCATCCCATTTGGCACCAAAACAATTGATACTGTTGGAAAATATCTAAGCCTTATTCCCAACGATATCTTCGTAAATAATATCTGTCTTCAAAAGGATAGCTTGATATGGTTGGGGGGTAAGCATGGCCAAATCAATGCTTATAATCGATACTCAAAGACTCAATTACATTTTAAATCATTGAATCTTGCCGGAAATTCTTTCAAAGAAATACAACAGGCTCAAAACTATCATTATAACGATAGTAAATTACCTGATTTTGATAGTATACGCCAAACTATCTATTTCAATGATGGTATATATTTTGCCAGCAACAAAGGACTCTTAGAATACCATACGACCACCAAAGAAATAGTATCATCTGATATTCTGACATCTCAACCAATATTAGCAATGTACGCTAATCATACAAGCTTGGCTGTTCTTACTCAAAATGCCCTTTGGAGACTTAACAAAAGAAGCAATACTTGGGATTATATCTCTTTAAATAAAATTTTACCACAGGATGCCTCTATTCATTTATTGATAGATTCTTCTTCTATTTGGATCGCATCAGGAAAAGAACTATTTCTTCTAAAAGAAACAGGATTACTTCATCAAGAGGAAAAATTTGAACACGATATCGCCCAACTCTCCCTATGGAGTGATCACGAGCTCATTCTTTCAACAGGCAATCAGTTCATCATAAAAAAGAGAAACTCGGAAACCTTAAACTATCAAGTAAAGGAAAAAATAATTGCTTTTTTAGTAAACGATGGTCAATTACTATGGCTGGGCAAACATATGCTTTTCGAAACACGGATACATAAGAACAAACCGCTACAAACCAAAGCCTTCATTGATAAGATGTATACACAAGTCAATTTAAACAAATTGCAGTTTACCCATCTTGAGAATGATAAAAACTACCTGTTTCTCGGAAGTACCAAAGGACTTTTTTATTATCATAAAACAAATAAAACCCTTTACTATCTACGCGAAAGAGAACAAAATTTCATGGGAATGCCCATACATTTAACTACCTGCATTACAGAGCATAATGCAAATGACATATGGCTGGGCACTACCTCATCCGGCATTTCCAGATGGCATCCCAAGAGCAATGAAATCATCAATTATACTTCTAACGAATTCGATTCAGCAGCCTATTGGGGTTATCAAGTGAACTTTATCTATAAAGATAGTAGAGGGCTGCTGTGGTCTGGAGGAGAAGGCCTCAACCTATACCACCCTGAAAACGATTCTTTCTCTCATTATACCATGCAAAATGGACTGGCATCCAATAAAGTATTGGGCATGGAGGAAGACAAGGATGGTAAGCTCTGGATTGCTACAGATAATGGCTTGTCCTGCTTTTCATTACCGGAGCAAAATTTCACAAACTATCACGAATCCAGTGGACTACCGGACAATGAACTCACAGGAGCTTGCTGCAAACTTAATGATGGAAGGATGGCTTTTGGAACCAAACATGGACTATTCCTTTTTGAACCGGACAATTTAGAAATAAATCAATATATCCCTCCTGTCATTATCACCGAAGTGCAGATAAACGACAATCAGATACTAAGAGATTTAAGCAATATAGACAGCCTTAGTTTAAATCCCCAAAACAATCATTTATCTTTTCAATTTACCTCGCTGGATTATAATAGTCCCATGCAAAATAACTACCGCTATAAATTGGAAGGTGTGGACCAAGACTGGATAGAAACGGATGCAAAAAATAGAAAAATCAATTATTCCAATCTTCATTCCGGAACTTATATTTTTCATCTTCAAGGCTCAAACAATAGCGATGTATGGAATAGAAAAGGGGCAGAGCTATGCATCATCATCCTGCCACATTTTTATGAGAAATGGTGGTTCTATCTATCTATTATTTTGCTGATAGCTTTTACTATTTGGATGATTATTCGCTATAGAGTGCGCGAGATAAAACTACAACATAAGGCTGCAGAGTTAGAACAAAAGGTTTTGCGAGCCCAGATGAATCCCCACTTCATCTTCAATAGTTTGGGGGCTATACAAAGCTTTATCTTTAAAAATGAACCCATAGAAGCAGCTACCTATCTATCTAATTTCTCAGAACTTGTCCGATTAATCCTTGATAATTCACGCAAAGAACTCATCCCCTTAACTATCGAAATAAAAACACTGGATCATTATCTAGATTTACAAAAACTACGATTTGGTGAAAAATTCAAGTATCAAATTAATGTAGATGAAGACCTTAACAAAGAAATGGTTTCTATTCCACCCATGTTAGCACAGCCCTTCATTGAGAACTCTATAGAACATGGATTTGCAGGCATGAAAGAGAAAGGTACCATTCGTATTGCCTTTAAACTCCTCCCCAATCAAATACAACTCATTTGTGAGGATAATGGAATAGGCATTGAAGCCAGCTTAAAAAACAAAAAAGACCAAACAAAACCTCATCAGTCGCTAGCCACCAAAATCACTCGTGAACGTATTAAAGTCCTCAATAAAACCTATACCAATAAAATAGAATTGGAAATTCAAGACCTAAAAAACATAGATCAATACAAGACCGGAACCCGAGTTACCTTCACTATTCCACTCATTATCAATATAAAAAATCCTAAGCCATGATACGAATCCTGATTATAGACGACGAGCCTAAAGCAAGAGAAACAGTTTCACATCTGTTAAAGCTAAGTTTTCCACAAATAGAGGAAGTAAAAGAAGCCGAAAGTGTGTCAACAGGTCTACAAGCCATTAAAACTTATAAACCCAATTTGGTTTTCTTGGATATCCAATTGGAAGATGGCAGTGGTTTCGATATTCTTCAGAAATTAGATCAGATCGACTTTCAAATTATCTTCATCACCGCTTTTAATGAATACGCTGTGAAGGCTTTCAAATATGCTGCCATTGATTATTTGATGAAGCCCATCAACCCAAAAGAATTTATTATCGCCGTGAAGCAAGCCATCTCCAATCATAACGAATATGATTTTAAAACAAAGATAGAAGCCTATATGTCGCATTTGAAAGACAGTGCAGCCGAACATAAAAAAATCATCCTAAAAACTGCCGAGAGTATTCATTTGATAAAAGTTCAAGACATCATTCGCTGCGTGGCGGACAAAGGCTATACGGAATTCTATCTTCATAATGCTAAGAAAATACTCGTGAGCAAGGGGCTGAAAGACTTTGATGATTTATTGAACGATTTTGGTTTTATCCGCACTCATCAATCTCATTTAATCAATCTGGATTATATCGCCAGTTTTGAGAAGACTGACGGCGGATATATCTTGATGACCGACGGCTCCACTGTTCCTGTCAGCAGTCGGAAAAAAGAATATGTCTTTCGTGTGTTTGAAGGTTTGTAGCCTCTAATATACAAATCCACACTGTTTTCATGATAAAAACCTAACATTATTTAGAGTTCGTCTATAAAGTCGCTAATTGTTTAATAACTTGGAGAGTCTGGCTCAGAATGTTTGAGTTCGATGTTTCGTAGTTCTGAAAATAAGGAGCTTACGTTTGTAAATTTAATTTCTACCTTCTTTTTGCTAATATCCGATAGTTTGAAAAGGCTTGGCTGGCAAGAAACTGAAATATTAGCCTTTTTTGTCTGATGATTAATTGTATCTTTTTTCCATGGGAAAGTTTTTGTTTTGCAGCTCAAAGGCGCTACATATCAATGTGTTAACTAAATTCTCTCCCGTTTTTTTTACTTTTTATATACAATTCAGCTTAGAATCAAAAGTTATCTTAAAGGTATCAATTTTATTAGAATAAAACTTCCTCTTACTGATACCTTCTTTTGCCTTTTCATACGAATTGTGCAAATTTTCAATACACTTTATAAAATGCTCATCAGACACGAAATCAACATATTTATTTGCCATTTGTTAGCTAATTTTAAGGGATATAAGGCAATTATAACAATTAATACTTTAGGATTACCTAAAGCAATAATCTACTGGAATAAAGACGTTTAGAACTTTTCTATCACAGAAGACCCATTAAAAATCATTATCAATTACCCCGGCGCCCAGACAGATATTCTCTCCTTGATCGTAAACCACTCCAAATTGCCCCGGTGCTATTCCCGCAATCCGTTCGTCTGACTCTATCATCATATGACGATCTTGCAACTGCATAGTCCCCGATAAAAACTCCGGACTATGACGAATTTTAAATTTTACTCTCTGTGGTGCAGAATAGTCGCGGTCTGTTTTTTCATTGATAAATTTGAAATCACCCAGCTTCACTTCACTGCCATATTGTGCAATAGGGTCGTAACCATGGGAAATATAGAGCACATTGGCTGCCATATCTTTTTTTACCACAAACCATGGCCCTTGACTCAGTCCCAGACCTTTTCTCTGACCAATGGTATGGAACCATAAGCCCCTGTGTTTTCCCCATTTTTTCCCGGTCTCCAACTCAACGATATCCCCGGGATTTTCCCCCACATATTGACGAATAAAATCATTATAATTTATCTTTCCTAAAAAACAAATACCCTGACTATCAGGTCTACCTGCTGATGGAAGATTGATTTCATGCGCAATTTCTCTCACCTTTGGCTTAGGCAAATGCTGCAAAGGAAACATGGCTTTTTGCAACTGTGCTCTGGTAATTCTACCTAGAAAATATGTTTGATCTTTATGCCTATCGACAGCAGTATGTAAATAATTCTCTCCATTTCGCTCCTCTATTCCGGCATAATGACCAGTGGAGATCCGATCAAATTCATGACCATATTTGTCGTTAAAAGCACCAAACTTGATCAAAAGATTGCACATGATATCCGGATTTGGAGTAAAACCTTCCTTCACTGTTTCAAGAGTATATTTTATCACCGTGTCATAATATTCCTTTTGCAAATCAACAATCTCCATTTTGCAACCATATTTTTTAGCGATATAGGTGGTGATTTCAATATCCTCCTCTTTAGGACATACATATGCAGGTTCATCCTCCAAACCAATTTTAATATAAAAAATGCTTGGGTCATAACCCATCTCTTTTAAAAGGTGAACAGTGACAGAACTATCTACCCCCCCTGAAACTAAAGCTGCAATATTCATGCGTTGTTTTTTTTGCAAAAATAGGCTTTTCCCAAGAAAATATTTGAAATAAAAAAACCCGAAAAGAAAACTTCTCGGGTCACTAACATTTGTTGGTTAAAATCAATATGACGCATGTTGACGACATGCATCTGAAAGAGTGATTGTGCAAAACTCTCTCATCGTAATCATAATATTATGAATACTAATATGTTAAGAACTTTTACTTAATGAATAGTGCATCTTATCATCTCAAAAAATCTAAAATTCATCCTTATTAAGTGCTCTCAAGACCACCCCTGATTGAAAAAGGTTGTCTCAAAAAAAAAGAAAATTATGAGACCAATTCTAAATAGCTTCTTTTTCCATTTTTTTTTGTATATTTAAGAATTGTAGGGGTAAATATTTATATCTTTGCTGCCCAAAATACAAATAGTTAAATGCCTTAATATTAATATATTACAAATAAATTAATAAAAAATGAATTTTACACAAGGGCTTAGAGAAAAAGCCAAAGAGAATATTCAGAAAATTGTTCTTCCCGAAGGAAACGAAGAAAGGACACTAAAAGCCGCCAATTATGCCTTAGAACAAGGGCTGGCAGAAATCATATTACTAGGTAATAAAGAAGAGATTCTTTCATTAGCCAAAAGCAATGATTTACAACATATCCATAAAGCTGAAATTATCGACCCACTCCATCATGAAAATCTTGATGCCTACGTGGATTTTCTCATGGAAATCAGAGGCAAAAAAATTAGCAGTAGAGCAGAAGCCGAAAAATTGGTGAGGGACCCATTGTTTTTAGCTACCATCCTCGTAAAACTTGGAAAAGCCGGAGGAGAAGTAGCCGGAGCCGAAAACACAACCGGCAATGTACTTCGTCCTGCCTTTCAAATAGTAAAGACAAAACCTGGTATTTCTGTGGTATCCGGAGCTTTCTTTATGGTTTTCGACAACAAAGAAATTGGAGACAATGGCATCATCACCTTTGCTGACTGCGCCGTTCATCCAAATCCAACGGCCAAAGAACTGGCCGAAATTGCTGTGGCCAGCGCTCACACAACAAAAGCCATCGCCGGACTCGAACCCCGCGTTGCTCTTCTCAGCTTTTCTACCAAAGGCAGTGCCAAGCACGAAATGGTGGACAAAGTGGTAGAAGCTACCCAGCTGGCTCAACAAATGGCTCCGGAGTTTAAAATCGATGGAGAATTACAAGCAGATGCCGCCATCGTTCCAGCCATAGGTAAGAAAAAAGCTCCCGAAAGTGATATTGCAGGCCAAGCCAACGTACTCGTATTCCCTACATTAGAAGTGGGGAACATCTCTTACAAACTCGTTCAACGATTAGCCGGAGCCGAAGCTGTAGGCCCTGTTTTGCAAGGTATGGCAGCACCCATTAACGATTTAAGCAGGGGCTGTTCTGTGGATGATATCATCAATATGATTGCTATCACATCATTGCAAGCAACCGGAATTTAATAAAGATTAAAAAAAACTGTAAAATGGCTGAAACATTAGCAGATTTTGCCTTGGGCAATAAAATGAAACAAGCTGGCACACTCCAAAAAGTAGGAGTGGTTGGTGCTGGTACTACCGGACAACAAATTATTCGTTTAGCAAGCAAAGCCGGACTCGATGTGGTATTTGTTGATTTATCCGAAGAGAGAGTAGGGGATATTTTCAAAAGCATCGAAAATCAACTAGATATTAAAATAAATCGATGGGGGTTAACTCCCGGAGAAAAACGTGCCATGTTGAGTAGAATTCATGGGTCGGCAGACTACTCCATTCTTAAAGATTGCAATGTAGTGATTGAGAGCATTCACTCCAAGAGAAAAGGAACCAGCTTGGAAATTCGTAAAGATGTTTTTAGAAAAATAGAAGAGGTAGTAGATAAAAACACCACCATCGTTTCTAATACTGCTACACTTAATATTTCCGATATCGCTTCCGTACTCAAACATCGCGAAAGAGGCATGGGACTGCACTTTATCCTACCTATTGATCAGGTGAAAATTGTTGAAGTTGTGAAAACTTTAAAGACAGGTCAACGTAGCTTTGATTGCATCTCCAAATTTATGAAAATGGTAGGCAAAGAAATGGTAGTGGTGCAAGAAGCCCCGGGTAACATTAGTACTCGTATGATTGCCCCCATGATCAACCAAGCTTGTACCATCCTCTTAGAAGGTGTTGCCAGCGTGGAAGAAATAGACAAAACCATTAAACATACAACAGGCTATCAAACTGGTCCTTTTGAATTAGCTGATAAAATTGGCCTTGACAAAGTCCTTAAATGGATGGAAAATCTTTGGGAAGAGTTTGGAGAATTTAGATACAAACCCTCACCTATCATCAAGCGCTTGGTAAGAGCAGGTATGACAGGCAGTGCTGCAGGAGAAGGATTCTATGTTTATGAGAATGGAAAAAGAATAATCAAATCTGGTGATATTCAACACTTAGGACATTAATAAAAAAATATTTTAAAATGAAAATAGTCGTTTTGAACTGTGGAAGTTCATCAATAAAATATCAACTTTTTGACATGCCGAGCCAAAAAGTAATCGCTAAAGGTTTGGTAGACAAGATTGGCCTAAAAGGTGCTGGAATTAAACATGAAATGGAAGATGGAAGCAAAACAACCATCAGTGGAGAAATTCTCGACCACAAGCAGGGAATTGAATATTTGTTTGGCATTTTGATCAGCAAGAAATATGGCTGTATGAAAAATCTGGAAGAAATAAAAGCAGTGGGTCACCGTGTAGTTCATGCCGGAGAAAAATTTGGTGGTAGCGTTCGTATCAATGATGAGGTTATTAAGGCCTTGGAAGAAACTATTGACTTAGCCCCTCTACATAATCCTCCCAACCTCGATGGTATTTATGCCATCACTACTTTACTTCCAGAAGTAGAACAAGTGGGCGTTTTTGATACTGCTTTTCACCAAACTATGCCAGCCTATTCTTATTTATATGGTGTGCCATACTCACTCTATGAAAAACATGGTGTCAGACGTTATGGTTTTCACGGATCCAGTCATAAATATGTATCAAAAAAAGCTGCTGCCCTCCTAGGCAAAAATATCGAAGATGTGAATATCATCACTTGCCATTTGGGTAATGGAGCTTCTATTGCCGCTGTACAGAAAGGCAAATCGCTGGATACAAGTATGGGAATGACACCCATTGAAGGTTTAATTATGGGAACTCGTTCCGGTGACCTAGATATAGGAGCTCTTTTTCACATCATCAAAAAAGAAGAAATTACCCTTACCACTGCCAATACTATGATTAATAAATTTAGCGGTATGTTAGGAGTAAGTGGTGTCTCTTCAGATATGAGAGATGTAGAAAATGCTGCTAAAGAAGGCAATGAAAGAGCCAAACTTTCTTTAAAAATGTATCAATACCGCGTGAAAAAATATATTGGAGCCTATGCTGCTGCTATGGGTGGTGTGGATGCAATTGTGTTTACTGGAGGTATAGGAGAAAACGATTGGCATACCCGCCAAGAAGCAGTCAGCGGGATGGAATTTATGGGTGTGGAACTAGATACCAATATCAATACAGACCTTAGAGGTGACGAAGCCATTGTGTCAAAAACCGATTCCAGAGTTAAAGTTATGGTGATTCCTACCAACGAAGAATTGGTTATTGCCAGCGATACTTTTGAAATAATTGATAAAGGCATCAATCAGTTATAAAACAAAAAGGATAATTGCCCTATTCAAAAAAAGGATATAACAACCTTATTTACAGTAGTTTGACTACAGAATAGGAATGTTTACAAAATATTCAAACTTCAAAGTAGCGGGTATTTCTTTTATGGAGAAATACCTGCTCTTTATGTCTTTATCCATAGCTCAAAATATTGTACTTTTGCAAGCAAATAACGAAAATAATTCAATGAAGAACATACGCAATTTTTGTATCATAGCACATATTGATCATGGCAAAAGCACTTTGGCCGATCGTTTGCTCGAGATGACAGGTACTATATCGGATAGAGATCTACAAGAACAAACCTTGGACGATATGGATTTGGAACGTGAACGCGGAATCACGATCAAAAGCCATGCTATACAGATGGACTATGAACAAGATGGCCAAAAATATGTTCTGAATCTTATTGATACTCCCGGCCACGTTGACTTCAGCTATGAGGTCAGTAGATCTATTGCAGCCTGTGAAGGCGCTTTGCTTATCGTAGATGCCACTCAAGGAATTCAAGCTCAAACTATTTCTAATTTATATCTTGCCATTGAAAACGATTTGGAGATTATTCCGGTTCTTAATAAGATGGACTTAGAAAATGCGATGCCTGAAGATGTTTCCGATCAAATAATAGACCTGATAGGCTGTGATATGGAAGATATTATTCCTGCCAGTGGAAAAACCGGCTTTGGTGTTGATAAAATTCTTGAAGCCATCGTTAAAAAAGTAGAAGCCCCGGTAGGAGATCCCAAAGCCCCATTTCAGGCGCTAATTTTCGACTCCGTATTTAATTCTTTCAGAGGTATTATTGCCTACTTCCGAGTTCTAAATGGCGAAGTACATAAAGGAGATCTCGTGAAATTTATGGCTACCAAAAAAGAGTATAATGCTGAAGAAATCGGTGTGTTACGACTAAAACCCGAGCCCAGACAGGTCATGAAAGCAGGAGATGTAGGCTATATTATTTCTGGCATTAAAGCAGCAAAAGAAGTAAATGTGGGCGATACCGTAACCCATGTTGCCAGGCCTTGCGAAACAGCTATTGATGGCTTTGAAGAAGTAAAACCCATGGTTTTTGCCGGAATATATCCGGTAGATGCCGATGACTACGAAGATCTGAGAGCCTCCATAGAAAAACTTCAGCTGAATGATGCTTCCCTAACATTTGAGCCCGAGAGCAGTATGGCCTTAGGATTTGGATTCCGTTGTGGATTTCTAGGACTTCTTCATATGGAAATTATTCAAGAACGCCTCGATCGCGAATTCGATATGAACGTGATTACCACAGTACCCAATGTTTCTTACCGTGTGGTGACCCATAAACAGGGAATAAAAGAAGTTCATAACCCTAGTGGATTGCCCGACCAGAAATACATCGACCATATAGAAGAACCTTTTATTAAAGCTCAAATTATCTCCAAAGGTGACTATGTAGGACAAGTGATGAAGCTGTGCATAGACAAACGTGGTGAACTGAAAAACCAAGTATATTTAGCCAGCGATAGAGTTGAGCTTACTTTTGATATGCCCTTGGGAGAGATAGTTTTCGATTTTTATGACAAGCTAAAAAGTATCTCTAAAGGCTATGCTTCCTTTGATTATCATCTTTCAGATTACAAAGCAGCTCATTTAATCAAACTAGATATCTTATTGAATGGAGAAGCTGTAGATGCCCTATCTACCCTTATCCATAGAGATAATGCCTATGACTTTGGCCGTAGAATAGTGAAGAAATTAAGAGAACTGATTCCTCGCCAACAATTTGACATTGCCATTCAAGCGGCCATCAGTACCAAAATTATTGCTCGCGAAACAGTGAAAGCAGTTCGTAAAGACGTGACTGCCAAATGTTATGGTGGTGACATCACCCGTAAACGAAAACTACTCGAAAAACAAAAAAAAGGTAAGAAACGTATGCGTCAAGTTGGAAATGTAGAAGTGCCTCAAAAAGCTTTTCTTGCTGTTCTTAAACTGGATTAACTCCCCCTCAGCTATAATGGATTTTATTCTTACTTTTGCTTAGCTGCATGCCTGGGATAAAAAAAATATTGTTTGTCGTATTTCTACTGTTTTCACAGTGGAGCATGGGGCAAATGTCCAATTATAAATCTCTCTATATTTATCATTTTATCAAACGTATAGAATGGCCTAAATCACCTGATAATAAAGATTTTGTAATCATTGTTATGGGTGATGACAAAACATTAGCAGCACTTCAACAAATAGCGATAAGCAAAACGGTAAACCAAAAAAAAATACGAGTCTCTAACACGAATAATCTAGATAGCATTTCTAATATAAACCTCATATATGTAGGCTATTCTAAGAGAAAATATATTGCAGAGCTTGCTAAACTCATAGGGAAACAACCCATCTTATTGGTCAGCGAAACCAAAAATAATCATTTTACAGACATTAATTTATTGGAGGATGATGACGGCTTAGAATTTGATGTTATAGTAGAAAATATTCGGAAAAAAGGACTGAAAATAAGTGATGATCTCTTAAAACTAAGCAAACAAAAAGACTAATAAAATAAGGGAATTCACTTAAACAACTAATCATATTTTGAACATAAATTTGACTTTTGGAAAACAAACAAACATATAGAATCAATTTGAGTACTTTCCACTTATGGGGCACTTTCGTCTTGCTGAGCTTCACACTCAGTTTTTCACAACCTCTATGTGCGCAGGAACAAAAGAATGTTCAGCAAATGAGCCTAGAGGAAATCAGTCAACTTAGTCAGGATGAATTATTAGAAATGCCTTTGGAAAACCTGATGGAACTGGTACGTAGATTTAAACTCTCCTCCTTAGAAGAGCTTTATGAAAAAATACTAAATCCTCAAATAGAGACTGCATCAAAGTTCGGCGAGAAATATTTTAAATCACCACTCAGCACCTGCGTCATCACCTCCGAAGATATTTCTACTTCAGGCGCATTAAATATACCTGAAGCATTGCGAATGGCACCCGGGCTAATAGTACGCCAAAAAACCAACGGAAATTATGATGTCCATATTCGTGGTAACGATAATATCCCCAGTGGTCAAACTTTATTCTATTCTGAGAATAGTCTGACCCTCGTTATGATAGATAATAGGCCGGTATACAACCACTTTCAAGGAGGTACTTTTTGGGAAAGCCTTGGCGTAAATATAGAAAATATCGACCGCATAGAGATCATTTATGGCCCATCCACAGCCCTATATGGCCCAAATGCTGTTAGTGGTGTCATTCATATTTTCACAAAAAAATCTGCTGTCAAAGGCTTGTCTAGCCATATACTGACTCAATTTGGGACAGCCGGAGCCCAGGATGCACAGGCAAATATAGCCTTCAATAAAAATCAATTCACCCTACGTTTAACAGCCAATTATCAAAGGCTTAAACGATTTCAAGACGACTATTATGTGTTTGAAAACTGGATGGACACTGTAGAAAAAGGCCGCTATATCCCCTCTGATTCTATCCGCTATTTTGCTAAGTCTACAGCGGCTAAATTCCCTACTCCAAGTCTGGCCTCCAAAAAGATGGCTGCAAACCTATATCTAAACTACCAAAAAGCTGAGGACGAAGGTATTTTCTTTAGCTCGGGAATACAACAATCCGATATCCAAAGTATTTTTCTCGACACCAGAGAATTTTCACTCACCGGCAGACAAAACATCACAGCATACAGTAACCTAAAGTACCTCTATCATGGCTTTAACCTGAATGCCTCATATAATATGGGCAACCAGAATCTGGCTTTAGGATATGATGGCTATCGCTTCCGTTTTGGTAATCTTCAAACAACTATCGATTATCTTTTTAAATGGAAAAATCTCAAGATCCTTCCAGGCATAAACTATCAATATGTTTTCTACGACGATCAAGCCTTCCTCGATGAAGGCCAAACGGGCATTTTCAATGGAAAACAAGAGCTGTCAAACACCGCTATCTTTCTCCGTTTAGATTATCTGTTTAAAGATAAATTGCGCTTAACAGCAGCAGGGAGATGGGAATGGTTCAAGCTTCCTAAACAAGACTACCTTAGTTACCAACTCACAGCAAGCTATTTAGTTGACCAACACAGTAATATTCGACTGGCCATAAGCAAAGCCAATAGAGGCCCTTTTATGTGGGATTATCATGTGAATTTTACCCAAGAAAGTACTTTCAATAATATCTTCTTGGTGACAAACTATAACAAAAATCCCAACTTAAAACTTCTGGAAATGCAGATGTTTGAGCTGGGTTTCCGCTCTCATCTATCTAAAAACGTCACAACAGATATCAGCTTCTTCTATAACATCACCAATAATTATAATTTACCAAAAGGTGACTTATACCAGCACGGGGAACATCAATACGAACTAGAGATTAGAAAAGAAAATCTACCACTTATATCGAATCAAATGGGACTTAGCATGATGCTGGAAGCCGTCATTAACAAAAACATTCATGCAAAGATTTTCGGCAGCCTGCAACAAACAAATCTCGATAAGGTTTCTAGCTATTATGAGCTGAGTGATACAGTTTTAATTGTAGTGAATAACGATAGCAAAATTCATAAATCTACACCTACATTTGTAGGGGGCTTTAACCTGAACTATAAAATAGGGGAGAAATTTATTGCGAATACAGATTTATATTATCTCAGTACTCAGCAAATTTTCACCTACGATGGCGTGAAACAAGTAGAAGCAAAAGCGGTTTTTAATGCTAAATTAGCCTATAAGTTTTGGAAGCAAAATCAGATATTTATCAGTGGTAGAAACATACTGAATAACAACAGCTATGAGTTTATTTTTGCCGATGAAGTTGGTTCAGAATTTTTAATTGGACTCAGCTTATCCATATAGCATCATTGTGGTGCATTAGGAAGAATGCGAGAAATATACAAGATAAACCATCAAAAAATATTTACTTTTGTTTAATATGAATAAAAAGGTGTTGTATTAATGGAAAATAATGAACAAAATATCATTATCTATCAAAATGCTGATGGTAACATTGAGTTAGATGTTCATTTGCAAGATGATAGCGTTTGGATTACCCAAGAGCAAATGGCTCAACTATTTGGCAAAGCAAAATCAACCATAAATGAGCATATCAATAATATTTACAAGGAGGGTGAGTTAGAAAAAGCACTAACAACACAGAAATTCGGAAATTCCGAATTTCAGCAAAAAGCACCTTTGTTTTACAATCTTGATGTTATTATTTCGGTTGGTTACAGAGTAAAATCGCCACAAGGCACGCAGTTTCGTATTTGGGCAACAAAACGTATTCACGAATACATTGTAAAGGGTTTTACAATGGATGACGAGCGTTTAAAACAAGAAGGTGCAAAAAGCAGATATTTTGAAGAACTTTTACAAAGAGTTCGCGATATTCGCAGTAGCGAACGTAATTTCTACCAGAAAGTAACTGATATTTACGCAACTAGTATTGACTACAAAAAAGATGATGCTCTTACAAAACAATTTTTTGCTACCGTTCAAAACAAAATGCACTTTGCCATACACGGACAAACAGCAGCTGAAATGATACACAGTCGCTCAAATGCAGACAAACCATTTATTGGGTTAACAAATTACAACGGCAACTACATTACTCAACGAGATGTAAGTATTGCCAAAAATTACCTTACCGAAGACGAACTAAAACAACTCAACCTCATTGTTTCTATGTATTTAGATTTTGCAGAACTACAAGCCACCAATGGCAGACTAATGAAAATGCAGGATTGGATTGACAAATTAGATGATTTTTTAAAAATAAGTGAAAAGAAATTACTTAAAGATGCAGGAAAAATAAGTCATAAACAGGCAATCGAAAAAGCAAAAAAAGAATACGAAAAATACCGCAAAGCAGAAGATAAAAAATATATTTCCGACTTTGACCGTGAAATGAAGAAATTGGAAAAGAAGGTTAAAAGAAAAAAATAATGTAAAGATGAGAGAAATATAAAGACCGCGGTTTTTAACAGGATTGGAGAAATTCCTGATAAAGAAAAAGTAAAAGAGATTGTAAATAAATAACGACACCACAACAATGTATATAAGTCATTGGGCGAGTGGCGTTTAAGCTGAAATATTATGGATATAAACAAACTGCATAGTAAATTAAAAAGTTGGAGCAATAAAACGCCCAACGCCTCATATACTCACCGTTGTGTGGCATTAAAATTAAAATAGAGTGAAATGGAAAATATTAAACTGCCAAAAGGATTGTTACTTGTTGATAACCCAGACCATCCTTTTACATATGACAATCCTGACTTTCTGTTATCTAACAGAAAAGGATTATTAGCTGTTTTTAAAATTAGAGAAAATGAATTAAAAAACCCAAATAAATTATTTAATAGACTTACAAATTCTATAATTGCATATCCTCCATACACAAAGATGTTATTATTAATAGAGAATAATAAAAATTACCCTAATGTAATAGAACAATTTTGGAAAAAATATTTCAATGAATATATTGAAATAAAAGATTTAAAAAGATCTAATCTATTGATAAAAGATAGTAAACCTTTAAAAATTATAAAAGAAATTAAAAATATTCAGAAAAGAATATTTAGAGTACAATCACAAGTACAAAATGATAATTTATATTTCTATAATAAAAGTAAATTTGAAATAAAAGAGATTAAACCGTTTCCTGAATTGAAAGAAAAAGCCAAATTTTATGATAGTATAATTAATAAAGAAAGGATTGTTAGAGCAAATATTTATAAATACGATAATCAATTTATTGCAGTAAAAAAATTATCAAAAAACATATCGGATATAAAGGAACTTGTTCCTTATTTTGAGTTTGTTATAAATTCAGAATTTTTTGTTGATTATGGTGTTCCAAATTTTAAATTCTTATCAAGAAAAGCAATTAATTTAAATAATATTCCGTCATTAAGATATGATCCTTTAAAACCTACAAGAATAGCAAGTTTATTCGGTTGGCATATATCCAATGCAGATAATTTACAAAACCTATTACAACGAATAGAAAAATACAGAAAATAATATGGCAAAAACACAAAAAGATAGAATGAATACAATTATTGCTATAATTAATAGTAATACATCTATTTCTAATTCAAAAGTAAATAAATTAAAGGTAGAGTTTAAGCAAGTAATTAATGTAGATAGTGTAACACCTCAAAAAAGAAAAAATATATTAAAAATTCTTCATGCAACAAGGGGACTTGATAGTACTATGAGAGAAATATTAGATCATTTCAGTATTAGAAACGGGAAACATTCTATTGGACAATTTTTACATCAGTTTACTCATCATAATAATACATCATTAGGCAAACTTTCAACCTCTGAAAAAGCTAAATATCAAAGAGAAATTGCAGATGTCAGAAACACTCATTTACATACAGCTGATAGTTACCCTAGAAATGACAGTGAAGTATATAAATTACTTTCAGAGATGGAAGCATTAATAACTAGAATAGCAAGTTTATAAAACGCCACACAACAATTAGCGTTCTGATT
>Ga0256913_10000795_pt1 | contig 16389 bp, 13 predicted proteins | sample Axial_MatmetaG_FD_185970 | JGI IMG/M metagenome (GOLD analysis project Ga0256913, IMG submission 185970) | Deep-sea worm associated microbial mat communities from Axial Seamount, Juan de Fuca Ridge, Pacific Ocean - Axial_Mat | ecosystem: Environmental > Aquatic > Marine > Oceanic > Microbial...
GAAAATAAAAAAGATTATTTTTATTTTTTATTAAAAAAAACTAATTATACTCAAATGAGAGCAATTGAAAAAATTGCCAAAATTTTAAATACTTCAAGAAAAGTTATTAATTTCGCTGGAACTAAAGATAAAGTTGGTATTACTTCTCAAGTTATCTCAATATATAATTTAAAAGAAGAAAATTTACAAAAAAATATAGATTTTTTAAATTCTGATATTCCTGACTTAGAATTAAAATTTTTAGGGAAATTTAAAGGAAGAATTAATTTAGGAGATAATGAAGGAAATAAATTTAAAATAACAGTTAGAGATTTAGAAGAAAAAGAAATTTTAAATGCTAAAAATAAATTAAAAGAAATAAATAAAAAAGGAATATTAAATTATTTTGAATCACAAAGATTTGGATATGCAAATAATTCACATATAATAGGAAAATACATATTACAAAACAAACCAGAATTAGCAGTTTTTGAAATATTGACTTCTTGTCCTAAAAAACCAACAGAAGATATAGAGAAATATACCACATTTATTAAAGAAAATAAAGATGAAATAATAAAACAAAATAATGAAATATTAGAAGAAATTAAAAAAATTATACCTAAATTTTTAGAATCTGATTTAAAAATAATTAATCATTTATACAAATATAAGAATGATTTTTATGGTGCTTTCAGAACAATACCTAAAAAAATAAGAACATTATATATTAATGCATACCAATCATTTTTATTTAATGAAATTTTAAATAATATAACTACACTCCCAGAAGAATTAGAATTATTTAATTCTGAAACTAAATTTGAAAATCCTGAAATCCAAAAACTAATCTTAAATTTATTAGAAAAAGATAATTTAAAACAAAAAGATTTTGAATTAAAAATAACTCCAGAATTAAAATTAAAAACTGCATATAGAAAAACAAAAATCTATCCTAAAAATTTAGTTTTTAATAAAAAATACAATGACGAATTAAATGAAAATAAATTTAAAATATTAATCGAATTTGATTTAAATTCAGGCGAATATGCTACAAATATTATTAAACAATTATTTATCTGAAATAAATTACCAAACCTTAACTGACAAATAAAAACAAATATTTAAATACTCTATTTTCAAAAATAATTTATGGAAAACTTAAATCAAGAATATATACCGCCCGAAGAAAGAATTTATGATGTGGTCTCTGATTTAAATGTTATAGATTGGAAAAGTTTTTTATATGAATTAATCCATAAAGAAAATCTAAATCCTTGGGATATAGATATTTCAATTTTAACAAATAAATATTTACTCGCCTTAAAAAATTTAAAAAAAGTAGATTTTAATTTATCTGGAAAATTTTTAACAGTTGCAATTTTTTTATTAAAAACTAAATCTGAAAAATTAATTACAACAGACATAAGAGGTTTTGAAACCGAAGTTGAACAATTACAAAATGAATCTGATGATTTATATGAAGACTTAGAAAATTTAGAAGAAGATTATAATAATTTAGAAGAAAATTCAAAAAAAGAATATAAATTAAAATTTAGAAATCCAATAGCAAGAAAAAGAAAAGTAAATATATTTGACTTAATCAAAACATTAGAAAAAACATTTGAACAAAGTAATAAAAGAAAAGCAAATTTTTTACAACGAAATCCACATTTAAAATACGATGGGCCCACATATGAAAAAAAGAAAAAAGATTTAAAAGAAATAATTGAAGATTTATTTAATATTATTTGTGAAGAATTTTCAACAAAAAGCGGGCATATTTCATTCAATCACTTAATAAAAAATTCAAAAACAAAATTAGATATTTTAGACAAATTTATTCCATTACTTCATTTACACAACCATACTAAAATAGAATTAAAACAAAATAAACATTTTGATGAAATTGAAATCCATAGAATAAAATAACATTATTACTTTTAAAAAATTACAAATATTTAAATAATAATAATTTAAATTTAATAATATGGCAACAGAAGAAATAACAATACATATTGTACTTCCAATAATAATCGGATTTTTTATTGGAATACTTGAAGCATTTTTTGTTTATGAAGATGAAAATATGACTTCAGGAAAAGATTTTCTTGGAGATATGTGGCATGGATTAATTTTTGCAATAATTGGAGTAATTGTTGCATCAAATGTTCCATTTTTAATTCAACAAGCTTGGTTCCCCGGATTTTTAAATGGAATTTTATTTATTGACGAATTAGGAAGAAGCATAATAATCTCAATAATTATTACTATTTTTATGATGTTAAAAATGGTTGCTTCACATGCTATTAAAGGAATTTCGGGGGGAGGATTTTCTGAAAAATTCTGGCATAAAATTACTGTTGCAATATTAATTGGATTTGCCCCATACTATATTTTTTTATTATATGACATTAGTTTTTTAATCGAACTAGCTAAAAATGCTCCAAGTTGGATGCCATTATAAATATAAATAAATTTATTTTCATTAATAATTAAATATTTTTTCCTCAGTCAAATTAAAAGCAACACTTAAATTTTTTGTAGCCTCTAATAATAATGGCCTTTTATTAATTAAATTTTTTAAATTTCTAATCTTATTTCTTTTATATCTAAAATGTGCATATTCTCCAAACTCCCCCTCATAATGACTATCTAAAACTTGTAATCTTAATTCAGCAAAATTTCTATTTCGAGAGCCTCCCTTAATACCATAAACAATAGACCTATCTTTAATATTGGAATGATAAAAATCATCACACCTAGATTTTATAAAATCAATATTTGGTAAATTAGAAATAAGACCATTTAAATATTTTATATCCTTTTTAGTTGTAACTATTTTTCCTCTAGCCCCATCAATAACAAAAAGATCTCCAATAATTTCATATAAAGGACCAACAATACCATACTCCATTGCTTTCAAATGAAAAAAATCATGAAAAGATAAATTTGATTGAAAACCCTCTATTAAGAAATTCCAACTTTGTTTTTGAATTTCTTCTTTAGTTAAATTAATTTTAGACCTATTCCTCTTTTCAATTGAAGAATTAATCCTATCATGATCATAATCAGTTAAAAAAATAATATCTGAAACTCTATCTAACATTTTAAAAGCTAAACTTTTAGAAGTTTTCATTCCACCATAAACAAAATTAAATCTTTTTTTAGAATTATAAATCTCCTTCCAATTATGAAAATATAACTCAACTTCAGATGAAGAATACCCAATACTTGAAGCAGAACTAACATTTCGAATACTTTTAATAGCATTAGTAGCAACTTCAGATAAAATTAATTTCGAAGAATTAAAACTAGATAATTTTTTTAATAAATCAAACTCTGAAGATATTTTTTTACTTTCATCTGTAAAATTAACAAAATTACCTCCTGTTGTTGCAATAATATATTCTAAAGAAGGTACTAAACATTCATGAAAATTTTTCTTAATCCTATTTCTAACCATTAAACCTACACTTCTTAATTCTTCATCAGAAAAAGAAACTCCAAATTTAGAAGGAAACATAATTGGGATCAAAAATCTACTAATTGAATAGTCTTTTAACAAAAAACCATTATTAATCTCATCTAATTTATTATACAATGTCATAGGTGCCCTATTATAAAGTAACAACAATTAATTTAAAAAGATTTATATAAAATTAACTTTTGTTTAATACATGAAAAAAAAATTTTTATTTGTAGAAGATAATAAATATTTAACTGAAATAATAAAATATGTCTGCGACATGGATAAAACAAATTACAATTTAATTCTAGCAGACGAAGGAGAAAGTGCTTTAAAAAGATATAATGAAAATAAAAAAGCCCTAGATTTAATAATTTTAGATTTAAATTTACCTAAAATAAATGGAAATGAATTAATGAATATAATAAGAAAAGAAAATAAAAAAATTCCAATAATTCTTTCAACAGGTGAAAAATTATCCAATAATCAACAACAAAACTATATTAAAAATGGATTTAATAGAATTTTAATTAAACCATATAAACTAAATGATTTAATTTCAATATTTAATCAATACTTAAATTAATATTTAAATTAAAATTGAGTATTATTAAAAATAAATTTTCTATTTTTAAATATCTAAATCTTTTGCAAATTTAGCATTTTCAATAATAAAATTTCTCCTAGGTTCAACTTTATCTCCCATCAACATAGAAAAAGTACGCTCAGCTTCAATCGCATCAATAATAGTAATTTTTTTCAAAAATCTCTTTTCAGGATCTAAAGTTGTATCCCATAATTGCTCTGGATTCATTTCACCTAAACCTTTATATCTTTGAATATCGTATTTCTCCCCAGTATGAGATTTTCTATATTCATCCAATTCATTATCATTATATAAATACTGTTCAGACTTTCCTTTCTTTATTTTATATAAAGGTGGAACTGCCAGATAAATATTACCTCTCAAAATTAATTCCTTAAAATACCTAAAAAATAAAGTTAAAAGAAGTGTTTCAATATGTGCACCATCTACATCTGCATCAGCCATAATTATTATTTTATGATATCTTAACTTTTCAATTTCAAATTTATCTCCAAAATTTGTTCCCAAAGCAGTAATCAAAGTTTTAATTTCTTCATTTTCTAAAACCTTAACCAACCTAGCTTTCTCAACATTTAATGGTTTTCCTTTTAATGGCATTATTGCTTGAGTTTCCCTAAGTCTAGCTTGTTTTGCTGAACCTCCTGCAGAATCCCCCTCCACAATAAACAACTCAGAAATCACAGGATCCTTAGAAGAACAATCTGCCAATTTTCCAGGAAGAGAAGAAAATTCTAAAACATTTTTTCTTCTAACTAAATCTCTTGCTTTCTTTGCAGCTTCTCTTGCCTTACTAGCTTGAGTTGCCTTTTCAATAATAGATTGAGCTGCTTTTGGATTTTCATCTAAATATGTATATAATTTATCAAAAAAAATTTGTTGAACAATATTTTGAACTTCGGGATTTCCCAATTTATCTTTAGTTTGTCCTTCAAACTGAGGTTCTGGAATTTTAACCGAAATTATTGCAGTTATACCTTCTCTAATATCATCACCACTTAAAGTAACTTTCTTATCTGCAGGTTTCCCATTTTTAGAAATATAATCTTTAATTGCTTTAGTTAAAGCAAATTTAAAACCAGAAACATGAGTACCATGACCAGGAGTAGTAATATTATTAACAAAAGAATTTATATTTTCACTAAAACTCGTAGTATATGTCAAAGCAATATCTACAGTAACATCATTACTTTCACCAGAAACTGAAATAATATCTTTAATTGCAAACTTTGAACCATTAGTAATAAATTTTACAAACTCAGACAATCCCCCCTCATAATGAAATACTTCTTCAATATCTTTTCTTTCATCTTTTAAAACAATAGTCACAGTAGGATTTAAAAAAGCAAATTCCCTATATCTTTTCTTCATAACAGCATAATCAAATTCAATCTCTGGAAAAATTTTTTCATCAGGCCAAAATGTTACTTTTGTTCCAGTTTGTTTAGTATTCTCTGCAACAACTAAACCTTCTTTTGATTTTTGATTTTCAAAATTTAAAATATGTTTTTTTCCTTCCCTACATATTACAACTTCCATCCTCTTAGAAAGAGCATTTACTACAGAAGAACCAACACCATGTAAACCTCCTGAAACTTTATAAGAGCCTTTATCAAATTTTCCTCCGGCATGTAAAACTGTAAACACAATTTCAGCAGCAGACTTTCCTTTTGAATGGGCTCCAACTGGAATTCCCCTTCCATTATCTTCAACAGTAACTGAATTATCAGTATGAATTGTAACATTAATTTTATCACAATAACCTGCCAAAGCTTCATCTACAGCATTATCAACTAATTCTTTAACTAAATGGTGAAGTCCATCTAAACCAGTTCCTCCAATATACATTCCCGGTCTTTTTCTTACTGCTTCAAGGCCTTTTAATACTTTAATATTTCCAGCTCCATAATCATTTGTCATAATAAATTAATAATTTTTTCTTTTTTTAAATCTTTGTCACTATTAATAATTAAACTAATTTAAAAATAAAATTTAAACAATAAACACATAACAAATACAAACAAATAGATAATACAAACAAACAAATAGATAATACAAACAAACAAATAAATAAATAATATAAACATATTTAAATTATAAATTTTAAACTAAAAATCCCAAATTACCTTTTTATCACTTAAAAAAAGTAAGAAATCTCTATATAACTTAAAAAATATATCACTATTATGAATAAAATCGTAACAAAACAAAAAAATCAAGAATTTAATGTTCTAGATAGTGCAGTAATTAATCTTATTGTTGAAAAAACTAAATTAAATAAAGAAAAATATAGTTTAATTTTATCAAAAACAATTATAGTATACATCCTTATAATTGCTCTTTCAATGTTCTCAGTAGCATTTAAAATCATCCCTAATATGATACTAGTAATCGCATTAATAATTGGAACATTATTATTATTTATTGTTTATCTATATGTGATTGAACATTTTAATAAAATGGACAAAGATATTGACGAAGTTATTTCACTGTTACAAACAAAAGCATTTATGAAAAAATAATTTATCAATTTCTTTTTTTTAAAACATAAATATAATCTTTCTCTTCTTCAACAAAATAAATAATATCAAAAAACTTTTTAATATTGGAAATTATTATGTCTTTTTTTGAAGCTAATTTTAAAAAACTACAAATAAATCTACCATTAGTTTTCAAAACTCTTGAAATTTCAGAAATAGCTAAATTTGGATTCTCTAAATCCTGCAATACTGTAAATGTTACACACAAATCAAAGAAATCGTCTTTAAAAGGCAAATCTTCAATATTTCCTAAAAATTTTCGAGTATTTAAATTAGAATTTAACTTCAACAAATTTTCACTCAAATCAATAGAATATAACTCAACTGAGTCTTCAAAAAAATTATTTAAAACTCCGTCTCCTGAACCACAATCTAAAACTTTAGAAAAATTATTCAAATAAGATTTAATTTTATTAATTTTTAATTTCTGTTCTAAATGATATAAATTACTATAACCTTTCGCAATCCCATCATAATAATTTTTAGTCATTGATATAGTTCTTTTCATTCTAAAATAAAAAGAAGTGAGATATATTTATAAATGAATATTGTGTTTTATTTTTTATGAATACAAAAAAAGAAAGTTTTAAAGTTAAAATTATTGATATTTTAAAAAATTTTAGAATCTGGATTTTAATTTTTTTTATAATTTTTTCAATAACTGCAGTTAATTATACTACTGAACATAATTATGTTGTTATCTCAGGAGTAATCCCAGGTTCTTTTGCAAATCAAGCTGGAATTGAATTTGATTCAAATATAAACCCAAGAAATTTTGAAAGAATTTTATTTATGGATACAACAAAAATAAACACAATAAAAGACTACTATAATTTTATTGATACTTTAAAAAAAGATTCGACATTTACAATAAGAACCAATTATAATAAAATTGGATATAAAATAACATTAGATAATTCTACAAACTCAAATAAAAGTATTGAAAATCTTATTGGCCTCTCGATTAATGATGCAGCAACATCAAATATAAAATTAGGAATTGAATTAGAAGGTGGATCCAGATTAATATTAAAACCTGAAAAAAATTTATCAAATGACGAATTTGAAATTCTTATTGACAATCTCCAAAATAGACTTGATGTTTATGGTGCTTCTGGAACAAAAGTAAATAAATTAGAAGATGCTTTTTCAAATGAGAAATTTATTATTATTGAAAGTCTTTCTTCTAACAAAAATGATATTTATGAATTAATCTCTAGACAAGGAAAATTTGAAGCAACAATTGGAAATGAAACGGTTTTCACAGGAAATAATGTTCTCAAAGTTTTTAATGACCCAAATCATGCAGGTTTAGAAAGATGCGGTCCAAGTGGGAACGGTGAATTTGTTTGTACATTTTCATTCTCAATAGAAATTGATTCTAAAGGAGGAGATAATTTTTTTGAAAAAACTTCAAACTCAGAAGTAATGGGTAATTATTTAGCAGATAAAATTTGTTTTAACTTAGATGGACAACAAATTACTTGTTTAAATATTGCTACAACTTTTAAATATAATAAAATAACAAACCCTAAAATCTCAGTATCAGGAAATCCTGCAAAAACTGAAGCTAAAGCAATAATTAGTGGGAAAAAAGAAATGAAATTTTTACAAACAATATTGTCTACACAATCATTGTCCACTAAATTAGATGTTGTTCAATCTTACTCAATAAGTTCAAGTGAAGGTGAAAAACTCCTAAATAATGCTTTAAAAGTTGGTTTAATTGCACTATTATTAGTTGCTTCAATTGTTGCTTTAAGATATAGACATTTCTCAATATTTTTCTCAATAATTTTCACATTAATTTGTGAAGTGATAATTGTATTTGGTTTTGCTGCTTTTATGAAACTTTCAATTGATTTAGCTGCAATAGGTGGTTTAATTGCATCAATAGGAACTGGAGTAGATGATCAAATCATTATTACAGATGAGTATTTTAGAAAAACAAAAGAGAAAAAATCAGCTAAAAAAAGAATTAAAACTGCATTATATATTATTATGATTACATATCTAACAACCGTTGCTGCAATGTTTCCTCTATACTTCGCAGGATTAAATATTCTTAAAGGTTTTGCTTTTATGATTATTATTGGAGTTTCAATTGGAGTATTCATAACAAGACCTGCATATGCAACAATATTAAGAATATTATTAACAAATAAAGAAGAAAGAAATATTGAAAAAAATGATGATTAAATTTATTATTTAAAATAAAAAATTAATTAAAATAATAAAAAATTAATATATCAAATATAATAATTAAAAATAAAAATAATAAATTATTTGAAATTTTATATTAAATAAACTAAAGTAATTAAAATAAAAAACTATAAAAATGAGTTATATCGATTTTCATTGTCATTTAGATTGGGAAAGTTTCAACAAAGATAGAAAAGAACTTATCTTAGAACTTGAAAAAAATAAAATTATTGCATTTTCAAATACAGTAACTCCTAAAAATTATTTTGAAACTAAAAAATTATTTAAAAATTCAAATAATATCAGAGTTACTCCCGGACTTTATCCAACAGAAGCTGAGATAATTTCAGATAAAGAATTTAATGAATATTTAAACTTATTAGAAAAAGAAAAAAATAATTTTGAATTTTTTGGAGAAGTAGGACTTGATTTTTATAAAACTAAAGATCTAAATTTAAGAAATAAACAAGAAAAAAGATTTAAACAAATAATTGAATTTGCAATTAAATTAGATAAACCTTTATGTATCCATACAAGAGGAGCAGAAGAAAAAGTTATTGAAATTATAGAAGAATATATTAAAAAAACAAATTTTAATAAATTCAACTTACACTGTTTTTCAGGTAAAAAAAAACTTATTAAAAAAATCATAGAATTAAAAATATTTTGTTCAATTCCTTTAACTATTTTAAATACAGAACATTTCAAAAATTTAGTTTTAGAACTACCAATCAAACAAATATTAGTTGAAACTGATAGTCCATTTCTAAATCCAAGCAAAGAGAGAAATTCTCCTTTAAATGTTCCTATAATATATAAAGAAATTGCTAAAATAAAAGGTTTAAATGAAATAGAGATAGAAAATATAATATATAAAAATTATCTAAAATTAATAATTTAAAATAAAATAAATTAAAACAAATAAAATTAATATGTGCCAGAAAGGTATATATAAATTAAAATAATAAAAATATAATATAATTAAAAATGACAAAAATAGAAATCATAAATAACCCTGAAAATAAAGCAGATAAAACACAAGATGAAAAAATTAGAGCAATTGTAGAAGATAGAAATAAAGTTATAGCTAAAAGATTTAACTTACCAGAAAAAGATCTAAAAATTGAACTTCACTTTTCAAAACAAAAATTACTAAGTGAAATTAGAAATACAGGAGATTCCTTAGGAGTTTATTGTGGATATTTAGATTGGACAGACAAAATACATTTAATCCATCCTAGTACCGTTACAACTATATTTAAAGATAATTTAAATAAAGAAATAAGTATAATGATAGATTATTGTTTAATTAAATTTTATATGTGTAAAAAATATTGGCCAGAACAAAAAGGATTTAAACTATATTATAAACATGTATCTGAACAATTAGCTAAAATAAGTTCTGGAAATTATAGAGAAAATATTATTAAATTTGATATGAAAATTTTTGTTGAAAGAAAAAGATATACACCAGACAAAGAAATTGCAATAATTTTTTATATAATGCTACAAAAATCAGGATTAGATTATATCTACGAACATCTTGACAAAATAATTGAAGACTGTGACATTAAAAAAACAACTTTCAATATATATAAAAAAAGCCTATGGGATTTAATTGCCCCATATCAAAAAGAAATTAAAGAAGAAGAAAGAAAACTACAAAACGCATTTAAAATTAGAAGAAGATAATTTATATTATAAATAAATAAATTATATATATATAAAATTCTTGAAAATTAACTAAAATTAAAATCAAAATATTTTTAAAGGAATTATAATTTATATAATATATTAGTTAATGCACTTGTGGCTTAGTGGCTATAGCGGCGGTCTTGTAAACCGCAGGTCGTGGGTTCAACTCCCACTAAGTGCTTATTTAAATTCTAAAAAAATAATTCTAAATAAAGTAAATAAAAATTAAATACAAATATTTATTAATAACTTAAATTAAGTTTTTTATATGTATATAAAATCAATTTGGATTAAAAATATTCGTTCTTATGAAGAACAACAAATTGAATTTATCGAAGGTATTAATTTTCTCTCAGGAGATATTGGAAGTGGGAAATCTACTATCCTTCAAGCCCTTGAATTTTGTCTTTTTGGATTTAAAAGAGGAGATTTAGAAGGAATCCAATTACTAAGAAAAGGTGAAATAAATGGAGAAGTTAAAATTATTCTACAAATTAAAAAAAATGAAGAAATTGAAATTTATCGGAAAATAAAAAAAACAAAATCGGGTTCAATTTCCCAAGAAAATGGATATATTAAATTTGAAGATAATTTAATTGAAATGACTCCACAAGAATTAAATTCTAAAATTTTTGAAATACTAAATTTCCCAAATGAATTTATTTCAAAAGATAAAAATTTAGTTTATAGATTTACAATATATACTCCACAAGAACAATTAAAAGAAATACTATTTGCCGAAAATGAAAAAAGACTAGAAATTATAAGAAAAATATTTAATATAGATAAATACAAACAAATAAAAACTGGAATTTCAATTTACTCAACTAATTTAAGAACAAATAAAAAAATACTAAAATCAAAATTAGAAATTAAAACAGAAATTGAAAATAAAAATAAATTACTTGAAATAAATTCTTTAAAATTTAAAAAAGAAAAAAAAGAAATTGAAAATAAAATAAATGAAATTAAAATAAATATTAAAAAACACTTAGAAATAATTCTAAAAAGAAATGAAATATTAAAAAACTTGAATTCTAAAAAAAACCAGATTAATATACGATTTGCTAAATTAAAAGAAATTAAAAAAATATCTAAAGAACTCATAAAAGAAAAAAATGAAAAAGAATTAATTAATAAAGAAAAAAATGAGATTCTTAATTTAAATAATAAAAAAGAATTAATAAAAGAAAAAGAATCAAATGAAATAAAACTTAAAAAAATACTAATACAAAAAGAGAAAATATTAAATGATATTTCTAAATTAAAATTAAAACAAAATGAATATGAAAAAACATTTATTAAAATTTCAGAAATTGAAAAAAAAGAAAATGAAATTGAAAATATAAATAAAACATTTAACCCAAAAATAACTTCTGAAAAAATTAAAGAAGTAAACTTAAAAATAAATAAACTGAAAAACACCTCTGAAAATTCAAAAAAAAATAAAAAAGAAATTAATAAAATTAAAGAAACTATTTTAAAATTAGAAATTGAAAATGAAAACTTAAATCATGAAAATGAAAACTTAAATCATGAAAATAATAAAATTAATGAATTAGATACATGTGATTCTTGTTTACAAAAAGTTTCAATAGAACATAAACAAAATATTTCAAAAAAAATAAAATTAAAAATTGAAAATATTAAAAAAAAATTAAATGAAAATATTAAAAAAATAAACAAATTAAAAATAGAACTAAAAACAAAAGAAAATCAACAAAATGAATATGATAAAAATAATCAAACTTTGATTGAAGAAACCCAAAAATTAAACTTTCTAGAAGAACAATTAGAAAAAGAAACTATTTTGAAATTAGAAATTGAAAATAAAAAACAAGAAATCAAAAACTTAAATAAGAGTAAAACAATTGAAAAATTAAAAAACTTAAAACAAGATTTAAAAAATAAAGAAAAATTAGAAAATGAATTAAATGAAAAAAATAAACTCGAATTAGATTTGAAAACAGAAATTCACAAAATAACTTTAAAAACTCAAGAAATAAAAAATTTAGAAAAAAATAAAATACAAATAAAAAAAGACTTAGAAATAATAACTTCTAAATTAAAAGAACATAATTTAGAATTACTAAAAGAAAAAATATACTTAGAAAAAGAAATAATCATAAATAAAAACTTAGAAAAAATTGAAACTAATTTAAAAAAATTAGAACTTAATTTAGAACTATTAAAAGAAAAAGATAAAACATTTTCTGGAAATTTAATTGAAATTAATACAAAACTAAATGAAATTAAAAAACAAGAACTTGAAATTAAAAATAAACAAAATGAAATTAAAAATAATGAAATAAAATTCGAAAACTTAATTTATTTTGAAAATATATTCAATAATAAAATTACTAAAATTGCTAACGATATTGAAAGTAAAATCTTTACTAAATACTATGTAGAATTTAATGAAGAATTTGAAAATATATTTAAAAAATTAATTGAAGATAATGATATTGAAATTAGATTAGCAGAAGATTTTTCAATAATTGTAGAACAAAATGGATATGATATTGATTTAAAAAATTTAAGTGGTGGAGAAAAATCATCAATAGCACTTTCATATAGACTAGGTTTAAAAAAAATTATCGAAGAAAACATAACAAATGAATCTAAACTCTCCCTATTAATCTTAGACGAACCAACAGACGGATTTTCAAACGAACAAGTAAGTAGATTAGGGGAAGTATTAAAACAAACAAATTTATCACAAATAATCTTAGTTTCACATGATGAAAAAATAGAAAATATTGCAGATAGAATTTTTTACATTGAAAAAACAAACCATAAATCAATAATTATTTAAAATTAATCAAATAAATTAGAAGTTATTTTAATTTTAATTTATTTTATAGAGATAATAATTTTTAAATTTTATTCCTAAAATTTGTAAAAACTCATAATCTGTTTTATGATTTTCCAACAAATATAACTTTGAATTTATTTTTTTTAATTCTTCAAGTATTTCTTTTTTTTTTGGTTTAAGAATAACTTTAAACTTAGGATTTGAAAATTGAATAAATCCTTGCATTTGAGATAATGAATTTCCAAGAATTAAAATTCCTTCATAATCATTTAAAGATTTAATTGAATTATATTCAACTTCATTTAAAGATTTATAATAATTATTTTTTAATAGGAAATTATTTTTTAATAATATTAATGCATTTGGTAATAATAATAACATGAAAAAAATTATAAATATTATTTTTATATTTGAATTAAGTTTTTTTACAGTTAAAATATACACCGCCCCGGATGCTAATAACATATATAAAAATGGAATAATTGGTAAAATGTATCTATCATAAGGATTTGGCCACATTGAAAATAAAATTAAAGTGAAAATTGGATATAATAATATGTGTAAATATTTATTTTTAAATAAATAAAAAATTCCAAAAAATACAAATAAAAAATATTTAAGTTTTAAAAATGGTCGAATATATACAAAAAATGAACCTTCTAAATTTTTATATCTGGAATTATTCTCATACATATTTTTAATTTTAATTGAATTAAGATGATCATAAGATTGAGGTTTAAAAAAATTTGAAGTATTTTGATAATTTAATAATAATAACGGAAAAATTATTATTATTATCAATAAAATATAACTTAAATATTTCTTTAAAATAGTTTTTTTAATTTTAAATCCAATAAATAAATCTTTTAATAAAGGTAAAAAAATAATAAAAATAAATATATTAGTATATCTAATATACAAACTAATTGCACTTAAAGAAATTGAGAAAATTAAATAATTTGAATTTTTATCTGGATTTTTTCTAAATTTAATATAAAATAATAAAATCAAACTATTTAAAAACATTACTGGGATTTCCCTCATTGGTTGTGCCATACTATATTTTAAATATAAAGAACTTAATCCAAAAGCAAAAGTAATCAAAAAACAAATAGCAATATTATCTTTTGTTTCTTTAAATAATAACGAAAGTAATAAATAAAATAATAATATGTTTATAATTGATAAAACACAAACAATAAAATTATAGCCAAACATATCTTCATATATAACTTTAAAAAAAGAAATATAATATGAAATTCCTGGCGGATAACGAAATAAAAAATTATCTTTAAAACTTAACGAATATCTATTCGGAATTAAAAATGTTAACTCTGATGAAGAATAATCTAATTTCTTAAAATGATTCACTAACGTTGAATTTATATTTGAAATTTTACCTTGATTAAGATAATATGAACCTAAAAAATAACCATCTGCATCACCACTCCAAGAACCAGAGCTATGATTAAAATATGTTGAAAAAAAAATTATTACTAATAAAATCCCTAATAAAAATTTAAATGTTTTAGTTTCCATCGTAAAAAACCTGTGTTAAATATTTATCAACTAAAAATCTCCAATCATAATTTTTAATTGTATAATCCCTAAATTTTTTTCTATTTTTTTTCAATTCTTTTTTATTATGAAAATAATAATTTATCAAATTAATAAATTGTATTGTATTTTGTTCGTTACAAAGATGTCCATTTTTATTATTAATTATAGCATCTGGTATCCCATCAATATTACTTGCTATTGGAATAACTCCATTAATACTCGCTTCAAGTAAAACTATCCCAAATCCTTCAATATCATTTTTTAATTTAATATTTGGCATAATAAATAAATCTGCAATTTTAAATAAATTATTTAATTTATAATTTGAAATCTCTCCAACTATTGTTACTTGCTTTTGTAAATTATAATATTTTATAATCTCTTTTGTTTTTTTTAATTCAGGGCCTTCACCAACAATAATATATTTTATTTTTTTATCTAATTTTAGCAAAACATTTTTTATAAACCAATTAATTCCTTTTCTTTTAATTTGTCTCCCAACAGAAATTATTATAAAATCTTTATTCTTTTTTTTAATATTCTCGATATTTTGAATTTTATTTATTTTTATTCCATTATTAATAATTATACATTTATTTTTAGAAATATTTTTATTTAAACACTCAAGATAAGTATATTTACTTACACAAATTATTTTATCAATTTTTTTTAAAGATGCTTTTATAATTATTTGATATATTTTATTTGAATAAGTTATATCTAATCCATGAACAGTTATTGATGTTTGAACTTTAGAATTTAAAAATTTTGTAATTAAAACTAAAAAAGATAAAACACCATCACCAAAATGAATATATTTATACTTATTTTTATTAAAAAAAATTATTAAAAAATATTTAAAAGATATAAAAAATAAATTTCCTTTTAATAAATCAATTTCAGATTGAAGTTTCATAGAAGTATAAAAATCATAAGAATATTTTTGCATACCTCCTTTTTTAGGCGGATATTTTCGAGTTACAAATAAAATTTTCTTATTCATTTTTATTATAATATATTCTTTTTTTCTCAATATAAAGATTATCTTCAATTAATTGTCTATTGTTTGCATTTAATTCCGCAAGAATCCCCAAACCTAAAAAATGTAAAGATAAAATAAATAATATTGTTGCAGCAATTAAAGATTGTATATGTCCTTCAGAAGAAAAAAAATAAAAAAAAATAAAATATCTACAAATTAATATTAAAAATAAAAAAAATGAAATAAATGATAAATAAATAAATATCTTTAATGGTTCATAAATAATATATACCCTTACTAAATCTGCTACACTTTTTTTTATATGATCAAATATTCCTTTAGACAATCTAGATTTTCTAGTGGGTGAATTCACATCAATATTAATATTATAAATTTTTAATCCTTTTCTATTAGCTTGAACAATAGTTTCAATAACATATGAAAACTTACAAGTAATATTTAATTTTAACATTGCTTCTTTAGAATAACTTCTAAAACCAGAAACAACATCCGGAACATCACTTTTAGATAAAAATCTTACTG
>Ga0256913_10000796_pt1 | contig 16386 bp, 10 predicted proteins | sample Axial_MatmetaG_FD_185970 | JGI IMG/M metagenome (GOLD analysis project Ga0256913, IMG submission 185970) | Deep-sea worm associated microbial mat communities from Axial Seamount, Juan de Fuca Ridge, Pacific Ocean - Axial_Mat | ecosystem: Environmental > Aquatic > Marine > Oceanic > Microbial...
CAGGAACTTCCTATATCCCTCGGCGGCGAGTTTGTAGAGCTTTTTATTGTAGAGGGCGTTGGCGGCGTAATACTCGTCGGCCCTGGCGTCCGCGGAAAACGCGGGCGGTTGGAACGCCAACGTCAACGCTCCGGCAACCAGTAGCCCGGCCATGCTTTTGAAACATCTCTTTTTCATAATCCAATCGCAATCACGCTAATTTCCGTGTCTATGGCGGCCCGGCGGTCCCGACCCGCGGGGATTCCATCCATCCGCGCCAAAGGTTGAGCGACGCGGATTGAAAAACTCCAGCCTCGTATGATACACCTTCTCTATGGATTTGAAAGCCATATCGAACACTTTACCCGCGTTTGGCGTTTGAAGATGCGCCATGTAAAGGTATAATTACCTCTTCCTCGTCCCCGTACCGGAGAGGAGGCGAGAGACAACCGGTGTCGGCCGAGCGGTTTGGAGTTCCCCGCGACAATGGAACACGCTCCCCGCCAACAGGCCGCGCCACAAAATGAGGATACCGGAAAAATGATGATCAAATGTATTGAATGCGGGCACGAGAACCAGCTGGGCTCCATCTTCTGCCGTGAATGCGGCGCTAAACTCGACGTCGACAAGTTGCGCCCGGAGGTTTCAGACAAAAAGATATCGTTCAACGTGCTGGGATTTATCCGCTCTTTCATCGCTCTGGCGTTGCTCTTCGGCGCCATCGCTATACTCGGAGCCATGTTCTATCCGGCGAGCGTCTCCCCCCAGCCGTTGACCGAGAAGGAACAGAAAGCGGCCGAGGCCAAGTTCAAGGCTATGATCGCCAAGATCGATGACGATATTGGAGAGGACGCGTACACGTTCACTCCCGCCGAAACCACGTATTTGTACAACAACATCCTAACCGAGAAAAGCGAGGATGGCGACGGGCCTTCCTACAAAGTCAACAACATGGTGTTCGAGACCGACCCGATGTCCGGCACCGTACGGGTGGCGATGCTTTCGAGCCTCTACGGCATCAGCACCTCTTTCGAGCTGAGCGGGGCGATATCCTCGGAAAACGACAAACCCGAATTCACTATTTTGGGACAAAAGATGGGGCATCTGTCCATTCCCAAAGGATTGCGGAATAAAATCGTCGAGAAGTTCACTCCGGTTTTGGACGATCCCAGAGGAGCGATAAGGAAGGTTCTCGACAACGCCAAATCCATCGCCATCGAAGACGGCAATTTGGTTATCAAAGTGAAATCGGCGGGGGAATAAGAGATTCCCACAGCCCAAATATAAAAGCCGTCCCGTCGGGACGGTTTTTTTATGACGGAACAGGCGCTTGCCTCCCTATGGAACGGCGCTTGGGTTTCGGGACGCCGTGGGCGATGGTTTTCCCCGCAACGACACACTCAAGGGGTAATGGTCCGATCCGACATTCCGGAGAACTTCCAGCTCGATGACGGTAATCCCCTCGGAAACGAGGCAATGATCCAAAGGGATTAGAAGCGGAAAAAGAAAGGGGATGGCGGGCCATGTGGGCTGGACGCCGAATCCGCTCCGGGCGTCCCTAAGCGCCCCGCCGCGCTCCAAACGCTTGAACGAATCGGACCAAGGGGTCGTGTTCAAATCCCCGACCACCACCACTTCCTCGCCGCTCCTCTTTTTCCCCGCCGCGATTTCCGCGATCTCCGCGAGCATGGCGTTCCTCTCGTCGTATCCAGCGCTTCCCACCGGAGGGAGGGTGTGCGCGCCTAAAAGAGTCGCTCTTCTCCCGTCCATCTCGAAGCGGCACATCGCGCATTGAATCCCATAGTTCGGGTCTCCGATAGGGACAAGTTTCATTTCCAACGGCTTTCGCTCCGCGAAAAGCGCGATGCCGAAGTTGTCGCCGCGCGGAGAGGCTATATGGAAAGGATACGCGTCGAAAACGCCTTTGATGCCGGAAAGCCACGCGGCATCCACCTCCGCCAAAACGACGATATCGGGACGCTCGTCAAGTATAAGGCGCTCCACGTCGCCATACCGCTTGTTCGCCGTGTTGACATTTATGAAAAGAACCCTGGTGGGCTTTCCGGCGTCCGCCGTGGCGGAACCGTACGGAGAAAAAAACAACGGAACGATTTCGAACGCGTTCAACACCATGGTAGCGATGGCCACCGACAGTCCCGCGATAGCGGCTTTCCGCGGGAAACGCGGGTCGTCATCGCCACCACCGGATATCCGGCGTCGGCGGCGCCCATACGCATGGCACGTCGGAATCGCCACGGCGCATAACAGCGCCACAAAGAAATACTGCGCTTTGAAATGGGAGAAAAGATCGAGCGTCCAATGCAGGCCGCCGCCATATCCCGCCAAAGAACACGCCAGCGCCGGGAAAGGGAGGGCAATGAACAGCGCGCATGGCGGAAGCGGTTTTTTCAGAACGGCCACCACCCCCGCGGCCTCCGTAGAATCGCCAGCGGTTCTATCGGAGGGGTCCTGTCGAAGCAAAGCGTCGTCGCTCTCCAACTACCGCCTCGGTTTCGGAAAAAGCTTGGGATATTTTTTCGCCATCTGCATGACGTTGTTCGGAGTCAGCAGCAGATAACGTTCGTTGAACGCTTTCTCCAAATCGCTGGGAGCCATTTTTTCTTCGTACTTATAGGTCGGATTGTGAACGGACGCCGCCACGATCAATCCGCCTTTGATGTAGACTCCCAAAAGAGAGACATCGGAAGCTATCAGAGCCAATTTCGGGGTCTTCTTCGGGGTCTTCTTGAACCGCCTCCATATCTCCATGTTTTCCATGTCGTAAGGCAATCCGATCAGCATGACGATAAGATTCCGATCCTTATGGCTTTTGAAAAGCCGATCCACATCCTTGGCCGTTATGAAATCCTCGGGGACCATGTCCGGATCCATATTCGCCGGCGCGTTGGAGGGTTTGGGATTATCATAAACCACATCGGTTATAGCGGAACCGAACCCCTTTTTGAGCGCGTCTATCTGTTGTTGTCGGATTTTATTGTCCCGCTGGCCCGAACCGGAAGTCACCACAAGCACCTTCGCCCCCGGCATGGTCTCAGCCACTTTTTTCCCCACCATATACGGGACGGACAAGGTATATCGTATCTCCGAATCGACCACCGCGGACTCGGCGCCACCGCCCATATTGTGAATAAGCATGACCACCGCGCAAACGACCACCACCAATAACAATCCCACGGCCAAGGGCTTGGCGTTTGGATTGTCGTTCTGCTTTTTCACGCAGACGATCATCCCGATAAACGCGACGGCCATCACGGCTCCAACAATGATACTGAACATTTGCACCCTCCGGATCGTGTGGTTTCAAAGCTTAATTCGGAATGCGGCCGCCAGACAGGCGGATAGCGTCCGTCGGCTTTTATTATATCATACGGCGCGCGAAAATTCAAGAACGCGCCCTTCCAGCCTCCGTGTCAATGGTGGGAAAACACCCGTTCCGGAGCGTGATAGAGCGCCACGCCAAGCTCGTTGGCACGCTTCACCACCTCGGCATCCCGAAGGGATCCCGCCGGAGACGCGATGGCGGTTATCCCCGCTTCGGCGGCGACCTCCACCGCGTCCGGAAACGGAAAGAAACCGTCGCTGGACATCACCGCTCCATCCAGGGTGGCGTCGCCTTTGAATTTCTCGCGGAATTTGAGAATCGCCTGCTCGACGGCACCCACGCGGTCCTGCTCGCCGGTGCCCACCGCCAAAGTCTGTCCGTTTTTCACAATAACCACCCCGTTGGAACGGACATTGAGGTTTATCCACCACGCCGCTAAAAGGTCCTCCAACCGCTCCGGCGTCGCGGAGACAGCGGCCTCCTGGAGCCCCACCTTCTTGCTTTCGCCCTTGGCCGGTTTGAGATCCTCGACGGAGCGGAGACTGGTGGTCAGCGGAGCGGCTATGACGAGGGAGCCGTCCGCGAGCACCTTGACCGTCTCGTGGACGTCCGACTCCTCGCCGGCGAAACGCGGCAACGACCGTATGTCGCCGCAACGTATCACTCTGATGCTTTTATTCAATTTGCGGCTCTCGCCGTCGTTCAATATACCGAGCGCCTCGTCGGAGAACCCGGGAGCCACCACGCACTCCACGAATGTGGACATTATCTCGTCCGCGGTCTCCGCGTCGACCTCTACGTTGAAAGCGACCGCGCTACCGAAGGCCGCCCTGGGATCGCAGTCGCGGGCCTTGACATAAACGTCCCTGAGAGTCTCGCTCCCCCTCGCCACGGCGGCACCACTGGGATTCACATGCTTCATAACCGCGCAAGCCGGGTCGTCGAAAAACTTCACGATGTTCAAAGAATAGGAGATATCCTCCAGATTCGTCTGGGAAAGGCCGCTTTTCCCCGTTTTCAATATCTCCATGCCTCCAATGGGAGTATCCACCCCCATCGGCCTGTAGAACGCGGCGGGCTGGTGCGGGTTGGTTCCGTAACGGAGGTCCTCGACCTTCTCATAGGATTTGCCCGCGAATTCCAGATTGTCCGGAAAATCTCCAACGTTCCTCGAAGTGTAAGCGCTTCTATCCATCTCTTCTCGTTCCTTTGTGTTCCGTCCGCCGTGGCGGGACGCTAGTTCAACATGACTTGGCCGCCCGTAACGGGAATCGCCTGGCCCGTCTCGTAATCCTGCTCGACGCAATACATAATCGCTTTAGCGACATCTTTGGGGAAACACCCGCGTCCCATGGGAATCATCGACTCGTAATGTCTCCGAACATCCTCCACGTCCTTGGCGCCCGGCACCTTGCCGCTGCGAAGATATTGAACGAAAAGCCCGTTTCCGGGGTCGCTCCAAAGCGGCCCGTCGAAGAAATTGCCGGGGCAAACGCTGTTCACCTTTATCTTGCTATCTATGAGCTCCAAAGCGAAACTCTGGGTCAGACCTATCGTTCCGAACTTGCTGCCGGCGTAGGCGGCGTTGCGCTTGCTGCCCGCGAGGCCGCTCTTCGAGTTGACCTGCACTATGTCGGTCCAAGGACCGCCAGCCGCGTTTTGCGCGGCCATCAGCGTGGCGGCGTGCTTGACGCAAAGGAAATATCCCGTGTAGTTGATGTTCGTGACGAAATCCCAATCGCGTTTCTCGAAAGTCGTCACGGGTCCGGCCTTGAGGACGCCCGCGTTGGCGACTAGAACATCCACCCCTCCAAGCTTGAGGACCACTTCCTCGAACATGTTTTCCACGGAATTCTCATCCGAAATGTCCACTTTCAAAGCGAAAGCCGTTTTTCTGCCTAGTTTTTCCGAAAGCTCCCGGGCGGCGTTTTCCGCGCCGTCGGCGTCGAGGTCGGCGAGCAATACCTGCGCGCCGTTCGCGGCCAGCTCCTCGGCAATGCCCAAACCAAACCCTCTGGCTCCCCCCGTGACCAAGGCGATCTTCCCCGCCAACCTGCCGGATACCGTCTCCGTTTTCCGCTCCGCCAGTCCGGCCGCGGCGGCGAAAGCGTTGGCGGCGTCGACGGCGTCGACTCCCGCGGCCATCGCGGCGTTCCCGCAAACCACCACCTCCGGGTTCCGGCCTTTGGACGCCGCATATTCCCGAATCCCCGCCTCCAACGTGTCCGGAGAATCCAAACGCAACGCTTCGGCGTCCGCGGGGAGCGCGCCCGCGGGAAACGAAAGCACCGTCTTTCTGGCGCCCCCCCCGCCTAGCATGGAACGTAGCCTGGGCGCCGCTTCCAAAACCGGCTTCCGGTCTATATCAGCGGCTGGAAGATTCAATTTTTCAGCCGTTCCGGCGTCGAACAAATCCATCGCGTCCATATGAGCCTTTTCTCCTATTCCTCATCCTCATCATCGTAAATATTGAACTCTATCTTGCCGAACACATCCAATTTGAAATCGACCTCGCCAAAATTCTCGCTCTTCCCACGCGCCATCCCATCGGCGATCCTCTCCACGTCCAACGTGATCACCGAACCGTCCTCGAATATGAATTTTGCGTCTCCCGTATTGCGCCGCGCCGTCCGCGCCCCTTTCCGGGTCATAAGAATCATGGCTATGCGCTTCATAGGGACTTTCATCTCCGCATATTCGGTGGCCAGAACGGCGACTCCGTTTTTTATCGACTTAAGGCTTCCCGAAACCTTGTCGCCATTTATAAACACGAACGTGTCCTTCGCGGTCTCCTTCGCCGTTTTTTTCTCCTTGGCCGGCAACTCCCCGTCCCATTCCCGTATTTTCAAATCGCTGATTTTCGCCTCGCTTCCTCCCTGGGTGGAAAAACCGAAAAACTTCCCGTTAGCGGTAAGCTGATGAGACCATGTCTCCACGGTCTTGTCGTTGACGATCAAAATGAAGGAACCTGCTTTCCTGTCGAACAGCACGGTTATCCTCAAAGGGTTGGCGTTCAGAGGTTTGATGGAGGAACTAGACCCCCAGGAGGAATTGTTAGAGCGCATGCGGAGATACACTCGGCCCGGCATGATGTTAAGAAACACCCCGCGTCCGCCGCTATCATCCATGCAAGCGCACACTGTCAATTGCCTGTTGCCTTGGATATCCACCGTGAAGTCGATTCTGCATTTGTCGGGAAAGTCGACTTTTCTGGCGACCATCATATAGCCCGACATTTTGAGGGCTCTTCCCGCCACATCGAACGAAGCGCCGTCGTTCTTCCGCATAACTTTCCAGTCATCTTTTTTCCCCACGCCAGCACAAAGCGCCCCGGAATCCCCACTGGGCGTGATAGTTTCCACCATGGGCCGGGGAATGGATAGTTTGCCCACATAGTCGGTATCCAAAATCAGGGTTTTGGCGTTCAGCTCCACCAACTTTCCCGCCAGTTCGTCGCCATTGGTGAGCACTATGGACATATCCGCGTTTTCCAAAAGGCGCGGAGCTCTTCCAAAAAGCAGGGACTTGAGGTTGTCCGGCCTGAATACAATCTCGTTTTCAGCCTCTGGCGAACGCAATATCAATCCCTTGTCCGGGGAATACGACACCATCAATCCATGGAGGATGTCTTTGTTTTTGAATTCAAGCATGTCCGGCGGCGGTGTCGAATCATTCCGCGTTCCGCCATCCCCCCCGCTTTTCTCCTCCACACCGGGAGCGTCGGCCTCGATCTCGGCGAACACCGTTTAGGAAACGGTTCCGAGAACCAATAGCGCGATCAACGCCTGTTTAAGCTGGGTCGCTTTCATTCAATTCACTCCTTTTACCCCACCAACAAGATTTTTCCTCCGGAAACGACGCGGGAGTTCACAATCTACACCTTGGAACGACAGGCGCAATCCCGAAAAGGATGTTTCCACAAGCCTTTCCCAAGCGCTCTCTCGGCTTGAACTGACCGCTTCCAGGTGCTATTTTTCCAACATGTTTTGGACGTCCTCCCTCCCTAAGGGAATTGGGGGGCGCCATATGTTTGTTCAATCCCCATTGGAGTATTTGCGGCATGAATGGAAAATTCTCTCTCGGCATAGACTTCGGCAGCAATTCGGTCAGAGCCCTTTTTATCGACGCGGCCACCGGCGAGGAGTTTGGAACCGGCGTGGCGGGATATCCATCCGGAGACAAGGGCGTCATAACTGATTCGTCCAACCCGCACGTGGCCAGACAAAGACCCTCCGATTATCTCTCCAGCATGGAAAAAGCCGTACGTCTGGCTTTGGAGGAAGCCAACGCGAAAAGCGGTTTCGGTTCGGATAGGGTGGTCGGGATAGGAGTGGACACGACGGGATCCACCCCGATCCCGGTGGACTCGTCGAACCGCCCGTTGGAGGAAAAACCAGATTTCCGCGACAACCCGAACGCGTTGGCTTGGATGTGGAAGGATCATTCCGGGATGGAGGAGGCGGAAAAGATAACGGCGCTGGCGAAAAAAATCCGCCCAAACTATTTGGCGAAATGCGGCGGCGTTTACTCGTCCGAATGGTTCTTTTCCAAAATATGGCATTGCCTGAACGCGGCCCCTGAAGTGTTCGACGCGGCGGCGTCATGGGTGGAGTTCGCCGATTTCATCCCGGCGGCGCTGGCGGGAATCGACGACCCGAAAAAAATCAAACGCTCCGTCTGCGCGGCGGGACACAAAGCCATGTTCTCCTCCGAATGGGAAGGTCTGCCCGACGCCGAGTTTCTCGCGGCTCTCGACGAGCGCCTCCCAAAGTGCCTGGACGGCCTTTACGACACCGCGTATCCCGCGGACGAGATAGCCGGCCTCCTGTGTCCGGAATGGGCGTCGAGGTTCGGATTGTCCGAGGGAATCCCCATAGCGGTGGGCGCGTTCGACGCGCATTTCGGAGCGGTTGGAGCCGGAGTCGGCCCCGGACGCCTGGTCAAAATAATCGGCACGTCCACTTGCGACTTGATGGTGGCGCCCAACACCGAGAAGCTTCCCGACATCCCGGGAGTCTGCGGCGTGGTGGACGGATCGGTCCTGCCGGGATACTATGGCATAGAGGCGGGGCAATCCGCCGTCGGCGACATCTTCAACTGGTTCGTATCAAAAATCTGCAGGGGCGGCGACGCGGAATTCGCGGAGCTCACCACGGAAGCGGAACGACTGCTCCCAGGAGAAAGCGGCCTGCTGGCCCTCGACTGGAACAACGGAAACCGCACGATCCTCGTCGATCCGAAACTGACCGGGCTGGTCATGGGATTGACACTCCATTCCACCCGCGCCGAGATATTCCGGACGCTGGTGGAGGCCACGGCGTTCGGCGCCAGAAAAATCATCGACCGCCTGGAGGAGTACGGCGTGAAAGTGGAAGACGTGGTCAACTGTGGCGGCATCGCCGAGAAAAATCCGATGCTCATGGACATCTACGCGAACGTCTTGAACCGCCCGATGCGCGTCTCCGCGTCCTCCCAGACATGCGCGCTGGGAGCGGCGATGTTCGGCGCGGTCGTCGGTGGCGTTTACGGAAACGTGGAAGACGCCCAAAAAACGATATGCGCGTTCAAAGAGCGCGTCTACGAGCCAGCCCCTCAAGCGGCGGCCGTCTATGACGAGCTGTACGGAATATACTCGGAGATACACGACGGCTTCGGAGTTGAGGGCGCCCCCTACGACCACTACGGCGCGATGAAAAGACTGCTCGCCGTGTCGTCCAGAGTCAGAACGGAAAAGAAATAACAACGAGAAATGGGAGGCGGTATTATATGGACAAGCGCCATGACGGCAGGAAACCGGACGAGCAACGTCCGGTGACGATAATTACGGGATTCCAACGCAACCCCGCGGGATCCGCGCTGATAGAGGTTGGCGGAACGCGCGTGCTATGCGCCGCCAGCGTCGAGGAGAACGTGCCGCCTTGGATGCGGAATCAAAACGTGGAAAAAGGCTGGCTTACCGCCGAGTACCAAATGCTTCCGTCCTCCACCTCCGAGCGCTCCAGGCGCGAAGTCAAAACCGGTCCCAGCGGCCGCACCCAGGAAATACAGCGATTGATCGGAAGGAGTTTGCGGGCGGCCTTGGATATGAAGCTCCTAGGCCCGAGGATGATACGGATCGATTGCGACGTGCTCGACGCCGACGGCGGAACCCGTTGCGCCAGCATAACCGGCGGGATGGTGGCCTTGTCCCTGGCCGTGGAATCGTTGTTGGAAAAGGGGGTGATAGAAAAGAACCCCATCGTCCGAAACGTGGCGGCCATAAGCGCCGGCGTGGTGGATGGAGCGCCGGTGCTCGACTTGGACTATGTCGAGGACTCCTCCGCGGAGGTGGATATGAATCTGGTCATGGGCGATGACGGAGGAATTATCGAAATCCAGGCGACCGCGGAAAGGGAGCCTTTCGCCGGAAACGCCTTGGAGGAAATGCTGCGATTGGCGAAAATTGGAATCAAACAATTGTTCGAAAAGCAAAAAAGGCCTTGAACCATACCGCGTGACGCGGTAAAGTCGCCTCTCCGCATTCCGCGGCGAACAGAACGTTTCTGACAATGGGCCTGCGACAGGTGATGGGCGCCTAAGCCTACAATCAGGCAAAACTTTTAGACATGCGAAGGAAAAATGGATAACGAAACTCAAAACGGAACCCCGCCCGAAAACGGGAAAATATCGTCCGAAAAACTGAAAATGATTATACTCGGAGCGGCCACGCTGATAATCGTGTTGATAGTGGCGGTGGTGGTCGTCGGGAAAATGAACGCGGCTAAACGCGAGGAGGCTAGAAAAAAAGCCCGGGCGGAGCGCCTCCACGCCGCCTTGCTCAAAAGAGCGGAGGAAGTCAAAGAGGCGGAACGCAGAAAATGGAACCTGTTGGTGGCGCGTATCGACACGATGAGGCGCAAACGACAATTCGACGAGGCGGCGGCGGCTTTGAAGGCCTTCAGGGAAGAGCACCAGGAACACGAGTATGTGGCCTTGGTGGACGAGGAGCTGTCCAAAATAAAATCCGCGAAATACAGAATAGGACGGGAAGCGAAAAAGGATTTGCGCGCCCTGAAGGAAAAGGCCGCCGCATTGATATCGGACGGAAAATTCGAACAGGCCGCTAGAATATATAAAAACTATTCCGGGAAATATGCGGAGGAAACATCGGAAGAGCGGACGAAACTGGCGGAAGAGTGCCTGGCGCAAGCCGAGCGGGCAAAGGAGAAGGCGAAAGCCAACGAGGAGACGGCAAAAAACGTTATAGTCGGCAAAATAGCCTCGATGTTGGTGGAGGGAAAATTCAAAACGGCGCTGTCCGAGTTCGAAACGATAAAATCGTCTTCAAAAGTTAAAGACAGGGACTTCCTGACTTCCATGGAAACGACCCTGCGCAAAATAGCCGAAACCCACAAGACTTGCATAGCCTCCTATTCCGACGATATCAACAAAAAAATCAGCGTCCATTTGAAAAGCGGCGGAAACATCGCTGGAGTGCTGAAACGCGTCAGCAACACCGCCGTGTATATCCAGGTTCCGAAAACGAAAACCATAGCGGTGGTGAAACCGATTAAATTCCGGGATATCTCGCTGGAAGAGAAATTCGAGCGCGTTTCTCAAAAAACGACCGCGGAGGCCGCGGCTATCTACATCATCGCAAGCGCGGTGGCGGTGAAAGACTATTCCACCGCGTTGGAGAAAACAAGCATGGCCGGCCCCTTCGCCGGACAAATGTCCACGCTAATATCCGACCTGGAGTCCTTGGAGGAGCAAAAGGCGGCGAAGGCGGCGGAAACGGCGGCGGCGAAACCCGCGGCGGCGATAAAGCGCCCCAAACCGCCTCCGGAAAAACCAAAGGAGCTGATTCCCCCCGTCATGGCCGCGCACAAACTATATTACTTCAACGCCAGCGGCCAACGCAAGTTCCTAGTCGGAAAAACCGTTGTCGTAACCGGTATAGTCTCGCAAATAACCGCCGAGGTCAAGGGAACGAGATTGGATCTATTCAACGGAAAAGTGGTTTGCTATCCCAAGCCCATGTCGGTCCTGTCCGTCCATAAATTTTTCAAGATAGAAAAAAGAAAAAAAATCAACAGGCGTTACGAATACAAAGATTTTTTCATCAAGGTCACGGTGAAAGGATCCGTGCGCCCCACCTCCAAAGCGAACGCCGTGGAACTGGGCGACGTCGAAATAATCAACTGGTACGCCGTCAGCGTCTCTGGAGATGGAAGCACGTTGAAATTCTCCATATCTTCGAAACCGGCTGGTTCAAGTATCAACGCCTATCTTGAACCCCGCCCCGGCGAAGTCGCGGAATTGGAGGGATACCTCACGCAAGGCATTCTGAAAGGAGCGCAGTTTTCTTTGGTGCTCAACAAAAAGCTGAAAACATATATCGGCAACGATCCTCTGTCTTGGGCCACGGAAGCTCGTGTCATAAACCGCATTATGAGCAGAAAAGGGTTCAAAGGCGATCTGGTAATGCAATTCGACGCCGAAGTCATCAACAGGACGATGAACCTTTACAAAAACGCCAGAATCAAAGAATGGAAAAGTATTTCCGATCGCGTCTCCCTCTATAAGGTTCCGAATTATATAGACAATACGGAGGAGCTAACCGAAAACAACGCCCTTTGACCTCCGCAGACTTGAAATTCGGAGTTTCCAGCGTTTTCCGGCCCGCCCTATTGACTTTCCTTCCCGTTTGTAGGATAATGTATAATGGGTTTGAGTAAGAAACGCTCGGTCGCGCGTGCGTGGAAAGTGGAAAGAAGAATTAAAACGCCATTCGGAACCCCGCTCTGGAAACGCTGGAAATGTATGAACTTGAAAACAGAATGCTGTTCGACGCCGCGCTGGCCGCGGACGTGGCGGCCGTAGCCAAAACCGCGGAGACCGCGCCTCAACCGCAATCCACCGATAGCGGCGATTCCGCCCACGATGGAACCGCGGAATCCGCGGCGGATAACGGGGCGGATCCTCAACAAGACTCCCAAGAAGCCGGGGCCGATTCCATAGATGCCTCGGGCGACGCGTCCGCCGCTCCAACGACCGACGACGGAACGGAACGGCAAACGGATACCGCGGCCGACACGGCGGGAATATCCGACGCGTTGGCCGACGCGTCGGGAACGACGACTGCGTCCGACGGCGGCGAGACATCGGCGACCTCATCCGTCTCCGGGCTTCTCGCGGAAATAGGGGACGGGGCGTCAACCCCGACATCCGGCGGAGTCTCCCTCATGATCATTGACTCCACCGTGCCGGACGCCGAGACATTGGCGGAGGCCGCCTCGGAAAACGTCGAGGTCCATATACTCGAAACGGGACACGGAGTTTCGGAGATAACCTCCATCCTGGAATCGCATCCGGAAGGAGTGGCGTCGATCGATATCGTGTCGCACGGCAACCAGGGGGAAATAGTCTTGGGTTTCGACCTCCTGAGAACCGACACCCTGCCAAGCTATTCCGCCGAGCTCGCCAGCTGGAACGCCAACCTGCTGGAAGGAGCCGATATAACCCTGCGGGCGTGCGGTGTCGCGGAAGGCGCGGATGGACGCGGCTTCGTCGACGCGTTCGCCACCGCCACCGGCGCGGATGTCGCGGCATCGATAGACGACGTGGGAGGAACCGACTGGTCCGCGGAATACGCGACCGGAATCATCGAGGCGGCCAATCCTCTCGCGGGCGTCACGGAATACGAGCACCACCTAGCGACGTACACGGTCAATACGACCAGCGATTCATCCGGATGGTGGCAGACATCGCTCCGCGACGCCATAGACAACGCCAACAGCAACCCCGGAGCCGACGTGATCACGTTCGCCAACAGAGTCTCAGGCACAATAAGGCTCAGAAACGGGGAAATGGCGATAACCGACGACCTGACGATCGTGGGACCGGGTGCCGACGACCTCGCCGTGAACGCCAGAGGAAACTCCAGAATATTCAACATCAACGACGGCGACTCCAACAACCACATAAACGTCGCCATCAGCGGATTGACACTGGAAAACGGATACACCTCCGGCGATGGTGGCATAATCAGAAGCGCCGAGAACCTGGCGTTGGACTCCTGCGTCCTAACCGGAGGAGAGGCCAACAACGGAGCCGCCATATATGTCAAAGCGCCATCCGCGGGCGTCGCTTTCTCCGCCTCCGACACCGATTTCAACGACAACGCGGCGGACAAAAACGGCGGAGCCCTCCACCTGCTTAGCCTCGATCAAGCGTCCTTCACGAACGGCTCGATGGACTCCAACGACGCGGATGTCGATGGTGGAGCGATTTATTCCAGAAACACCGACATGGTCATAGACGCCACCGCGTTCACCAACAACGCGGCGGACCGTTATGGCGGCGCGGTGCGCCATCTCAGAGGCGACTTGACCATACAGAACGGAGCGTCGTTCGCAAGCAACTCCGCCGGAGACCGCGGAGGAGCGATACACAACAACGTATCCTCCACCAGCGGCGACATATTCCGTTTCACCGACAGCTCCGCCGATTCCAACACCGCGGTCAACCTGGGCGGGGCGATATACAACGCCAACGCGGATATGACCTTGGACAATTCCGAATTCTCCGGCAACCAAACCACGGACTCCTCCTCCAAAGGCGGAGCGATATACAACACACTCGCGGACATAGACATACTGAACGGAGCGAAAATAGACGGCAACTCGGCCGTTTACAAAGGCGGGGGAGTGTACAACGCCGCCGACGGGTTCTCGTTCTCTATAGACTCCTCGACCATATCCAACAACACGGCGGATAACGACGGAGGGGGAATATACAATGTGAACGCCGCCCTTTCGACCGACTCGGCCGACGTGACCGGAAACTCATCCGGACACAACGGGGGAGGAATATACACGAACCGCCCCACGACCATAACGGGCGGATCCATATCCGACAATACCGCCGACAACCACGGCGGAGGCGTCTACGCCACATCCAAACTGACAATACAGAGCGCCGCGATATCGGACAACACCGCCACGAATGGCCGCGGCGGAGGAATCTACGTGACAACGACCACCGAATCCCTGTCCATAGACAGCTCGACCATAACTTCGAACCACGCCGACTCCGGCGTCGGTGGAGGCGTCTACGCGCGCGCTCCGCTTGTCGCCACATCGAACTCCACGTTCGATGGGAACACCGCCAACAAGGGCGGCGGAATCTTCGCTAAAATGGACTTCGACGGGGCGAAAGCCACCTCCACCAACGACACGTTCACGAACAACAGCGCCGCGATGGACGGTGGCGGCATGTACGTGACCACCATCGGCAATCCAAATTTCATCGGCGAGACGAACGGAACCACATTCACGGGAAACACCGCTGGCCGCGACGGAGGCGCGATGTATGTGTCCGCCGGCGACGGAGCGGAAATAACCCTCGGAAACGGAGCCTTGCTCTCAAACACGGCCAACGACGATGGCGGAGCGATGTACGTCTCGTCCGGAGACAACACGCAAGCGACGATGAACAATATCGTGATGCGCCTGAACAGCGCCGCGGATCTCGCTGGAGCGTTCTATTTCAAAACCGGTGGCAACAGCGCCGCCACGATGAACGGAACCACTATCTACGAAAACACCGCAAGCCCGTCCGGAGAGGGCATATACCTAGATTTGGGACAAGGCACCACGACATCCAAGACAAACTCGTCATGGTACAACAACGACCCGAAAGACATAACCTACGCCAATGGATACATGGGCGCTTCCGCCACAAAATCCGCCGCCGCCTCCGACGATTCGACATCCACAACCGATTCCACCGCGACCTTGAGCGCGGCGCTGGACGACTCCGCCTCCGACGGCGAGAACGGAGCGTCTCCGACGGATGACGCGTCCCAGAACTCCACAAGCCCGGATTCTTCATCCGACACGTCATCATCCGCCGATCCGACGCTAGCATCCATATGGAGCGTTCCCGACGCGATGGACGCCACAACGGCTCCAGCGCATCCCGTCTTCGCGATGGAATTGGACAAACTCATAGAAGCAGTCATCGCGTGATAAAACCACCCTTCGAGAATCCTCCTCCCATAAACTCACCGTCAACAAACATTCCAAAAAACGAACAAAATGGCAAGAAAAAACGAAAACGCGTTTTACATAAAGATCTCCGGACGCGTGACTGGAGTGGGATTCAGGTGGTCGGTGTTGGAAAAAGCGGGAAACCTACCGTCCCTATCGGGATATGTCCGCAATATAGGCTATGGCGAGGTGGAGGCTTTCGTTCAAGGCCCGACGGAGGAAGTGGATGCGCTGATATCATATTTGCGATCGGGACCCCCTTTGGCCAGAGTGGATACTCTCTCAATATCGGAAGCTCCAATGGACAAGTCGATACGGCGGTTCGAAATACGATAACCACAATGCGAATTCACAAAACAAACACCTTTCGCCGATCTCCTTGAATAATGGCGCTACTGGATGTATACTACACGGTTCGCTTCGGGGCTAAAGTGAGAGAATGCGGGATCCTTTGATGGCAAAAATATTCATAATAGGCGGAGAAAACGAACGCCATATAGACGAACCGCTTTTCAAACACGGACACGATTTCGTGCGATTCGACGGCAAAGGCGACCTCATAACCAAACTTTTCGAGTCGAAACCGGATATAATCATACAAGACGTCCCCAAGGGAAACTCCACGCCATACCGACAGCTCCAGGAATGGAGGCGCCTGCCGCAATTCGCCGGAATACCGGTGCTGATGCTAGTCGAGGATTCCGAGGAGGAAGTCAACCGAGCCATATCCTCGGGCGCCAACGAATACGTCATCAAACCAGTCAGAACAACCGAACTCATAACCAGAATCGCCCTCCTATCCAACAGAATGGATATGCTCAGCGACGAATTCTCTCCGGGAATGGTCTTCGCCAACCGATACCAAATAGCGGAAACCCTCGGAAAAGGCGGTGACAGCAGGGTTTACCGGGCTTTGGACGTCTCGACGGACTACGACGTGGCATTGAAAGTCCTGAAAATCAAAACCGACAGGGAGGAGTTCTCCTGGCAGTTCGAAAGGGAGACAACCCAACTGGCGCGCCTGGACCATCC
>Ga0256913_10000797_pt1 | contig 16381 bp, 15 predicted proteins | sample Axial_MatmetaG_FD_185970 | JGI IMG/M metagenome (GOLD analysis project Ga0256913, IMG submission 185970) | Deep-sea worm associated microbial mat communities from Axial Seamount, Juan de Fuca Ridge, Pacific Ocean - Axial_Mat | ecosystem: Environmental > Aquatic > Marine > Oceanic > Microbial...
TAAATGTGTGTTTTAGTTTCATCATAATACCTCCATTATGATTTGTGAATGAGTTAATTAAGAAAAAAAATAGAGAGTCCGGCATACTTCATCCGGACTTATATTTCCTATTTTAATAATATCATTTTTTTCGAAATAGTTTGTACACCGTTGTTTATACGATAAATGTATGTACCGGAAGCCAACCTTGATGCATCGAAAGTGATTTTATAATTACCGCTTTCAAATTCGGTTCCGTTAACAAGTGTAGTAACAAGTTCGCCTTGAACATTATAAACTGCAAGAGTAATAGGGGAGCGTTGACCGATAGAAAATTCTATTGTTGTACTCGGGTTAAACGGATTAGGATAATTTTGAGAAACGGTAAATGAAGTAGGGATTTGGTTATCGGTTTTTTCAACATCCGTAATGGTTAAAGGAATTGTTGGAAGTGTACCGGAATAAACCCATTTTTCAATTGTCCAACTGTAGTAAGATTGGCTGTATATATTTTTTGCTTGGTCCACATCTACATAATAAGTAGAGGTATAACCGGAAGCAATTTTATCTACGTGATTATTATAGGTGCTATCAGCTGCAATGTAATTCCAGTGAGCAACGTCTATGGTATCCATTATAGCACCGGTGTTTGGATTAATCAAATAAATTCTACCAAAATCATAAGACCTTGAGGATTTTACATAAGTATCGGCTGCGGCAAAAAGAATGTTATTGTCGTTCATAAATGCCAATCCCAGAGGTCCTACATTTTCCGTTGTAACGGAATCGACTTGGTAAAGGTCGATGTTTTCGTAATTGAATAGAGGGGATAATGTATAGCCATCTTCCATATTACCGACATAAGCGTAAATTTTTCCGGTATTCATGTTAGATACGTATAATACGGAGCCGTCGGCATTTGCGGCAACACCGTGCGCAAGTCCGTTATCGGGTAATGTGATTGTATGTTTAGGGGCAAGTTCGCCGTAATTATCCCAAGCTCCATCATTAAAATCATAAATCCAAACTTGGCTGGGTGTTGTTTCGTTACCTTGAGTGGTAACAAAAACTTGTCCTGCATCATTTACATCAATAGCCCAAAGGGAATCTGTAGTTGTAGTTTTTATTGCTTTAGGATAGGATACCAAAGCATCCGCTTGCGATTCGAAAACTAGGATAGAGTGATTTTCATCGTTGCTTGGCACAAATATTAAATCTCCTTTGGAAGCAATATCCCAAGCGTTAACGGTATAGCATGAAAAAAAACCGGAAGACCATAATGTTTGTTTGGGGTCGCCGGAGCCGCTATAGCTGTCTCCTATTCTACCGGAACTATCGGTTGCGTTTTTGTAAGGAACTAAATAGCACTCTCCGGTAGAGGGGCGATTAACCAATGCGACAAAGTTGTTTTCACCTAATGTTGCGGCAACAGACATTGTGCGTTGGTTTGTTCCGTTGGAATTATCATCGTCAGTAACAAATGCGGTTTTCCAAGTTCCGTCAAATGTTTGTGCGGTAATATTTAATGATAAAAGAAGTGTTAATAGAAATGCGGAAAAGATGTAAATTTTTTTCATTTGAACCTCAGATTATTTGTTAATACAATATCTATAACCGGTGTAGTAAAATTGCAAATAATAATTTTAAAGTCAAGAAAAAGGTTATTAAAAATATACTAATTAGTATATAATAAATTATTGTTATTCATAAAAAAAATTGAATAATTCACTCCATTCAAAAAGAACGGTATTTATTATCATTTACAAAACTAAAATTAAATAAGATGGATATTCATGAAAAAAGAAATTAAATATCAAAATAATTTTGCAGATAATTGTATTTGCTTTGTTTTTCGTTCAGGTGATAATATTCATTGTTATCGGGATAGTAAATATAATCTTTTTTAATCGTATCAATGTTCTTTACAATCTCTTCTATGGCATCCATAATAAAGTTCAATTCGTCGGTAGTCATTGTAGGATGTAATGAAAATCGCACCCATCCAGGTTTTTGGGAAAGGTCATGATTATCAATCATATCGGTAATTTTTTTTGAACGTGTAGGGTCGATATGTAGGAGATAATGCCCGTAAGTACCTGCACAAGAACAACCGCCTCGCATTTGAATTCCGAATTTATCGTTTAGTAACTTTACCATTAAATTAAAATGAATATTTTCCACATAAAAGGAGATAATTCCAAGTCTTTTTTCAATATTGTTAGCCAAGAGATGAATTTTAGGTATTTCTCTGAATCTTTTTAGAGCAATGAATAAAAGTTCATTTTCGCGTTCATGAATATTTTCAATTCCCATTTTTTCTTTTATTCTAATACTTAGCGCGGTTCTGATTGCTTGAATAAATCCCGGAGTTCCTCCGTCTTCACGTTCTTCGATGCTGTTTTTATATCTGTGTTCTCCCCAAGGGTTTGTCCATTCAACCGTTCCGCCGCCGGGATTATCGGGGATAGTTCTTTTGTAAAGGGTTTTGTTAAAAATTAAAACTCCCGAAGTTCCGGGCCCGCCCAAAAATTTATGAGGTGAAAAAAATACGGCATCCAAACGCTCGTCTTCATTTTTCGGATGCATATTAATTTCGTCGTAAGGCGCTGAAGCGGCAAAATCAATAAAACAATATCCGCCGTTTTGATGCATAATTTTTGCCAGTTTGTAATACGGCGTTCTTATTCCGGTTACGTTAGAGCAGGCGGAAAAGGAACCGATTTTAAGCGGACGATTCTTGTATTTTTGTATCTCTTCTTCAAGTTTGTTTGGGTCAACTAAGCCGTTTTTATCCGGAGGAAGTACAACCACGTCAACTATTGTTTCGAACCAACTTGTTTGGTTGGAATGATGTTCCATGTGGGTTAAAAAAACTACCGGTTTTTCATTGTCGGAAATATTAAGCATACCTTTAAATTGCTCGGGCACACGCAATCCCAAAATTCTTTGGAACTTATTTATTACGGCAGTCATTCCAGAACCGGCGGTTATTAAAATATCATCGTCGTTTGCGTTACAATGTTTTTTTATTATATCGCGTGCAATGTGGTATGCACGTGTCATAGTGGTACCTGTAATACTGGTTTCAGTGTGGGTGTTTCCTACAAAAGGCCCGAAATTGTTTTTAATTTTGTCTTCTATAGGTGCATAAAGTCTTCCGCTTGCAACCCAATCAGCATAAATAATTTTTTTTTTGCCGTACGGCGAAGTAAAAGTTTGATTAATGCCGATAATATTTTTACGAAATTGTGAAAAATAATTTTCCAGATAAGACATAATAATTACTCGAAATTTTTTATAAATAAACAATGTTTCTAATATAATAATTATAGCATTTCTTTTTTCGGAAAATTTGAAAGTATGAATTTTGTTGATGTGTTAAAGCGGATTTTATATTTTCCGGACCGGAAATGTAATTTCTTGTTTTCAGAGAAATCTATTTTTGATTATATTTTATTATTAAAATCATTTCCGTTATTAAAAAAGGAGAAATATTTTTTTGAAGCCCAAAATTGTTACAATATTGTTATCAACACTTTTTTCAATAGCACTTTGGGTTTTTATCTCCTTTTCATACGAATATACCACAACAATTCGTGTACCTATTAAATTTGTTGATATTAAAGAGGGATACGCAATTTCGGACCAATCAACCGCAAGTATCAGTTTAACAATTAAAGGTACGGGTTGGGTATTGGCACAAAAAATAGTAGGGCCGCAAACAATGTTTTTTATTTCGGCAAATAAAAAAACAGGAACATTTAAAGTGGATACCCGAGATGCACTAAGCGATAACAGATGGATTAATCCGAGTTTGCATGTTGCAATGGTTTCGCCGGCGGAACTCTATTTTACCGTTGAAAGAAAAAGTGAAAAGATTGTTCCTATTTCCTCAAAAGCAAAACTTAAGATAAAAAAAGGGTACGGAATAGTTTCCAAAATTGTTCTCAAGCCGGATTCCGTAAGAATTTCAGGTCCGCTTTCAATTATTAGAAATATAAAAAATATTGATACGGAATTTAAAGAATTAACTGAACTTGAGGGAAATGTTGAAACCAAAATAAAACTGCACCCCATTAATTATGTGGTTTATTCCAACAATTACACAACAATGAAATTTGCGGTACAAAAAATAGTAGATAAAGTTTTTAACAATGTGCCGGTAAATGCGGTTAACGTTCCTAAATTCAGAACACTGGAATTGTTCCCTCATTTTGTAGATGTAACTTTACGAGGCGGATTGGAAAACTTAGGTGTTATGACTAAAGATTCAATTACTGCCGTTGTTGATTTTAATGATGCCTTTTTAGATACACTCGGAGGTGTGCAACCCAAAATTGCCCATCCCGAATTTACTACATTAACCAATGTTAATCCTAAAACATTGAAATATATAATTAAACAATATTGATTATGTTCATAACTTTTGAAGGTCTGGATTTTTGCGGAAAATCTACTCAAGTTAAATTGCTGCAGGCAAAACTTGAAACAATGGGGCAAAAGGTTGTACTGATAAGGGAACCCGGAGGTACTGCCATTGCAGAAAAAATAAGAGAAATTCTATTGGATAAAAAAAATTCCGAAATGACTGTTGAAACGGAATTATTACTCTTTTCGGCGAGCAGGGCACAATTAGTTCGCGAAAAAATTATACCCCTTTTGCAACAAGGGTATTTCGTTATATCAGATAGATTTCACGACTCATCGATTGCATACCAAGGATACGGCAGAGGAATAAACCTTAACTCCGTTATGGAAATTCAAAATTTCGCAATAGGAAAAGCAATTCCTGATATAACGTTTTTCATTGATTTGCCTCTTGACGAAATTGCAAAAAGAAGGGAGAAATTCGGTAAAAAAAATCTTGATAGAATTGAACTCTCTCAAAACGATTTTTATTCCAGGGTACGAGCAGGCTATATGGAGATGAGTAAAAAAGAGAAAAGATTTATTATTATAAACGGAACAAATTCCATTAACGATATTCATAAACAAATAATGAGCATTATCGAAAAGAGAGTAAGTAACAATGAATAAATTTTACCGAAAAAAAAGAGTTTTCCTTTTAATAGTAGGAATTTTTGTTACAGGTTTTTTTATTTCCGAATCCGATATCTATTTTAAAATTGCTAAAAGCATAGATACTTTCGGGAAGGTTTACAGACAAATAAGCATCAATTATGTTGATAAAATTAATCCTGAAAAATTTATGCGTGCGGGAATACGAGGAATGCTTTCGTCTTTAGACCCGTACACAATCTTTATAGATGAAACAATGAAAAAAGATTTTGATGTAATTACAACGGGTAAATACGGCGGTATAGGAACAAGCGTGGGGTTGCGAAGAGGGAAAGTTACAATACTTGAATTAATGGAAGGATATCCTGCCCAAAGACAAGGACTGCGTGTTGGTGATGTAATTCTTAAAATAGACAGTGTGGAGATTAATAAAAATAATTACGACAACTTAAGTAACTACCTTAAAGGAAATCCCGGAAAAACCGTTACGCTTACGGTTGAACGAGACGGTGTTAAAGGTAATTTAATTTTTGAACTTGTTCTTGAAGAAATTGTTATCAAAAATGTTCCTTATTTCGGATTTATTCCTAAGGATGGAAATACCGCCTACATTAAATTAAGTGGATTTTCCAGATCGGCCGGAAGCGAAGTGAAAAATGCTTTAATTACTCTTAAGAAGAAAAAGAAAATAGATTCGATTATTCTCGATTTACGCGGTAATCCGGGAGGATTGCTTGACCAGGCAATTGATGTTGCCGAAAAATTTCTGGATAAGAATAAACTTATAGTTTCCGTAATAGGGCGTGACACCACTAAAATCGTAAGATATTTGTCTGAAGAATCTCCCATTGCAGGCAAGAGCAAATTGGTAGTTTTAATTAATGACGGTTCGGCTTCGGCATCGGAGATTGTTACCGGTGCAATTAAAGACCATGATAGGGGTGTGGTTATCGGCGAAAAATCATTCGGGAAAGGACTTGTTCAAACAATATTGCCTTTATCTTTTAACACTTCCTTAAAAATTACAACCGCACGTTACTATACTCCGAGCGGAAGATGTATCCAAAAAATAAATTATTCCGATAATAAAGATATTTTCGATAGTTCCGTTAAAAGAGATACCGGTAAGTTTTTTACCGATAATAAGCGGGAAGTTTTTGCTAACGGAGGCATTATGCCGGATTCCGTTGTTTCCAATATTTCAGAGTCCAAACAAGTTGAAATTCTTTTAGGCAGAGGGATGTTTTTTCGCTTTGCAACAAATTATTTTAACACACATACAATTTCGGAAGTTGAAGAAGCCGATAGCAGTGAACTCTATTCGGAATTTATAAAATATTTAAAAGAGCATAATTTCGATTATACATCGGAATCGGAAAAACTTTTAAAAGAGTTGGAAAAAATTGCAAAAGACGAAAAACTTAATTCCGATATTTTGCCGTTGATTACCAAGTTGAAAGATGCTTATCAAAAAGATAAAATGGTTGAATTGGAAAGGCACAAATCGGAAATTGTTTACAAAATTAAAGAAGAGCTTGCTGCCAGAATTTCCGGTAAGGAAGGCCGTATTTTACAAGGGCTTAAACACGATAAACAATTTAATGTTGCTCTTTCCGTTTTAGCCGATAGTGTAATTTATAATAAATTATTGGGTCTTAAAAATTAGTATCTTCTTTATTTTTATATTGCTGATTATCGGCATTATGGCCGGAATACTTTCCGGCTTACTCGGCATAGGGGGCGGTGCCGTTTTTGTCCCTTCTTTGTTGTTTTTATTACCGCTCTTTGGGGTTAATTCATCCGAAGTTGCAACTACTGCAATTGCCACTTCACTTTTTGCCGGTAGTTTTGCTTCGGCATCTTCGTTTTTTAATCACAATAAAAAAAACAATCTGGATATTCAAAAAGGAATAATTCTTACTTTCGGTGTAATAATTTCGGCGTGGTATGCGCCGGATGTAATAGTAATACTTAATCCGTCAATACTTAAAATAATTATTTCGTTTTTCCTTTTGCTGGTGGCAATAAAACTTTTTTTCGGAAATTCCGCTAATGATAAAACCGATAATAAAATCGGTAAACTTTGGTTATTTCCTGCAGGATTATTTTTTGGAGGAATAGCCGCAATATCGGGTCTTGGCGGAGGAGTTTTTTATGTGCCCATTCTGCTCTATTTTCTTAACGGAAATTTGAAACTTGCTGTAGGTACCTCGACAATGGTTGTTTTTTTTACAATGGTTATTTCCACAATTTCTTTTGCATATTTGAATAATGATTGGAATGCCTCTTTGTGGCAATGGGGATATTTAAATATTCCCGCTGCATTATTACTCGGAATCGGGGCGGTAGTGGGAGCTTATTTGGGAGTAAAATTAATTTTTAAAGTTCGTATTATTGCATTTAAAAAAATATTTTCTGTATTTTTATTCTTTATTGTAATTAAAATATTATTGAGTGTTAATTTATGAGTGAATTTTTTATTGAAAAAAGTAACCATTCGTTGGATCGCTGTCCGCAATGTAAATCTTATGGCAGATTAAGGCGTTCCAAAGCACGTACGTTTTGGGAAAAAACTTTGCGAAGAACCGGATTTTGGAGCTATTACAGATGTAGGGAATGCGGATGGAGAGGCGCAAAATTTTCCATAAAACTTTCAAGGGCTGATTATAAAACTGTTTTAAAATATCTTTTTTTAATGGCTGCAACCGCAATGATGGTTATGTTTGTTATTAAAAAAATGCTTCTCAAGTAACGTTTTAGGGCATTCTGCATCATACCTGTTAAGAAAATTAAATGTTATTATTATTATTGTAGATAGTTTAAATACTATGGAGGATTTTTATGGCTAAAAAAAAGAGTAAAGAGAATCAATTTGAATTTAAAGCAGAGATTAAAGAACTCCTCAATATTTTGGTGCATTCTTTATATACCAATCGCGAAATATTTTTAAGGGAGTTAATTTCCAATGCTTCCGATGCTTTGGACAAGCTTCGTTTTGAATCTAATAGAGGAACAAAAATTTATCAAAGCGATTTAGCGCTTGAGATTACCGTAAAAGGAGATGATAAGAAGAACATTCTTACCGTTACCGATACGGGTATCGGAATGACAAAAGAAGAAATAATAAAGAACATTGGAACTATTGCAAAATCAGGTTCTGCAGAGTTTTTAAAACAATTGAGTGAAAGTAAAGAAGATGCAAATAATATTATCGGTAAATTCGGTGTGGGATTTTATTCCGTTTTTATGGTTGCCGATAAAGTTGAAATTATTTCCCGCTCATTTAAAGAAGATGCCAAACCGATAAAATGGACATCCGACGGGTTGGGAAGTTTTTCCGTAGAAGAGATTGACGGCGATGTGAATCGTGGTACCGAAATTAAAATATTCTTGAAAGAAGATGCCAAAGAATTTGCGGAAAAATACAGATTGGAAGGAATCATCAAGAAACATTCTAACTTTGTTACCTTTCCTATTAAATTGGATGGAGAACAAGTCAATACCGTTTCGGCATTGTGGCGAGAACCAAAATCATCCGTTAAACCGGAACAATATAACGAGTTCTATAAATTTTTAACTTACGATGTTGACGACCCGCTACATGTAATTCATAAAGCGGTTGATATGCCTATTCAGTTCAGTGCTCTTCTTTTTATCCCTAAGAAAAATACGGATATATTCGGGTTTAACAGAGATAATTACGGCTTGGATTTATACGTGCGCCGTGTTTTAATTAATCATCAAAACAAAGATTTGTTGCCGGAATATTTGAGCTTTGTTAAAGGTGTTGTCGATTCTGAAGATTTACCTTTGAACATCTCAAGAGAGACATTACAAGAGAATGTAATTTTTACAAAAATTTCTACAAGTGTAACAAAACAAGTTCTTTCCGAATTGGCAAAGCTTGCTAAAGATGATAAAGAAAAATATGCGACGTTCTGGAAAGAATTTGCGCGTATTTTCAAAATGGGTTATACAGATTATGCAAATCAAGAAAAATTTGTAGAATTGCTTCGTTTCGATTCTTCTTCCAATAAAAAGAGCGAACAGTTGGTTTCTCTTGCCGATTATGTTGAAAAAATGAAGAAAGATCAGAAAGAAATTTATTACATGACCGGCCCGAGTAGGGAAGCTTTAGCAATTGATCCGCATCTTGAAATATTTAAACGCAAAGGTTTGGAAGTACTTTATTTGTACGACCCCGTTGACGAATTTGTAATTAATGCAATCAATAAGTATAAAGATTATGAATTTAAATCCGTTGACCAAGTTGATTTAAAATCGCTTGATAAATTCAAAGACTCCGACGATAGAAAAGGGAAGGTTGAAGAATTATCAGAAGAAGATTCCAAACATCTTTCATCGTTACTTAAAAAAATGAAAGATATACTCGGTGATAAAGTTACGGATGTTAAACTTTCAGAGCGTCTTGACGATTCTCCTTCTTGTCTTGTTAATTCCGATAGCACAATGTCGGCATCAATGCAAAAAATTATGAATTTGATGGGTAATACCGATACCGTTCCTCCTAAAATAATGGAGGTAAACAAAGACCATAAACTTATTCGCAATTTGCTAAAAGTATTTAAAGCCGATTCAAACGATAAGTATATTAGTGATGTTACTGAACAACTTTACGAATCCGCTTTATTGCTTGAGGGGTATTTAACGGATCCGCACAAACTTGTGAACAGAATTAATGCGATGCTCGAAGAATCAAGCGAATGGTACACCGCAATTAAAAAAATAGATTAATGAAAAAATAACTTCGGGGTATAATGCCCCGAAGTTATTCATAAACCTACCGTTGCAAAAAAAACTTCTGCGGAAGAATAATCTTTTAAATAAAATATTTTTGTTTTGTTTTTATTATTTAATAACCAACCCAATGTAATTTTAATTCTGCCCAAATCTTTTTCCGTAATGTTTTCATTGATTTCCGAAGAATTATTGTAATAATTGTTAATCGATTCTTCGAATAAATTACCATGTTCGCCCTGAAAATCTTTTATTAATAATCTGCCGTTAATCAGAAGAAGAAAATCAAAATTATATTCGCCGTCAATCCTAATCAATAAATTTGCTTTATTTATCGGCTCGGAAATTATTGCAGTACGGTTTAACTGTTCAAGTATTCGGTTTATTATGTTACGTATTTGTGCCGCATTTTCAAATCTTTTTTCTTTTGCATAAATTTTCATTTTACCGAGTAATTTTTTTATTACGTAATCATTATTGCCCGAAAGGAATGAGTAAACCGCATCCAATTCGGATTTATACATAAAATTTTCGGGAAATATGCACGGAGCAAGGCAACGTTTAATATCATACAAATAACATTTCTTTTTTGCGGCTAATTTTTTATTACTGCATTCACGTAGCATAAAACTTTTTTGTAGAATATCTGTTAAGTTCTTTGAAGTTTCCCTATTGCTGTATGGTCCGAAATAATCGTTGCCGTCAAAATCCATTTTTGAAGCGATAGCAACGGAAGGATAGCGGTGTGTGGAATTTATCTTTATAAAATACTGTTGAGGATATTTTTTTAATAATCTGTTTTGAGGCGGATTTTCTTTTTTGATTAGTTCACTTTCCAAAATCAATGCGGTAAGTTCGCTTTTTGTAGCAATAAATTCAAGACGTTCGGAATTGCGTACAATCTGTTTCTGTTTTCTTGTTGCATTATTGGAAAAGTAGCCGGCAACCCTGCGTTTAAGAATTTTAGCTTTCCCGATATATACCGCTTTTTTTTCTGAATTACGGAATATATATACACCCGGGTGTTCGGGTGTATTTGCCAAATCAATCGAAAGTTGTTTCTTTATTATCTTAAAATTCTTTTTTATCGGTGTTACGGTTTGATATGCCAGCAGTTCGTCAACTCTTTTAATGTTTTGTTTATCTTGTAATTCGGCAATCATTTTAATTAATAATTTGGAGGTTGCCATAGAATCACCGAGTGCTCTGTGAACGTTTTTATGCATAATTCCGAAATGCTTAACTAAATAGGAAAGAGATTTACTTCGTAAATCAGGGTAGAGTTTTCGTGCAAGTTTTAATGTACAAAGAGTTTTATTTGCGGGCAGTTTAACGCCTGCACGGTTGAATTCGTTCTTTAAAAAATTATAATCAAACGGAATATTATGGGCAACAATTACAGAGTTACCTAAAAAGCTTAACAACTCTAAAATTATTTCGTCGAAAAACGGAGCATTGCGAACATCATTATCCGTAATACCGGTAAGGGAGGTTATATAGTTGGGAATTAATGTGCCGGGGTTGATAAAGGTTTGATAGGAATCCGTTATTTGTAAATTTTTAATATGAACAATCCCTATTTCTATTACTCTGCTTTGCCTCGGCGAGGTTCCTGTAGTCTCGAAATCTAAGACTGAAAATTCAGCAGTTTCTATCGGGGATTTATTTGTCATAATTAATATTTTGTTACTGTTCCGGGGAATATTAGGTTCATATAAAAAAATATGATTGTAAGTTACAAATAAAATTCAAAAACATAATATGAAAATCGTCAAGTTTTATTCTTCTTATTATTTCAATATATTTGGTTTCAATTTAGGAGAAAATATGACAATTAATATATTATTTATAGGAGATGTAATAGGTAAGCCGGGCTTGGAAATGATGCAAACTTGGTTACCCGGATTAAAGAACAAGTACAGAGCGGATATTATTATTGCGAACGGTGAAAACGCAAATGACGGAAAAGGATTTACTGAAAAAGAAGCCGTTGCATTTTTCGAGTTGGGAATTAACGTTGTTACCGGAGGTAACCATACTTGGGATAAACATCAATCTCAAGAGCTTTTAAAAAAAGAACGACGAGCCTTACGTCCTTTAAACTATCCAAAAGGCACTTACGGCAACGGTTTTTATATTGCCGATACTCCAAAGGGGAAAGTAGGCGTTGTTAGTTTGCAAGGACGTGCATTTATGCCGGCCATAGATTGTCCGTTTCGTTCCGCCGAATGGGTGATAAACAGAATTGCACAAGAAACAAAAGTGATTTTTATAGATTTTCATGCGGAAGCAACAGCAGAAAAGATTGCACTTGCTAATTTTATTGACGGTAAAGCATCAGTATTGGTAGGAACTCATACACATATTCAAACCTCCGACGAAAGAATTTTTCCTAAAGGTTTGGGCTACATTACGGATGTAGGTATGACAGGTCCTTACGATTCCGTTATCGGTATGAAGACAGATGCCGCAATAAACAGATTTTTATTCCAGACACCTCAAAAATATGTTACTGCAAAAAACGATGTACACTTGTGCGGTCTGTTTGCAAAGGTTGATGTTGATTCCGGAAAAACAATTGCCATCGAAAGAATATTATTACCGGAATTTGATAAAGAAAAAAAATAATTATGGAAAATTTGCCTCTCCCGAGAATAGATAAAGATGCCGAATTGCGAGAAATGCTTTTAAAGTATTGTCGTGTTAAGGAAGGGGAGATTTGGACCGATAAAAAAAATAAACATAAAATCGGTTGCATCAATGCCGTTGATTTCCCGGCACTTAAGCAAATGTTCGGCAGAAAAAAAGCCGTACTTTCGTTGCACGATCCTCCCTATAATATGGTGGCTTTTAAGGAATGGAATACTGATGAGTTTATTAAATGGTCAAAACAATGGATTGAAAACAGCAAAAAAATAATGAAAGAAAATTCCTCGCTTTATGTTTGGCTTGGTGCAGATCAGAAAAATCATTTTCAGCCGTTTCCGGAATTTATTTTGATGATGAAAGAGAGCGGTTTTAATTCCCGTAGCTTTATTACAATGAGAAACCAAAGAGGATACGGGACCCAACGCAACTGGATGTCTGTAAGGCAAGAGCTTCTCTACTATACTTTGGGAACACCGGTATTTAATATTTCCAATGTTTATACCGATATTCCCAAAGTTGTTAAGGGATATTACAAAAATGTGGGCGGTAAAAGAACGGAAAATATTGAACGAAGTAAATCCGAAACAATACGTGCCGGCAATGTTTGGATAGATATTCAACAAGTTTTCCATTTGATGGAAGAAAATGTTAACGGTTGCTATGCGCAAAAGCCGTTAAAGGCAATAACAAGAATTATAGAAGTATCGAGTAATAAAGGTGATTTGGTAACTGATTTTTTTGCACATTCCGGAACAACATTATTGGCAAGTGAAATTTTGAATAGGCAATGTTTCACAATAGATATTGACCCGATCTATTGTGAAATTTCAATTCGTCGTTTGGAAAATTTTAGAAAATTAGGGAAACCGGGATGGCAAAATTCCAATCCCTTTTCAAATGAAATAAAACAAGATAAAAAATTGAAAAAATTTTTAAAAGAAAAATACAATTTGAGATTTTAAAATAGGGGAGAAAATATGACCGTAATTGATGGTAAAAAAATAGCGGCGGATATACGAGCCGAATTAAAAAAGAAAATTGAAAAATTAAAAACAGAGGGAAATAACGTCCCCGGACTTGTCGCCGTTCTTGTTGGTGAAGACCCTGCATCCAAAGTTTACGTTGGTATGAAACAAAAAGCATGCGACGAGGTCGGACTCCTTTCCAAAGTGGAAAGATTGAGTGCCGATACAACCGAAAAAGAATTGTTAATGCTTATTGATAAATACAACAACGATAATTCGTTTCACGGTATTCTTGTCCAACTTCCCCTCCCGAAACATATTGACGAAGATGCAATAATTGAAGCCATTTTACCGGAAAAAGATGTGGACGGTTTTCACCCTGTTAATATCGGCAATATGATGATTGGAAAGGAAACCCTTTATCCGTGTACACCGCACGGCGTTGTGGAACTATTAAAAAGATATAACATTGAAACGAAAGGGAAACATGTTGTTGTTGTCGGCAGAAGCAACATAGTAGGTAAACCCGTGGCCAATATGCTTTTGCAGAAAAAAGAAGGAGCAAATGCAGTTGTTACGGTTGTTCATTCCGCTGCGGAAAATCTGGCATATTTTACAAAGCAAGCCGATATTTTAATTGCCGCAATAGGTGTGCCTTTGTTTATTAAAGCGGATATGGTTAAGGAGGGTGTCGTTGTTATTGATGTTGGTGTCAACAGAGTAGATGATTCTACAGCCAAAAAAGGATATAAGTTGGTAGGTGATGTGGATTTTGAAAATGTTTCGAAAAAAGCATCGTATATTACTCCTGTCCCAGGTGGTGTCGGTCCGATGACGATTGCAATGCTCTTGAGTAATACGTTTAAATCCTTTAATAAATTAAACGTGAAAAATAATTAAACGGAAATAAGATGGATAAATTAAAATTAAACGACAGTGAATATTTAAAAAGTATAATTGTTCAAAGCAAGAAAGGACTTTCTACTGCTATTAAAGAATATTCAAATGCAGAAATTGCCTCGAAAATTGATCATACTATTCTAAAGCCGGAAACAACTCCAGCTGATATAATTAAAATATGCTCGGAAGCACTTGAATACAAATTCGCATCCGTTTGCGTAAATTCGTGTTATGCCGCATTGGTTTCCGAACAACTGGAAAACAGTAACGTAAAAACATGCGTGGTTGTGGGATTTCCGCTTGGTGCCATGAATACAGCCGCCAAGGTTGCGGAAGCTGAAGATGCTGTGAAAAACGGTGCTGAGGAACTGGATATGGTAATTAATATCGGAATGCTTAAAAGTGAAAATTATGATTTTCTTTTGCAAGATATAAAAGCCGTCTCTGATATGGCACATAGCGGGAATGCACTTTGTAAGGTAATAATTGAAACATCGTTGCTTACTGACGAAGAAAAAATTAAAGCATGTTTATTAAGTAAAAAAGCCGGAGCCGATTTTGTAAAAACTTCTACCGGTTTTAATGGAGGCGGGGCAACCGTGGAAGATGTTCATTTAATGAAAACGGTTGTTAAAGATGAGTTAAAAGTAAAAGCTTCCGGCGGAATCCGCTCAAAAGAAGATGCACTTAAAATGCTTAGTGCTGGTGCAGACAGAATAGGAGCAAGTGCAGGAGTTAAAATTGTTACCAACCAAAAAGCGGAAGGTAGTTATTAATGGTAATAGATTTGTTGGTAATTTCGGAAGATGACGGATTTACGGCTATTGTTCCTTCACTAAAAGGATGTGAAAGTTGGGCACATTCCGAAGATGAAGCAATTACAAACGTAATTGACCTTACCAAATTTTATTCAAATTTACCTGAAGATTTGGAGATAAAAATAGATTTGGCAAGAAAAGAAAAAAATAAAAAGATTTATAAATTAATTTTCGATAAAGAACCGTGAGAAAATTTAAAACAGAAAGAAGAGTTAATAAAATAATTAATGTGGTAAAGCAACGTCAATACTCACTTAAAGTAGTTTTGGAAAATATTCACGACCCACATAATGTTAGTGCAATTTACCGTACTTGCGATTCCGTTGGGGTTCCTAAAGTTACGCTGCTCTATAATTTGGAAAAGTTTCCCAGAATTAGCCGTGTATCTTCTTCTTCGGCGAACAAATGGGTTGAATCGGAACGTTTTGCCGATGTAAAAGAATGTTTTGATGCCTTACACAAAGAAGGGTTTAAAATATATGCCAGTAAGTTGGATAAAGAGGCAAAAGAACTTTATCAATTGGATATGACCGAAAAAACGGCTCTTGTTTTCGGGAACGAACACAGAGGCATTTCGGAAGAAGTTGCGGAACTTGCCGACGGAATATTTTATATTCCTATGCGTGGAATGATTCAATCCCTAAATGTTTCTGTTGCCGCCGCCGTTACACTTTACGAAGCCCAACGGCAACGTGCTGAAAAAGGTATGTACGATTCTTCGGAATTATCCGGAAATGAATTGGAAGTGAAAATTGATGAATGGTGCGAGAAATGATAAAAAAAACTGAAAGAATAAAATCGGTAAAGGGTGAAATCAACTTGCCGGGTGATAAATCGGTTTCACATCGTGCTGTGATGTTTTCCGCTATGGCAAAAGGGAAATCGGTTGTTAAAAATTATCTTAACTCCGAAGATGTTAATTCTACAATTAATTGTTTCCGCAACCTCGGATGTAAAATTGAACAAACCGATTCCGAATTAATTATTTACGGCAAAGGTTACAAAGGATTTTCCGAACCGTCAACATTTTTAGATGCCGGGAATTCCGGAACAACAACAAGGTTAATCAGTGGTATTTTGGCAGCACAGAATTTTAAAACAACAATTATCGGTGATGCTTCACTTTCCAAGCGACCGATGAAACGTGTGGTTGAACCGTTAAACTTTATGGGGGCTAAAATTGAGCCGAGCAAACAGGGAACTTTACCTATAACAATATACCCATCAAACAATTTGCACCCTGTTGAGTTTGATATGCAAATTGCTTCGGCTCAAATTAAAAGTGCCGTGTTA
>Ga0256913_10000798_pt1 | contig 16371 bp, 14 predicted proteins | sample Axial_MatmetaG_FD_185970 | JGI IMG/M metagenome (GOLD analysis project Ga0256913, IMG submission 185970) | Deep-sea worm associated microbial mat communities from Axial Seamount, Juan de Fuca Ridge, Pacific Ocean - Axial_Mat | ecosystem: Environmental > Aquatic > Marine > Oceanic > Microbial...
ATAAATTTAAATTCTTTAATAATACTAACGAATTATCATCGTATCTTGAAAAAGAAAAAATACAAAACAGTTTTATTCTATTAAAAGGATCGCGTGGAATTAAGTTGGAAACTGTTTTAAAGTTTCTATAGAAGCTTATTTTTCTTATATTTGAGAAAAAATATGACTATGAAGAAACAAACAATAATACTCTTATTAATTGTAGGATTATTTAATACTACAGCATTTTCGCAATGGTATTCAGATAATTCTATTTGGTATTTTAATAAGCAAGAACAAGTTTCATTTCAAGCACATGGATATACAAAATATACAATTGAAAAAGATACTTTAATAAATTCAATTAACTCAAGAATGGTTCTTGTTAATGGAGAAACATACAATGGGAATATACTTAACACCGATACTGTTTTTGTATATGAAAACAATAACAAGGTATATTATTGGAATAATACCGAATTTAAATTAATGTACGATTTTAATTTAAATGTTGGTGATACTATAAATATAGAGATAATAAATAATTGCGATTCTGTTTCACCTATTATAATTGATTCTGTTAATATCGTAAATATTGATGGAATAGATTTACGTAAACAATTTATCTCATTTACAGGATATTCAAGTGGAGATTCAATAATTTCAAATTACGAAATATTAGAATTTGTAGGATATGAGCAAAATTTCATATTTGCACCTTCTTGTATCTATTCAGAAGCTTTTGTTTACACTGGATTAAGATGTTTCTCTAACGAAAATTTTAATTATAAAAGTTTATGGTGGCAAGAACATTATGATAGTATTGCTTGCGATGAATTAATTAACGAAACTTATATTAATGAAATAGACAAATCCGGTATTATTAATATTTTTCCAAATCCTGCAAAAGATAATTTACAAATTACGATTAATAATACAAAGTTAAATAAAATCACAGTTTTTGTTTATGATATTTTTGGACAAGAAATTAGTAGCACACTCTTATTTGACAACAAAGCAACAATAGATGTATCACACTTGCAAAGTGGAGTTTATTTTATTAAAATTAACAACAAAGTTTCTAAATTTATTAAGGAGTAGAACACAACTTTACTTCTTAAAAGAAAAGAAATCTTTAGCTTTTTTACCTACATACCAAGTCAGTCCTTTGTTTGCTGAGAAACCAATAATTACTCCAACTCCAAAAGGTATTGATTTTGCAAGAGCTTTTTGTGAAAATAAAACCCCTAAATTTTTAAAAATTTCTTTCACTGCTTGTGCTGATGAGCTTTCAATATACTTTTGTGCAAGATTAACAAATGCTTTTGTACCCATTTTTCTGCCAGCTTCTTTTGCAGTTTCGTTAATAGCACCCAAACCTGCAACAATCATACATAAGCGTTTTTCTTCTTCAAGTTCTATATTATGCCCGTAAACAGTGGCAATTGCCATTGTCATTTCAATTTGATATTTCATAGAAAGAGTTGCATCGGCAGTTGCTCCGCCAAAGCTGGCAATAACAGTTCCTAAACCGGGGATAACCCCTGCCAGAGCAGATGTTCCGCCAACAAAAGCAGTATAATAAGAATAATTAGAGATTATTTTTGATGCTACTAATTCATCTATTTTATCTTCAGATTTTGTTTTTCCGTAGCGTTTCAGATATTTTTCTTTTAAAGAATTTGCTTCTTTTTTAATATCTTCAGGTTTTGCCAAAACAAGATTAACTGCCTGTAGCAAAACAGGTTTGTCGTTTTTATTTTCTGACATAATTATTTGTATTTTTACTCTACTTCGGGATTTTCAATTCTTTTAAAATCCGAAATATTTGTAGTGATAGAAAAATGATGTGATGAGCCTGCAAAATGATAAATTGCATTTCCGTAGCTGAAATTGAATTTATAGATTCTAATACCTACGCCCCAACTAATACCTGCAAATCCGTTTTCGGTATAAAGTTTCATCTCTTGGTGTCGCATATGATTATATCCAAGTCTTAAATAAAAACCTTTAAGTGGTGTGACCTCTATTCCAAAAATTAAATGACGCAAAACTTTATCTCCATTTTCTTCGAACCAATTTTTATGTTTCATCTCTCCTGTAATTGGGTCTGGAATATTATCGGGGTCTTGCGGATTTTCAAAACCTAAATCGAATTTATGTAAATGATGTGCAACTACCGAAATTAAAAACGGTGCATGTGCCATTTTTTTAGAAAAACCAAGTTGTAAATCAAAAGGTAGTGGCTCGTAATTATTTGGCACATAGGGTTTTATTTGACTTCCCAAATTTTTAATAACTGCTGTAAACAATAATTTATTTTTAGGATTATAATATGTTATTCCTGCATCAATAGCCATACCAAACGAGGTATATGTTTCTAGTGATGAATAAATTGTTTTTAGATTTATACCAAAATTAAAAAGAGAATCTATTGGTTTAGAGTAAAGAATATTAAATGAATATTCGGCAGCAGTAAACTCACCAAGAATAGCTCCTGTAACATCAGTATGTTGAAAATCTCCATAATTTAAATAGTGCATTCCTGTAGAAAATGTTCCTACTTTTCCAAAATCCATTGCATAAGCTGCATATCCAAAATTTATATCAGAAAAATAGTTTACATAATTTAAAACAAGTTGATTGCTATTATTAGGATTTAGTAAAGAAGGATTTTCGAAAGTCAGGTTTAAATCATCGTCTTGAATAGAGATTAAATCGCCACCCATAGAGGCAGAACGTGCAGAATTTGTTAATGTAAGAAAATCAAAGGTGTTTGAACCTCCAATTTGTGCTTCGATGTTTGTCGAAAACATTAAAATAACAAAACTAATAATTAATAAATTGCGCATTCTTTCTTTTTTCAGAAGTCAAAAATATAAAACATTCGTTTAACTTTGATTAGTTTAACGTGATTAATTTTTTTTTATTGTATTTAATTTAGATAATGCTTTATAGTTTTATCAAAACCTATAACTTAAACCAACAAATGCACCGTTAGAATATGTTTTATCCGGCATTAGAGCTCCAACAATATTTGGACTTAGTATTTTAAATTTAAGATTTTCTATAATTTCGAAACCAATTCCTAAACCTAAGCTAAAACCTGTATATCCGCCATACGAAAATAAAAAATCGAAATTAAGTTTAGGACTTAATATAAGTTTGTTATTTAAGTAGATAGCCGGCATAAATTGATTGGAATTAAAAAAATATCCCATTCCTAAAGTAGGGATATATTTATTATCTAAAAAACGTTTTGTGTAAGCAAACTGAAATCGTTTAGGTAAAGATTTTAGAAATGTTTTGTTATTAGACTCACTATATATAAGTTGCATAATACTATCTTGCGATATTTCATCGCCGGTTTCGGGGTTGAAGATATCATCAATTTCTTGCCCGTTAAATCTTATAGTTGTATCGGCAGAATAATTAAGCGGATTATCGAACCACGAAACCAAACCTAAATCTGTTAAAGTAATCTCGAAACGGCTGTTATGTTTTACGTCTTCGTATGCCCAATAAAAATTAAGCGAAGCTCCCAATCCGCCAATCGTAGCCAAATTAGATTTTGTACTATCGGAGGCAAAATAAGATGAGTTTATTGTTAAATCGATGTATTCTCCATCTGGAGCTGTGTATAAACGAGATTCATTTGTGTATAAATACCTATAATTTTGCCCTTTTATTATTGACAAACCCAAATAAGCAGTATGATATCCGTTCTCCTTTTCATTAAAACGCTTAAACAATCCAAATTCAAAAGATTGATATGTAAGTATATTTACATCAAGATTTGAAATATCTGCATATTCATCTTCGTATTGCTTGTTTCCATAGAACATTAAATTGTAAAAATCGCGTGTAAAACTTATATTCTGCATGCTGTAATAATTCATTCCAAAACGCATTCCCAAATCAGGCACACCAAAAAGCGTATCGCCCATACTAGCATAGTATACATTAGATTGAAAATAGTTGCCAAATTTATTATTATCTGCCAATGAGCTCGATTTTTTTAAATCATCGTCAATAAAACTGTTTTTTAATAAAGCATTTGTTAAACTGTTTTTTAAAGCAGTTGAACCATAAAAATAATCTCCGTTAAGTCCTATTAATGATTTATTCTTATCGAAACCGGTATGAAGATTAGAATATCCGTAAGTATCGAATACTTGTGAATACAAAAAATTGTTTATTCCTAAAGCAAAAAATAATAATATTAAACTTATCTTATAATTCATTATTAATCGAGTTCGCCAAAAACATTTCTTAAAATATCGTTAACTCTTGCAAGCGGGTCTTCTCTAATTTGTTTCTCCTCTTCTTTTATTTTTTCGAACAAACCATCAAGAGCTTTTTCTGTAACATGTGTACTTAAATCTGTATCAACAGGATCGGCCGGATACGCAGTATTATAAACTGATGTAACCGAAAGCCATGTAGTATTTGCCGAAGCTCCTAGCACAAGCTCTTTATCAAGAGAAGTTTCAATTTTTGGTTTAAATGTTTGATATAACTCGAAATATGTATTATCTCTTAAGAAGTGTGTTGCTGCAGAATCGGAACCATGCAGAATATTTACTGCATCAGTAATTGTCATATTTGTGATGGCTGTAACAAAAATATCAATAGCTTCAGGAGCAGCATCTTCGGCAGAACGATTTACCATTAAAATTAAATCTTCGATTTGTTGTTCTGTTCCTAAAATACTTGCAACAGCAATCATTTTATCGGCATCGGGTGGTAAAAATATTTTTATTAGCGAATCTGCAAAATAACCATCTACTTTAGATACTATAGCTACGGCTGTATCTGTTCCAACTTTTAATGCCTCTTTTAAACCTTCTGCAATTTGTGCATCTGTTAATGGTTCGTCAGGATTGTCGATTATATCGTTTGCTTTTTCACAAGAATAAAGCGAAAACAACACAACTACCATTAGAATAAAAATCTTCTTCATATTTTTATATCTTAATTTTTTTTAAAAGTACAAATTTTTCTGAAATAAAAAAAGGAGCAGTTTGCTCCTTAATTTTAATGCACTATAAAATTTATAGGAATTGTGAAATACATGCTCACATTTTTTCCATTTTGTTTTGCAGGTTCCCAATCAGGTAAAGATTTAATTGTTTTTACAGCAGCCCTAGACAGAGCTTTGTCAGGCGAACGTAACACCTCAATATCAGATACCTTTCCTCTTTTGTTTATCACAAATTTAATCCAAACCTTTCCTCCTATTCCAATTTCTTTTAGTTCTCTAGGATAAACAGTATTTTCTTTCACAAATTTTAGAAGTGCTTTTTCTCCTCCCGGAAATTTTGCTTGATACTCTAATTCTCCCGGTTTAAATGGCGGTAAATCAACTGGTTCATTAAAATCTTCTCCTTCGCCTTCGTCACCAAACGGATCGGGCATAATCTCATTTAAATTTGTTTCTGTATTATACTTATCAAGATTATTATTTGCAAGCTCAACATTATTTTCTACAACTTTAAACTCAACTTGCTTATTTACTTTTGGTGGTTTTGGTTTTTCTTTTATCCTAACCAAAGGAGTTGGATCTTCTTCAATTAGTGTGCCTGGAAAAGATCCTGTTTCGTCTACACCAGATGAGAAATTCCACTCAAATGCTAATAACACAAAAGATAAAGATAACAGCACTCCAATTGCTTGAAAAATACCTCTCTTAGCTTTTAAATCTACTTTTTTTTCTTTTTTGCTTTCCATGATTTTTTTAATTTTTTAAGATTTATTCCGAATTTTTATTATTTATTCAGTTTAAATCTTTGAGTTAATAATTAAATAAAAATCAATATTTTTACGTCTAAATATTGATATAACAAGGAAAGACGCCTTTCGTTATTGTGTATTCCAAAATACGTGCCAAAAAAAGGGTGCTAAAATTTTAGCACCCTCAGATTATAATAATTTTGCATTTTTTATTTTGCTACATCAGCTTCTCTAAATGCATTAAATTTACCTGTTACGGTTTCTCCGGCAATTGTTGCTCCTGAGAAAGTTCCTATAACTCTACCTCCAACTCCACCATAAGAAGTAACAGTTAAAGTTCCTGATGCAAGATCGTAACCTTGACCATTAATATAAATTGAAGTTGTTGCATCTCTTATATATTCAACTATATTATAATCACCAATACCTGTATAGCCGGGAATATTAAAATACATATCATTACCGTTGCCATTACTAGCATGAATGTACAATCTACCTTCACTTGCATATAAATGTGTTGTACTTTCAGTAAAATCATTTGTTATAGTTCCATTAACAACAACTTCATTTGAACCTGCCGGAGGGGGACAAAATACAATATTACCGGCATTGTAATCAACTCCCGAAGGATATACCCAAACTTCTTTACTTGTTCCGGCAGCTTCGCACTTAATTGTAATACTACTTGCAGCAGCAGGTACTAATAAACTAAACGAACCATCTAGAGTATATGTTTGTGCTGAATATGAACCATATGACACTAACACACTACCTGCAATTGGTGATGAACTACAATTAACAAGTGTACCATATATTGCTATCATATCTCCAGCAGGTATTGTAATTACTAAATCTACTGTTACTTCTTGTCCATCAGACAAAACCGGTTGTATTTCTTGGTTTGAAGTATAACTATTAAAATCTGTTGCCAAAACTTGAACCGGTATTCCAGCCACACCGGCAGGTACAATTCTGGAATAAAAGCCATTATTATCTGTTACAGCATAAGACTGACCAATATTTACACGCACACCGGCAACAGGATCACCATCACTATCTGTTACTTGTCCTTTTATTGTTGCCGAACCTGTATAAGGAATTTGCATACTCCAATAAGAAAAATGAGAAACTTCTGATAAATATCTTCCACCTTCTTTTCTTCCGGAACCTTCGTTTGATGAATAAGCTAAATTATCACCGGTATACCAATTGTCTATAGTATCCGGAGCTATTAAAGAGAATGCCGAAGGAATAGGTGTTTCTATTGTAACTGAAGAATCATTATCACTAGCTAAATTTAATAAATTCCCACTTCCATCAGTAAGTTCAATTATCATACCTCCAATTGACATAAGATATACATTATCTCCTTGAATTGATTTTGATCCGGAACTTAATATTCCAAACTGATCGCCACCGGGTGCAAATCTAGAGTAATCTTCGGTAGAAGCATCTAAGAACTTAGCATTTACAGTTATGTTACCTGTATATGCATTTCCATTTGCATCAACATAAGATAATCCTGCAGGAAAATGTATTTTTCCATCTGCATACATATCTAAATCACCACCTGTTGTTGGAGAAAAACTAAAACTTGCAGAAGAACTTTTATTAATCATTGCAACATTTAACCTTGTTACTCCTGCGGAAATTGTTTTTTCTGTTTTTACAGTTTCGAAATAATTTGACTTCTTAAATTTTGCTAAAAATCTATCTTTGTTTACTGTTACATTTTTAAACATAAACGAGCCATCATAATTTGTAGTAAAAGTTTTATTACCAAGTGTTATTTCTACATCACTTAATGTATTATGGTTTTGGTCGTAAACCATTCCCAACACTGTTGTTGTTGTATAATCTGTTGGCCCTGACGGTGTAACTGTATCTTCTGCTCTTTCTTTTTTACAAGATGTTAAAACAGTGGTAAATCCCAACATCAATAAAATAATAATTCTAAAAAAGTTCTTCATGATTAATATAATTTTAATTATTATAAATTTTATTCAAATTTCTTAAATTAAAATGAATAAAAAAAATATTATTATAAGTTTTTAAACATTAAATATCTTGCATGCCGTATAACTTAGACTTTATGTACTCCAACTACTTATGAAACTTAAGTTCATAAAAGAAAAAACTTAGTTTTACATTAAAATATTTTATTCATTTATAAATAAAAAAATTAATGTATATTTGACATTAATAATTAATACATTATTTTTGTAGAATCAGAATTAAAAAGTTTAATGCACTTTACAAAAAACAACATATTAATAATATTCGTTTTTTTATCTACCTTTTTGTTTGGGCAGAACGATAGTTTAATTAAATTATTAAAAAAAGTAAGTGTTGATTCTACAAAGGTTGACATCTTAATTCAGCTATCTGAAAATGTTGACGATTTAGATACTGCATTAATTTATGCAGAAAAAGCTATGGAAGTAGCCGAACTAAATGAAAACAATTCTTTAATTGCAAAAAGTAATTTAAATATTGGAGAATTATACAATCAACTTGGTTTTCAAGAAAAAGCAATTTCATATTTTAATGTTGCCGAGAAGTATTACAAAGAGAAAAACTTTAACAAAAAGCTTATTGGAGTTTATAATAAAAAAGGATATGCTTTTGAAGTTTCCGGTGACTATAAATCGGCAGGCGAATATTATTTAAAAGCATATAGTATTGTTGAAGAAATAGGGAGCGATATTGAAAAAGCAAGAACTTTAAATAGTCTGGGCTCTGTATATTTTGCTCAAATGAATTATGAAGGAGCTTTAGAATATTGGGAAAAAGCACTTAAAATTGTAGAAAAAATTGAGTACAAAAAAGGAGTTTCTGCAATATTATCTAATATAGGGAACGTATATCTTGATAGAAAAGAGCAAAATTTAGATGCTGCACTAAGTTTTTATGAACGTGCACTCAAAATTTCTGAAGAAATTGCAGATAGTACTGGCATAGGAACAAATCTAAATAATTTAGGTAATCTTTATATGGAAAAGGAAGATTATCACTTAGCTTTAGAATATTACGAAAAATCTTTAAAAATTAAAGAAACTTTAAATGACGATTCTAAGGTTACATATTCGCTATATAATATTGCTAGAGTTTACGAAAAACAAGAAAGATATGATTCTGCTCTAGTAAAGATTAATAATGCTTTAGACATAGCTACTGAAAAAGATTACAAATCATTACTAGTTGATTTATATGAAGAACAAGCTTTTATATATGAAAAAAATAAAAAATATAAGAAAGCACTTATTAGTTATTACAGATACGATTCCTTAAGAAAAGAAATATATAACAAAGAAATTGCAAATGCCTATTCGCAAAACGAAAAGCGTTATAATTATGATAAAAAAGAAAAAGAAAACCAAATATACCGTACTAAACAAAAGGCAAAAGAAGAAAAACAACGAAACTTTGTTATTGCATTAATTATTGGAATTATTTTCTTAATAATTATAGCTATTACCATATTAAGAGGTTATCGACAAAAGAAACAGGCAAACGAATTACTCGAAGTTCAGAAAACTGAAATTCTTGAAAAAAACGAAGAGTTATCGCAATTAAATGAAGAGATAATTCAACAAAAAGATGAAATTGAAGCTCAACGAAATATGGTTTATACCCAAAAAGAAGAGCTTGAAGAAATACACAAAGAAGTTACAAACAGTATTCGTTATGCAAAACGCATACAAACTTCGACACTACCTAAAATAGAATTATTTGACAATATATTTTCTGATAGTTTTGTGTTATTTAGACCAAAAGATGTTGTAAGTGGTGATTTTTATTGGTTTGCAACTGTTGAAAACAATACCATTGTAACTGTTGCAGATTGTACAGGGCATGGAGTTCCCGGTGCTTTTATGAGTATGTTGGGAATGTCTTTACTAAAAGAAATTGTTGTAAAAGAATATATTACTGAACCATCAGTTATACTTAGAAAATTGCGTAAAGAAATTATTAATGCCTTACAACAAAAAGGAATTTCAGGCGAACAAAAAGATGGTATGGATATGGCTTTAATCAGTTATAATCACGACACAAAAGCAATAAGATATGCAGGTGCAAATAATCCATTATACTTAGTAAGTTCTAATGAACTTGTTTGCGATACCGCAGAAATTAAAGTACTTGAAACCGAAAACTGCAATAAAAAACTTTACGAAATTAAAGCTGACAAGATGCCAATAGCCATTTACGAAAAAATGGATAGATTTGTATCTCATGAATTTACTTTAAATGAAGGAGATATAATATATATGTCATCAGATGGATTCCCTGACCAATTTGGTGGACCAAAAGGTAAAAAGTTTAAATACAAAGCATTTAAAGAGCTTTTACTAAACAACAGCAAACTACCAATGAATACTCAACACGATAAACTAAACGACACTATTGTTGATTGGATGGGAGATTTGGAACAAATTGACGATATTTGCATAATGGGAATTAAAGCATAAATTTATTATCTTTACATAAAAAAATTGATTGTATTTTATCTTATTATAATTATTTATTGCTTAAGCATTTTTTATCTTGCTATCCGCTTTGTTATTACAAAAAATGATAATTATTCTCAAATAAAAAACTATTCCGTTTCCATTTTAATTCCTTTTAAAAACGAAGAAAATAATCTTAAATTATTAGTTAATGATATAATAAAACAAGACTATCCAAAAGAGAAAATAGAAATTATTTTTATTGATGATAACTCAACAGACAAAGGCAGTGAAATCATTAAAGGCTTTGAAAAAGATTATCAAAATATCAAGTATCTTGCCTCACAAGAACAAGGTAAAAAAAACGCATTAAAACTTGGGTTAAAGGAATCAAAATCCGAAATAATTATCCACACCGATGCCGATGTTAGTTTAAATAAAGACTGGATTAACACAATTGTAAATAGTTTTATTGATGAAAAAATATTATTAAGTTTTGGTTCTGTCATTTTTGAGCACAGCAGCTTTTTCGAAAAATTACAAAGCTTAGAATTAATAAGCTTATCGGGTATTGCAGCATCTACAGGAATTATAAAACACCCCGTTTTAATTAGTGGAGCAAATCTTGCTTACCGAAAAAATATTAAACAAGATTTTATTGAAAGCATAAATAATATTGCATCAGGTGATGATATGTTTTTTCTCGAAAAAATAAAAAAGAAATACCCAAAATCAACAAAATATATAAAAGACAAAAATAATATTGTAAGAACAAAAGCCGAAAAAAATATAAACTCCTTTATACATCAAAGAATTAGATGGGCAGGAAAAACAAAAAAAATGAAAGATTTAGAGATAATTCTTAGTGGAATAGTGTCATTTATTGCAAATATATCAGTTATTATCGTTTTAGTTAGTGCTATTTGGACTAACAATTTGGTCCTTATTCTTACTGTTGTTTCTTTTAAATTTATTACAGAACTATTTGTCTTAACTATTTATTCAAAATATTTTAAACAATTAAAGCTAATCAATTATTTCCCCATTCTATTTATTTTTTATCCTTTTTATATAATAATTATTGGAGTTCTTAGCATGTTTGTTAATCCTAAATGGAAATAAAAAAGGGTTAAACAAAAAGCTTAACCCAATTTTATAATATTTTATTAACCTGAGTTCGATTAATACTTTGTACTCAGTTTCAAATAATTAATTTTCTTCAGATTCCGCAGCCATATGAGCTTGCATTTCTTCTTTAGAAATTTCGCCATTTCCATCAGTGTCAATTTTAACATACATTTTTTCGTGACCGGCTTTTAATTCTTCTTCAGAAATAACATCATCACCATCAGTATTTAATTCTTCAAAATGCTCACACTCATCTTTTGATATTATACCATCACCATTAGCATCAACTTTTGCAGCTTTAGCAGCTACAAAAACATCAAACTCATCTTTTGATATACTTCCACTTCCGTCAGCATCAATTAATGCAAACTTATCTTGCTTTTCTTCAGTAGTTGCCTCTGTTTCAGCTTCATTGTCAGCATCTTTAGCAATTGATGCATCAGTAGTTTCTGTTGTGTCATTTGTTATTGCATCAGTTCCTTCAGATGTTTCGCAATCGCCACAAGAATTAAAAGTAGCCATCATCGCTACAGTTCCTAAAATTATAAACGTTTTTTTCATTCGATAAAAATTTAAATTTGTTATATTTATTAATTCTAAATTATCTTACAATTATACATATAATAATTAAATATCTTTTAATCTTTTTTGTTTTTTTTCAACAAACTATATTTTACAGAAAAAACCCAACCAATAATCAAAAGTAAAACAACCAAAATGCAATTTGTATTAGCTTGAGAAATAACAAGATGACTCGATTTGTGAATTATTTTCAAAAATGCTTAAAATAATTTTAATTAGTTGTAAAAAAAGCATACTTTTGCAGACCAAAAAAGAATTAAAAAAATATTATATAATGTCGGTAAAAGGAAAAGTTATTCAGGTGATTGGACCTGTGGTAGATGTCGCATTTGAGAAGAAAAGTGATCTTCCGAATATACATGATGCTTTAGAAATCGAAAGAAGCGATGCTTCGAACATTGTTATTGAAGTACAACAACACGTTGGAGAAAAAACAGTTCGTACAATTGCTATGGATTCTACTGATGGATTATCTCGCGGTATGAGTGTATTAGTTACAGGCAGTCCAATTAAGATGCCTATTGGCGAAGAAGTTAAAGGACGTTTGTTAAATGTAACAGGCGATACAATTGACGGTATTGGACAATTACCAAAAGAAAACGGTTATCCAATTCATAGAGAAGCACCAGAATTTAAAGAGTTAACAACCGAAAAAGAAGTACTCTTTACAGGTATAAAAGTTATTGATTTAATTGAGCCATATTCAAAAGGTGGTAAAATTGGATTATTTGGTGGTGCCGGTGTTGGAAAAACAGTACTAATTCAAGAATTAATTAACAACATTGCAAAAGGTCACGATGGATTATCTGTATTTGCCGGTGTTGGAGAAAGAACTCGTGAAGGAAATGATCTTTTAAGAGAAATGATTGAAAGTGGTGTTATGACTTACGGTGATGAATTCCTTAAAAGCATGGAAGAAGGCGGATGGGATTTATCTAAAGTAGATAAAGAAGCCATGAAAACTTCTCAAGTATCACTTGTATTTGGTCAAATGAACGAACCTCCGGGAGCACGTGCTTCTGTTGCTTTATCAGGATTAACCGTAGCCGAAAGTTTCCGTGACGGTGATGGAGAAGGTCAAGGACGTGATATATTATTCTTTATCGATAATATTTTTAGATTTACACAAGCCGGTTCTGAAGTATCTGCACTTTTAGGACGTATGCCTTCTGCCGTAGGATATCAACCAACTTTAGCATCTGAGATGGGTGCAATGCAAGAGCGTATTACATCTACAAAAAATGGCTCAATTACATCGGTACAAGCAGTTTATGTACCTGCCGATGATTTAACTGACCCTGCTCCGGCAACAACCTTTGCTCACCTTGATGCTACAACAGTATTAAGTAGAAAAATTGCCGAATTAGGAATTTATCCTGCTGTAGACCCTCTAGATTCTACATCAAGAATTTTATCTCCTGATGTTGTTGGTGATGACCATTATAGTACAGCACAAAAAGTAAAAGAAATCTTACAGAGATATAAAGAACTTCAAGATATTATTGCAATTCTTGGTATGGACGAATTATCAGAAGATGATAAACTAGTTGTTCACCGTGCAAGACGTGTTCAACGATTTTTATCTCAACCATTCCACGTTGCAGAACAATTTACAGGATTAAAAGGAACTCTTGTTGATATTAAAGATACTATTAAAGGATTTAACATGATTCTTGATGGAGAAGTTGATAAATATCCGGAAGCTGCATTTAACCTTGTAGGAACAATAGAAGAAGCAATAGAAAAAGGTGAAAAAATGCTTAAAGAAGTTGAAGCATAAAAAATATTTATTATGGTTTTAGATATAATAACACCCGATAAAAAATTGTTCGAAGGAGAAATTACACTTGTAAAAGTTCCGGGAACTGATGGCTCATTTGAAATGATGAATAATCACGCACCCATAGTTTCTTCTCTTAGCAAAGGAGAAATAAAAATCATCCCTGTTGATGGCGATGAAATTTTTATTAATATTTCAGGTGGATTAGTTGAATTAAACAATAATAAGGTCTCTATTCTTGTTGAATCTGTTATTGATTAATCAATACAAAATTTATAAAATTAGGTCATCAAGTAATTTGGTGACCTTTTTTATTTTTTAACACAAGTGTTTTTGTTAAAACTGTATATTGTTGTTATTTTTGAAAAAACTAGAAAAAAGTGAATAATATTATTGATGAAATAAAATTATCTTTTAAAGAGGGTTCATCTCTAACAAAATTGATTTATATAAACCTTGCCGTTTTTATTTTTGTTGGTCTCTTTGACGTTATAATTAGTTTATTCCAAATAAATACATTTTCGCTTATAGACTTTTTGGCTGTACCCGATAATATACCCGAATTATTAATAAAACCATGGACAATAATCTCGTATATGTTTCTTCACGAACGCTTTTTACACATATTATTTAATATGTTAGTATTGTTTTGGTTTGGTAAAATATTTCTAGAATATTTAAATCAAAAACAACTTTTAAGCGTTTATGTTCTTGGAGGTATATTTGGTGCATTAACTTATATTGCTGCATTTAGCTTAATCCCTAAGTTTACCGATTTAAATTCTCATGCAATTGGTGCATCTGCATCGGTTATGGCAGTAGTTTTTGCAATTGCATTTTATATTCCCGAAAACAAATTAAACTTAATGTTTATAGGTGCAGTAAAACTTAAATACATTGCTCTTGCTTATATTGTCATTGATGTATTAAGTTTATCCGGTGATAATGCAGGCGGACATTTTGCACATATAGGCGGTGCAATCTTTGGATTTATTTATATAACACAATACAAAAAAGGCAAAAATATTGCTAGAGCTTTCGATAAAGTTTTAGATAATATTTTTTCAATATTTAAACCTAGAAAGCCAAAGATGAAGGTTAAATATTCCAATTCTTCTTATTCTCATGCCCAAGATATATCATACAATGAAAGAAAAGCAAGTGAACAAGAAAAAATAAATATTATCTTGGAAAAGATATCAAAGTCGGGATACAATAGTTTATCTAAAGACGAAAAAGCATTGCTTTTTAATGCAAGTAAGAAATAACAATTATTAAATGTCAAAATTTGTAAAATACCTGTTAATTAGTTTAAATATTCTAGTAATACTTAGCTTACTAAGCTCGTATCTTTCAATTTACATTGACCCAAGAAACTTTCCTATTTTCCAATTTTTTGGCTTAGGATTTATTTTTATTTATGTAATTAATTTTTTATTTCTTCTTTTTTGGATTTTTATAAAACGAAAAAAATATTTAATAATTATTAATGCATTTATTATAATTATTGGTTTCGGCTTTTTTACAGATTTTTTCAATATAAATTTTACAAATAATGATGTCGATGCAAATAGCTTTAAAATAATATCCTACAATGTACGTCAATTTGACCTTTATAATTGGAAACAAAACAAAGTAAACAGAAATAAATATTTTGATTTCTTAAAAAAAGAAGATCCTGATATTGTTTGCTTTCAAGAATATTACGAAGATAAAACAAAGACATTTATTACTACAGATTCTATTATTTCTTTTCTAAAAACAAAAAACTATTATTTTAAAGACACCTATACAAGTGCAGGTAAATACAAATTTGGAATAGCTACATTTAGTAAATATCCAATAATAAAATCAGATTTTTTTGAGTTCGAAAACACATCTAACATTATTATTTATTCCGATTTATTAATAAATGGCGATACAATAAGAGTGTTTAATGCACATTTACAGTCTATTAGGTTTCAACCGGAAGATTACAAATTTATTGAAAAAGTTGAAAGTTCTATTGATAGCATTGTTATTGACGAGGCAAAACCACTAATTGCAAAATTACGCGATGCTTACCAAATGAGAGCAATCCAAGCAAACAGCTTAAATACGTTAATTGAGATGTCAGCTTACAAAGTAATAGTTTGTGGCGATTTTAATGATACCCCAATATCGTATACATACCACACCGTAAAAGGAAACTTACACGATGCTTTTATTGAAGCAGGAACAGGTATTAGTAAGTCTTACAATGGGGCTTTTCCTTCTTTTAGAATAGATTATGTATTATATTCTGATGGTATTGAAGCTATTGATTATAACTGTCCGAAAATCCCGCTTTCTGATCATTTTCCGGTAGTTGCTAAACTAAAAATAAAATAAAAAGGGTTCCTTTAAAAGAAACCCTTATTTATTATAGAGGAGATCTATTAATTATAAAAATATTGTTGAAAAACTAATTTTTAGAACTCTCCTATATATATCTAAAAATTATTTTATAATAGAAATCTTTTTTGTAAAAATATTATTACTGTTAACTACTCTAACAATATAAGCTCCTTCAATAAATTCTGAAACATTAATTGTATTAATGCTTTGTGAATTCTTTAAAGAATAAACTTCTTTTCCTAATAACCTGAGTTCGATTAATAATTTAATTCTCAGAAAACCAAAAGGGCATTAGATTATAAATAATAATATCAGATCCTTCTTCAGTATTAATATTTAATA